>Ga0114930_10000243_pt1 | contig 59379 bp, 62 predicted proteins | sample AnhtaG_FD_87300 | JGI IMG/M metagenome (GOLD analysis project Ga0114930, IMG submission 87300) | Deep subsurface microbial communities from Anholt, Denmark to uncover new lineages of life (NeLLi) - Anholt_01485 metaG | ecosystem: Environmental > Aquatic > Marine > Oceanic > Sediment | place...
CGACATCCCCCCCAGCCTGTCGTGGGCGATCCTTCCGGCATCCTGCCAGGAGGCCCCTCTTCTCAATGCCTCGAGGGCGACATAGGTGGTGCGCCCGATGCCTAAGGCACCGGCCTCAAACCAGTCCAGAAACTTCAGGGCCACATCCCCCGGTTCAAAGCGCCCCTTCTCCACGATGCTGCGGGCGATGCACAGCATCATCGCCGTATCATCGGTCCATTCCCCCGGTCCCAGGCCTAGCCAGCCACCGCTAAATAGCTCGGTCACCCGACCGTACCGCCGCTCGATCTCCTCCCGCCACATCCCCTCCACAGGGGCACCCAGGGCATCGCCTACGGCAACCCCGACCAAGCACCCGCGAAAGCGATCTATAGTATCCACCCTATCACCCCTTAAGAAGCCGCACAATTATACTTCCCCGACCCTATAGGGTCAACAGCCTTTAAGGGGCTAGAAATAGCTCCTTAACTGCTCTATAATGTCGCCGAGGGTGATGGCGTGGACATAGAGAAACTGAAAGCGATGGTGGTCAAGGAGGTGGACGCTCGACAGGAGGAGCTTGTCGAGCTAAGCCTGAGGATTCACAAAAACCCTGAGCCGGGTTTTCAAGAGGTAAAGGCATCGGGGTGGCTCACTGAATACCTGGACAGAAACGGCTTTAAGGTCGAAAAAGGGATTTGCCAGTTGGCCACCGCCTTCAAAGGGGGCTATGGCTCGGGGAGACCGACCATCGCCCTTCTCGCCGAATACGACGCTCTGCCAAAGTTGGGACACGCCTGTGGCCACAATATAATAGCCACTGCTGCGGTCGGGGCCGCAGTCGCCCTGAGAGGTGCTATTGACCAGGCCGGGGGCAGCGTTGTCGTTATCGGCACCCCATCCGAGGAGCTTCACGGGGGTAAGGTGACTATGGCTGAAAGGGGCGCCTTTGACGACTTGGATGCGGCAATGATAGTGCACCCAAGCGTGGTGGACATGGCAAGCATTCAGGCCCTGGCCTGCATCGGCCTTGAAGTGGAATTCTGGGGCAAAGCGGCTCATTCGGCCGCCTTTCCCCAAGAAGGGGTCAATGCCCTTGAGGCAATGATTCTGGCCTTCAATGGCATAAACTCCCTCAGGCAGCATATCCTAGAGCGGGCTCGCATCCATGGTATCATCACCCAGGGTGGCGAGGCGCCCAATGTCGTCCCGGCCTATACAGCGGGGAGCTTCTTAGTGCGCGCTGAGGATAAGGCCTACCTTGATGAATTGAAGGAGAAAGTGCTAAACTGTTTTAAGGCCGCGTCTCTGGCTACTGGGGCCCGCCTGGAGTATAAGTGGGCTACATATTACGCCCCGCTGAAGACCAATTCTGCGCTGGCAGAGGTCTTCAGTAAGAATATGGAGGCGCTGGGGCGCAATTTATGGCCCACGATAGAGAGAGGGCTTGGCTCTAGCGATGTGGGCAATGTAAGCGTTGATGTGGGCAATGTAAGCGTTTTGGTGCCCACTATTCACCCAATGGTAGCCATCGCACCTTTGGAGGTGACACTGCACTCACCGGAGTTCGCTACGGCCGCAGCCTCGGAATCGGGAAATCGCGGCCTCCTCGATGGGGCCAAGGCCCTGGCGATGACTGCTGTGGATCTGGTTGCCCATCCGGAGGTAATGGATAGGATAAGAGAGGAGTTCTTTGCTGCCAACTAAACGGGGGGAAGTCTACCTCGGTATCGATGTGGGCTCAGTGACCACCAAACTTGCGGCTCTGGATGAGGAGGACCAGCTTATTAGCTCCCTCTATCTGCGCACCCAGGGCAAACCTATCGATATGGTGCAGCAGGGTCTGAGAGAGCTGGCCAACATCGTGCCCCTCGGAGCCCGGATAAGGGGGGTGGGTACAACGGGTAGCGCCCGCCACCTGGCAGGGGTGGTTGTGAGCGCCGACGTGATCAAGAACGAGATCACTGCCCAAGCGGTGGCCGCCCTTCACTTTCTCCCCGATGTCCAGACCGTTATCGAAATCGGGGGACAGGATAGCAAGATCATCATGATCAGAGGGGGCATCGTTACCAACTTCGGGATGAACACGGTTTGCGCTGCTGGCACCGGGAGCTTCCTCGATCAACAGGCACAACGCCTGGGTATGCGGATCGAGAATTTCGGCGAGAGGGCGCTTGAGAGCAAGAAGCCGGTGCGCATCGCCGGGCGGTGCACCGTTTTCGCCGAGTCGGAGATGATCCATAAACAGCAATCGGGGCACAAAATCGAGGATATACTCTACGGTCTATGCCAAGCGCTGGTGCGCAATTACCTAAACAATGTGGGCCTGGGGAAAGAGATCCTCCCCCCTATCGCGTTTCAGGGAGGTGTCGCCTTTAATCAGGGCATAGTAAAGGCTTTCGAGGAGACACTGAATACCAAGATCATCGTTCCACCCCACCATGAGGCGATGGGTGCCATTGGAGCCGCGCTTCTTGCCCATGAGGAGATGGCAATTGGCGGCAATGGAACAAGGTTCAAAGGGTTCCAGGTGGCTGAAGCCAATTTCCGTACCTCCTCCTTCGATTGTAAGGCCTGCCCCAGCATTTGCGAGATCGCTCAGATCTTTCTCGATGGCAAGGTGCTCGCCCGATGGGGAGGGCGATGTGACATGTGGGAAGGGGCGTACGCTTAGGATGAGGATCGCTCTTGATGCTATGGGAGGGGAACACGCCCCTAGCGAGGTTGTAAGGGGCGGGGTAGCCGCTGCCCGTGAGCAAGGGATAGAGGTGGTGCTGGTAGGCAGACGGAGCGCCCTGGAACCGGAGCTGGCAAATCACCGTTTCGATCTGCCCATCGTCGATGCCAATGAGGTGGTGGGGTTTAAGGATCCACCGGCAAGAGCGGTCAGACGCAAGCAGGATTCATCCATTGTAGTTGGAATTAACCTGCTCAAGAAGGGCGATGTCTCCGCCTTTGTCTCAGCCGGTAATAGCGGGGCTGTTGTGACGGCAGCAATCCTCACTCTGGGAAACATCGAGGGGATTGAGCGTCCGGCTCTGGGCTTCGTCTTCGCACCTCCGTGGCCCAATGTTCTACTCCTAGATGTGGGCGCCAATGCCGACTGCAAACCGAGTTACTTAGTTCAGTTTGCTCAAATGGGCAGCATTTATATGAAAAGGATTTTCGAGATCGAGCGCCCTAGAATCGGGCTCCTGTCTAACGGTGAGGAAGAGAGCAAAGGGAACCTTCTAGTTCGAGAGAGCCACCGGTTGCTAAAGGATACCGAACTAAACTTTGTGGGCAATATAGAAGGTGAGGATATCGTCAGGGGAATCGCGGATGTGGTGGTTACCGATGGTTTCACCGGCAATGCAGTGCTCAAGGCCAGCGAAGGGCTTGGCGAGTTTGTGTATCAAACGTTGAGGCAAACGATAACCAGCAGACCCGACTTTAGGGTTGCAGCCTTCTTTCTGGAGCCTGCGTTGCGTTCATTTGCCAAGAGGTTGGACTATCGGGAGTATGGAGGGGCGCCCCTTCTGGGGGTAAATGGGAATGTGATCATGGCTCACGGCAGAAGCGACGCCAGCGCAATCAAGAACGCTCTGTTCAATGCCAAACGGGCGGTGGAGCAGGGAGTAGTAGAGGCAATGCAGACGGGGACACCATAAAATAAGAGGTGAATCATGACCAAGCCATTGGTTGTTGATGATAATAACTTCGACCAAACAGTACTCAAAGCCAAAACGCCGATGCTGGTGGATTTTTGGGCCCCCTGGTGCGCCCCTTGCCGTGCCGTGGCCCCGATACTGGATGAGCTCGCTGAAGAGTATGAGGGTAGATTAGGCTTTGCCAGACTTAATGTAGATGAGGCCCCGGTAAACGCCACCAAGTATGGCGTTTCCGCTATCCCCACTCTTCTCCTGTTCAAAGAGGGAAAGCCTGTTTCCCAGATTGTTGGCTTCAGACCTAAAGCTGAGCTTAAGAAAGCTCTAGATGAAATCCTCGCCTAATTCCTTGGCCGAAGGGAAGCTATGACTTCAGCTCCAATTCAAGTGACCATCTTCGACAATACAGGGGAAACGCAGTGTAGCGGCTGCTACCGAATAGGCCGGTCCCTGGAGGAGATTGCCGTCGTCACCCAGCATCTGAAACGGAGGTATGGGGACGAGGTGGAGGTGGAGTATATCGACCTCGCTGAGTCAGAAAGCGGCGATGTTATGGAACAGATTAGAGCCCAGAATCTGCCCCTGCCTGTGGTGGCCATAAATGGCGTCCTCAGGTTAGCCGGCAGTGTGGAATACCGGGAGATCATGGAAGTCATCGACACGCTGAAAGAGGTTGGGCTTGAGTAGGGTCTATGATGTCATCGTCATAGGGGGCGGCCCTGCAGGCTTGAGCGCCGGGCTTTATGCATCAAGGGCCAGACTAGCCACCCTGCTCATCGAAAAGGCCATCTTTGGCGGTCAGATCGCCAATGCCGAGCTTGTGGAGAACTACCCCGGCTTCCCCGATGGCGTCTCTGGGTTTGAGCTTGGCGATCTCATGCACCAGCAGGCGACAAAATATGGCCTTGAGACCATTGCTGCCGAGGTGACCGGGATTGAACTCAGTGAGAGAGGAAAGGTGATTAAAACCACCGAGGGCCAATATACGGCAACAGCGGTGATCATTGCCGGAGGCGCTGGGCCTAACAGGCTAGGTGTACCTGGGGAGGAGGAATTCGTAGGCAAAGGAGTCTCCTATTGTGCAACCTGCGATGGCCCGCTGTTTAGGGACCATGTGGTGGCCGTTGTCGGTGGTGGGGACTCGGCGGTGGAGGAGGGGATTTTGCTCACCAGATTTACTTCCAAGGTCTTCTTAATTCACCGCCGCAACCAGCTACGCGCCTCAAAGCTACTCCAGGAGAGGGCCTTTGCCAACCCGAGGATGGAATTTCTTTGGGATACAGTGGTCGAGGAAATCTATGGCGATAATCTGGTCAGAGGAGTCAAACTTCGCAATGTGAAAACGGGTGAAAGGTCGACCCTAGAGGTATCGGGTGTCTTCATCTATGTGGGGCTACATCCGAGCACCGATTACCTGATGGAGCTCCTTCCCCTCGACGAAGAAGGGCGCATCCCTACCGATGAGCGGATGCAGACCGAGATAGCGGGGATCTTCGCTGCCGGCGACATCCGCAGCAACTCGCCACGGCAGGCGATAACGGCCGCAGGGGACGGGGCAACCGCGGCCCTTTCCGCAGAGAAATTTGTTAATGAACAATTGTAGCTCCTTAATTACTCGTCCTCTATGCCTAACTCCTTCAAATAATCAATAGCATCCTGCACTGTTATTATCTGCTCTGCATCCTCATCAGGTATCTGTATTTTTTTGTTATCATCGCTGAACTCGTCCTCCATGGCCATTACCAGCTCCACCAGGTCCAAGGAGTCAGCGTTCAGATCATCGACGAAGGAAGCAGTGGTCACCACTTGCTCCTCCTCAACGCCTAGCTGATCGATGATAATCTTCTTCAGCCTTTCAAAAACTATGGCCACCTTTTCACCCCCTTTCTCTATTTCTATTTATTTTACCACTAACTGTCCCCAGAACACCGTTGACGAACTTCGAGGAATTCTCGCTGCCGAAGGTCTTGGCGAGCTCCACCGCTTCATTGATGGCCGCCTTAACCGGGACTTTATTATTAAACAAAATCTCAAAGATGGCAAGCCTTAGGATATTTTTATCGATGGCAGCCAGTTGCACCACAGGCCAGGCGGGGGCATAAGTCTGAATGATGCCATCGATCCTCTCTTTGTTTTTCAGCACTCCATCGACCAACTCCCGGGCAAAAAGAGCCCCTTCCTCAGAAAGTGAGGTCTCGTCTACCAATCGACCCAGGGTCTCCTCTGGACCGTGGCCTACGCGATCGACCTCGAAGAGCGCCTGGAGCGCAACCGTTCTCGCCTTTCTCCTAATCCCTGTCATAACAACGCCTCAGTAGTCCCTAAGTAGATGGGTGTTGCCGATCCTCACATTCTTCAGCCCAACCCCCTTTGCCGCCTCAAGGCACTCATGGGCCAGGCGCCTCGAGGTGGTGGGAAGGTCGCCCATAACAAACTGGGGATGGAAGGCGAGCAGGCTGTAAGGGATCTCCGGGTTGAGCGAGGCGATAAAGGACGCAATCCTCCTTACTTCCTCTCTATCGATATATCCCGGGACAAGGAGAGTGCTGGCGATAAGGAAGGGAGGCGATGGCCTCTCTGCGGTGTATCGGGCAACACGTTCGAAGTTCTCCAGGGTCCTTCGATTGGTCACACCGCATAGGGCGATGTGGAGCCCCTCATCCCAGGCCTTGAGGTCGAACTTGATGCAACCCCCCGATCGCAGTGAAAGCTCAGCAGCCTGCCTAAGCAGTGATGGGTGCATGGTACCATTGGTCTCCCAGCAGATACGCAGGATGCGCCCCGGATTTCTCTCCAAAGCCAATCTCGAGGCGCGCAGGGCATGAGGAAGCTGAGGGCTAGGATCACCACCAAAGTAGCAGATGCAAGCGGTCTTTTCGTCCACCTGGTCGGCAAGTAGTGAGGCGCTGACTCTAGCCTCTTGGCTTGCTGAGAGGCGATATTGCCAGTTTTGGCAAAAGAGACAATCGAACGAGCAGGCCTGATAGAAGACGGCCAGGTTCTTATAGCCATATTCCGGTCCATCCCGATAGGCGAAATCGGGGTAACCGACCCCAGTCCCGCCGGGGCAGACCCAATCGGCGACGCAGTTGGTGGGCAATGGGTCGTAATACCAGCTAACATTACCTTTTCCAGCATTGGCCCCGATAAGCCGGCCATCGCTATTCTGGCGCAGGCCACAGTAGCCTTTTTGGCCCGGGCCAATGAGGCACAGATTTACACAGAGATTGCACTGCTTACCCTCTTCATCCTTGGGCGGCTTTGCCGGCAGATGGAAGGGCTTCCTCGCCTCCCTGTGCGCCCATTCAATTAGGGGCAAAGCTTTGTCAAAGTCGGCGCGAAGGCAATCAGGGCAAAACGATACTGCCTTGGAAATGAGAGGCGACTCCCGGCCACAACCGCAGCATTTGACAATAGTTTTTGAGGGTAAATGTGATAAGCTCATAGCGAATTCCGACTAGCAGGTAAAATGAAGAGCAGCAATACATTTAGATGCTCATCGCTCTTACAGAGCTTGCATCCCCAACATTAAAGGTCTGCGCTTCCTCATCGATCCTTTTGATCAGACCGCTCAAGACCTGCCCCGGGCCTATCTCGACAAATGTGGAAACCCCGGCGTCCAGCATAAACTCGACGCTCCTCTGCCACTGAACCGGACAGCAAAGCTGGCGCAGGAGTTCTTCCTTCACCGCCTCTGCTGTAGTCACCGGTTGAGCGGTGCTATTGATCACAATGGGCACATTAGGGTCGTGGAAGTTAAGCTGAGAGATGGCCTGAGCCATGCCTTGAGCGGCGGGCTGCATCAGGGAGGAGTGAAAGGCACCGCTCACCTTGAGGGGTATGTGTCGGGCCCCCATTGCTCTTGCCAGGTCCATGGCCCGAGCCAGAGCCTCCTTCGTCCCGCTGATCACGATCTGACCGGGGGAATTGAGGTTGGCAATTTGTGCCCCGGTCTCCTCGCATACCCCCTCTACTGACATCTCATCCAGGCCAATGATGGCCGCCATGCCCCCGGGAACCATCTCCCCAGCCTCCTGCATCAACTTTCCTCTCTGCCTGGTGAGTTGCACCGCATCCTTTATATCAAGCACCTGGGCTGCAACCAGAGCGGTATACTCTCCAAGGCTATGGCCGGCCATAAAAGCGGGGCAGACCGGCCGACAGGCTAGCCCGGTGGCAGCTTCCAGACAGGCAAGGCTCACCGTGAGGATCGCCGGTTGAGCATTAACCGTTTGTGCCAGCTCCTCCTCAGGCCCCTCGAAGCATAGGCGAGAAAGACGGAATCCTAGAGCATCATCTGCCTCCTCAAAGACCTCCCTCGCCCGGGGAAAGGCATCATAGAGGTCTTGCCCCATGCCTACCCGATGCGACCCCTGTCCAGGAAAGACATAAGCCAGAATTCCTTGCTCAGCCATGGGTTACCCCCAAACTGGAAGTATTGAGCCTTGCAATTACACGCTCAGCCTCGTCCACCATCTCCTTTATTATCGCTGCTGCTGGCTTTATCTCCTTCACCAGCCCAGCGATCTGTCCGGCCATCAGCGAGCCGTTCTCCACATCGCCGTCAAGGACGCCCAACTGGAGCCTTCCCTCACCGAACTTCTCCAGTTCCGCCACGGAGGCGCCTCCCTCTTCCATCGCCACAAACTGGCGGGTCATCTTATTCTCCAGGCAGCGCACCGGATGCCCGCTAGCGTATCCAGTGGCCATGGTAGCCCGGTCACGGGCCTCGATAATCCTCTTTTTGAAATTGATATGGGCAATGCACTCCTCGGCGCAGACAAAGCGGGTGCCCATCTGCACCCCCTGAGCCCCTAAAGAGAGGGCAGCAGCCAGACCACGCCCATCGCCTATCCCTCCCGCTGCCACCACAGGCACCTCAACGCCATCCACAATCTGAGGCACCAGGGCCATCGTGGTGGTCTCCCCTATATGTCCCCCCGACTCCATACCCTCGGCTATGAGGGCATCAGCCCCGGCTCGCTCCAGTCTTTTGGCCAGGGCGACGCTGGAGACCACTGGCATCACCCTTATCCCGGCCTCCTTTAACCTGGGGATATAGATCCCCGGGTTGCCGCCGCCGGTTGTCACAATAGGTATCCCCTCCTCCAGGACAACCTGGATAACGTCCTCAACGAAAGGGGACATAAGCATAATATTAACGCCAAAAGCCTTATCTGTCCGCTCTCTGGTTGCGCGAATCTGCTGCCGGACCCAGCTTGGGGGGGCGTTTCCGGCGCCTATGAGCCCCAGACCACCACCCTCCGATACGGCGGAGACCAGCTCAGCGGTGCCCAGCCAGGCCATCCCCCCCTGAACTACCGGGTACTCTATATCGAACAGTTCACAGATCGCGGTACGCATTTCCCCAATATCAGGCAGTCATCAAACCGCCCAATCGCCTACTCAAGCTAGCCCCTCTTTTTGGCCGCTACCTCAATCACCTGCCGCCCTGCGTAGCTGCCACAGGTAGAGCAAACATGATGAGCCAGCTTTGGGCTATGGCATTGAGGGCAGTAATCGATGGCAGGTGGAGTTAAAGCGCGGTGAGAACGCCTCTTCCTTTGGCTCGCCTTAGGTGTTTTTCTCTTAGGGACTGCCATCGCCTATCCTTTCCCCGCCGAGTCTAGACTCGCAAGCGGAGCCAAGCGGGGGTCTAGCTCACCAGGGGGGCAACCGCAAGGACCGAGATTAAGGTTGTGACCACACGAAGGGCATAGCCCAATACAATCCTGGCGACACAGGGGCTTCATAGGGAGACCGAGGAGCGCATACTGGCGCACTGCCTCAGTTAGGTCGACCTCATGGTTCTCACCAATGGTGAAAGCCCCTCCCTCAGCCTTAATTAGATACTCCTCCTCGATCTTGATGGTCAGTGATTGGTCAAAGGAACTTAGGCATCGGCTGCAGACTGCCTCGACCATAGTCTCGAGGGTGCCACTAGCGAAAATGCCCCGATCGGTGCAGAGCAAGTCCACCTCCCCATAAACCGGGCTATCGCCGCCTTCGTCTATTCGATAGTGGCCAACCGACCCTATCGGCTCCTTCAGCAAATGGGATACATCGATTATGATCATGGTTCTCTAGCAATATAAAGTTTGCATATTATAGAGAGAGCTTCGCTCGATGTCAAGCCTCTGTTGCAAACCAACGACTAGTATGCTAACATATAACATCTATGTTTTGCAAGCCTAAACGGGCCTGAGAGGGGTTTGGATGCCGAAGATTTATTTTATCGACGTAACCAATCGCGATGCGGTCCAGGCATCGCGAATCATCATGGCCAAGCTACAAAAGACCCTGGTGAATCTCTATCTTGGCGAGATGGGTATTCATCAATCGGAGTTCTGCTTCCCCTTTGTTAGACACGAGAGAAATTATATAGAGGGGAATCTGGAGTTAAGGAACCTAGGCGCTGTAGGCTCGCTGGTCTTGGAGGGTTGGTGTCGTGCCATCGTCTCCGATGTGGCCTCCTCCCTCCCCACCGGCGTTCAGGACCTCAATATCTCAATCTCAACCTCGGACCAGATGATCCTCCATAAGTTCCGCGGCAAGCTGGACAAGGAGAAGGTTACACATGAGATGGTGGAGGCGGCCAGCTATGCAAGAAAGGGAGGGGTAAAGACCCTGGGGGTTAACGCTGAGGATGCCTCGCGCACCGATATCGGCTACCTCATAGACTTTGCCCAAGCGGCAAAGGGGGCCGGTGCCGACCGGGTGAGGTATTGCGACACCCTGGGCTATGACACCCCGAAGAGCATCTACGAGCGGATAAGAACCTTGGCGGAAAAGATAAAGATACCCATCGAGCTCCATTGTCATAATGACCTGGGAATGGCAGTGGCCAATTCCATCGCTGGCGCCCAGGGGGCTATCGATGGCGGCGTTGACGCCTATATCAATACCTCGGTTAACGGGGTTGGCGAGAGGGCAGGGCAGGCAGATCTCCTGAGCTGTATCCTGGCGCTTAAATTCGCTCGGGAAATGGATGGCTACGAGATCGCCGACCCCATCGATCTCGGCGTCGCCACCAAGCTGGCCAAGTATGTCTCCTACGCCTTTGGCATCCCGATCGCCATCAACCAGCCCGGGGTTGGAGCCAATGTCTTTGCCCACGAAGCGGGAATTCACGCCGATGGCGCCCTCAAGGACCGCAGAAACTATGAACTTTTTGACTACGAGATCCTGGGTCGAGGCGAGGATGAGCGCATCCCCACCGGTCGGGTGATCACCACCGGGGAATTCGGTGGCCTCGCCGGGTTCAGGCACGTCTACGAGAACCTTGGCATCACCTTCCCCGATAATGAGGAGTCAGTGCGCATCCTGGAGCTGGTGCAGATCGCCAGCGCCCATACTCAGTTGCCCCTCACCGATGATGAGCTTCGCTTCATCGCTACCTATCCCGAGCAAACAAGGAAGATCCTTACCTTGACCCCCTAAGAAGCAGGGCCATTCAGGGAAGAAGAAGGCCGGAAAAAGCCGGCCTTCTTGAACACCAGAGGATGAAGTGAAGATCGCCGCTAAAACAAGGGAGGGGTCGCCGTGTACACCTATCTATGCCAAGAGAGCCATCTGCTCTAATTTGCTTTGGAGAAACCGATGAAAGAGATGGTATTAAAACCCATCGGGATAGTGAGAAGCGAGGTCAAGGAGCAGATGAGAGGAGGCTGGGCCGAGGTGACCTCAGAGATCGTAATTGAGGAGCACCTGACCGAGTCTCTGGAGGGCTTGGAGGAATTCTCCCACATCATCGTAGTCTATTGGATGCATCGCATCCCCACCGACGAGCGCCCGCCGGCCAAGGTCCACCCCAGGGGCAGAACCGACCTCCCCCTAGTGGGCCTATTCGCCACTCGCGCGCCCCATCGGCCCAATTCCTTAGGGCTAAGTGTGGCCAGGCTTCAGCAGCGTAAAGGGAATATCCTCAGGGTAGTGGGACTCGATGCCATCGATAGCACCCCGGTGCTCGACCTCAAGCCATACCTGCCCCGTCTCGATTCCCCTCCCGATGTCAGGATCGCCGGTTGGGCCAAGAAGCTGGAATGCGAACCATAACGGAAACACTGCTTAAGATTTATCATCGCCTCCTCGCCTGCTACGGCCCGCAGCATTGGTGGCCGGCAGAGGACCCCTTTGAGGTCATCGTGGGGGCCATCCTGACCCAGTCGGCGGCGTGGACCAATGTGGAGCAGGCTATATCCAAGCTCAAGGCGGCCAACGCGCTGACCCCGGTTGCGCTTCACGATCTCCCTGTCGACAGGCTGGCCCATCTTATCCGCCCCTCCGGCTATTACAATGCAAAAGCACTAAAGCTTAAGGCCTTCGCCGATCACCTCCAGTCCCGATACCGCGGCGACCTGGGGAGGCTTTTTGCTCTTGATACCGCCGCCCTGCGCCAGGAGCTCCTTTCAATTCACGGCATTGGCACCGAGACCGCGGACTCCATTATCCTCTACGCCGCCAACAGGCCAACCTTTGTCATCGATGCCTACACCAGGCGTATCCTACACCGCCTCAGCCTGGCCCCCGAAACCTATAGCTATGCCGCTTTTCAGGCGCTTTTCACCGAGAACCTGCCCCAAGATGAAGGGCTCTACAATGAATATCATGCCCTCCTCGTCCGCCATGGCAAGGGGGTTTGTCGAAAGGCTCCCCAGTGCCCTGTCTGCTGCCTAAGGCAACTCTGCCCATACTGAACCATTGACACCTCACCAGGCGCGGTTATACTGTAAACAGTTTTTCCAAGTTTGTACGCAGGAGCAAAAGGAGGTTTGGGCCATGGAAGGAGAACAGGCACTATGCTATAAGGTATTGGATTTGACCCACTACATCGCCGGGCCCTATTGCACCCTGCTGTTAGCGGCGCTGGGCGCTGAGGTGATTAAGATAGAAAAGCCGGGCCAAGGGGATGGAGCCAGGAGACTGGGCCCCTTCTTCAAAGATGACCCCCACCCGGAAAAGAGCGGCCTATTTCTTAGTCTCAATCATAACAAAAAGAGCATCACCCTTAACCTTAAAACGGAGACCGGGGTAAAGATATTCAAAGAGCTGGTCGCGGAGGCCGATATAGTCGTGGAGAATTTTCGGCCCGGGGTGATGGCGAGCCTGGGGCTTGATTATGAGGTATTACAGCAGATCAACCCGGCCGTGGTGATGACCTCCGTCTCCAACTTCGGTCAGACCGGGCCCTATCGCGACTATAAGGCCACTGAGCTTGTCCTCGAGGCGGTGGGTGGCTTGGCATACAGCACCGGCGACTACGATCGTGAGCCGATAAAATATGGGCTCTCACAGATTCAGTATGACGCCGGGAAAACGGCAGCATTGGCCACGATGATGGCGCTTTATGGCCGCGCGCAGGATGGGGTTGGCCAGCACATAGATGTGCCCATTGTGGAGAGCGCCACGTTTCCCATAGAATCCCTCCACATGAATAGTTATATCTATTTAGGGGCGGTCAGCAGAAGAAGTCCCAAGATCGGGGGAGCGGTTCTTATGGATAAATACCTCCAGGCAAGGGATGGCTGGGTGCTCCCCATCTTCTACGGCTATGTGGACTGGTACGAGTTCGCTCGCTTCATGGAGAGCGAGGAGCTGGCCAACCCAGCATATGAAACGATGGAAGGTCGCTTGTTTCATTGTGCGGAAGTGGAGGCGATCATGGCCAAAGCGATAGAAAAGTGGAATAAACGGGAGATGTATCGGAAGGCTATGGACTGGCGCTTCACCTGGGCCGTGGTGCAGACCCCCGATGAGGTGGCCGCGTGCCCCCATCTTAAGGAGACAGGGTTTTACACCGAGGTTGACCACCCTGTTGTCGGCAGGCTTCGCTTCCCCGGTTTGCCCTTCAGGATGAGCGAGGCCCAGTGGCACATCGGCCGCGCCCCCCTCCTCGGCGAGCACAACGAGGAGGTCTATGTGGGACGCCTCAGCTATACCAAACCGGACCTGGTAAGGCTGAGAGGCAGAGGGGTTATCTAAAGAAGAATTGTAGTGGGCGAAAAAGGAGCTAGAGAAATGTCCAAAATGCCATTGGCCGGAGTCAGAATAATCGACCTGGGTACCGCTGCTATCGGTCCCACAACCACCAGGCTGCTAGTGATGATGGGGGCCGAGGTGATCAAGGTGGAATCGCTCACACGCCCCGACACAGTGCGCTTCGGCAGCCATGCCGACGACATTATAGAGGGGAGGTTCTGGGAAACGGGAGGCCGTCATATTTGGAGCGACGGCGGCAAACTCTCCATCACCCTTGACCTGGAAAATCCCAAGGGCAAAGATGTGTTCAAGAAGCTGGTGAAGGTGAGTGATATCATCGCTGAGAACTATAGCGCCCGAGTGCTGAAGAACCTGGGGCTCGACTACGAGGTGTTGAAGGAGATAAACCCCCAGATCATCATGCTGTCAATGAGAGCCTTCGGAAGCTCTGGTCCTCGAATGCATGATATCGGCTACGGCTGGAGCCTCTGGGCCGAGACCGGGCTGGCCCACCTTACCGGCTATGAGGATGGGCCACCCAAGGCAACGATTATCCCATTCCACGATTATTCCGGGGCGATATGGGCCGCCTTCTCTGCCGTGGTGGCCCTGGACTATCGTCGGCGCACCGGCAAAGGCCAGTGGGTTGATGTTTCTATGTATGAATGTGGCGTGGCCCAAAACGCAGCGGCGATGATGGACTATATAATGAACCAAAGGGTGCCGACACGCAGGGGCAATCGCAACCCCGCTATCGCCCCCCAGGGCGTCTATCCCTGCCTGGGTGAAGATAAGTGGGTCGCCATCAGCGTGACCTCCGATGATGAGTGGCACGCCTTATGCGATGTAATGGGTAACCCCCAGTGGACAAAGGAAGAGCGTTTCGCCAACGGGCTCAGCAGATACCAAAACCATGATGAGCTGGACAGGCTGATAGGGGAGTGGACTATAACCGTGGATCACTATGAAGCGATGCATCTGTTGCAGAAAGCCGGCGTCCCGGCGGGAGCGGCGCTCAACTGTAAGGAACTACTGCTCGACCCTCATTTTAATGAGCGGGGGAAATTCCACAGGGTGACTTTCCCCAAAGTGGAAGGCATGGAGCATTTGGGGACTCGTATCATCCCGGCACCTCATTTCAAGCTGTCTAAGTCACCACCCCAGGTGCAGCGCACCAAGCTCCTCGGTGAGGACAATGACTATGTCTTTCATGAGCTGCTTGGGATTCCAGTTGAGGAGGTGGAACAGCTAATCGCCGAGGGAGTGGCCGGCACCGAGCCCGCCCTGGCCAAGACACCCATAGCCTCGGGCAAGTTCAACCCCCCGGCGCGCAAGCTCCTGGGGCATATCCATGAATGGGATGAAAATTATAAGGAGATTCTGGGCCTAGATGAGTGATGAAGGCATGCTTTCCCCCTACCGAGCCCTGGATCTGACCGATGAGAAGGGCCTCCTCTGCGGCAAGATCCTGGGCGACCTGGGGGCCGATGTGATCATGATCGAGCACCCCCTGGGGAATCCGGCAAGGAGGCTCGGTCCCTTCCATCACGATATCCCCGATTCCGAGAACAGCCTTTATTGGTTTGCCTATGACACTAATAAACGGGGCATAACCCTGGATATCGAGAAGGCGGATGGCAGGAAGCTGTTTAAGCGGCTGGTGGAGAGGACCGATTTTGTAATCGAGTCCTTCAAACCCGGTTATATGGAAAGCTTAGGCCTAGGCTACGAGGAGCTCGAAAAAATCAACCCCGGAATCATCATGACCTCAATCACCCCATTTGGGCCCGGCGGCCCCTACCGGGACTACAAGGAGTCCGACCTCGTTCTCATGTCGCTGGGTGGCCTAACATATATAAGCGGCGAGCCCGATCGCCCTCCGCCGCGTATCACCTACCCTCAGGCCTACCTTCTCTCAGGGGCCTATGCCGCGGTGGGCTCGATGATGGCGTTCTATTATAGAGGCATGACCGGGGAGGGGCAATATGTCGATGTCTCCATGCAGGAGTGCTGCGAGTGGGCCTCATACTTCACCCCGGAGTGGTGGGACATGGCCCAGACCAACCTGATTAGGGCCGGGATGTGGCGCGTCTTCGGCCCGGCCAAGATGAGGATGGTCTACCCGTGCAAAAACGGGTATGTGAGCTGCTGGATTCTGGCCGGCCCGGTAGCAAGCCGTGGGCAGAAAAGGCTGGTGGAGTGGATGAACCGGGAGGGGATGTGCCCCGACTGGCTCAGGGAACTCGATTTCAAAGCCTGGGATATATTCTCTCTGGGCGAGGCAACCCAGGAATTCCTCGACGGTATGGCACAGGCGTTCACCGATTTCTTTCTGACCAAGACCAAGGAGGAGCTTTTCGAGTTTGCCCGCGAAAGCGAGCTTTTCCTAGCCCCGATGAGCACGGCCAAGGACCTCTTTGAAAACCCCCAACTCAAGGCCAGAGATTTCTGGGTTGAGGTGCAACACCCAGAGCTGGGCGCTACCATCACCTATCCCGGCGCCTTCCTGAAATCCACTGTGGCCTCGCCTTCCATAAGAAGGCGGGCCCCTCTCATCGGGGAGCACAATGAGGAGATTTATATAGGAGAGTTGGGGCTTCCCAAAGAGACGCTCAGGCTGCTCAGAGGAGCCGGCGTTATCTAAAGAAGAGGCCCAACGGGCGAAAAATGAACGCTAAGGGCAGAAAAGTACTGGAAGGGCTGAAGGTGGTGGAGCTGACCAGGATTATCGTTGGCCCGCACACCGGGAGAATGCTCGCCGAACACGGGGCTACGGTGGTCAAGGTGGAGACCATTCACCACCCTGATACTGTCAGGCTGGCGACCCCCCATAAGGATAACATAGGCGGCTTGGACCGCGCCGGCTACTTTTCCAAGTACAATGTCAACAAGCTGGGCCTAACCCTTAACATGGAGAAGCCTCAGGGAATTGAGGTGTTCAAGCGGTTGGTGCAGTGGGCCGATGTAGTCATAGAAAGCAACGCCCCTAGTGTGATGCCCAAGCTGGGGCTAACCTATGAGGAGTTGAGCCTGATAAAGCCCGATATCATTATGGTCTCAACCAACCAGCTGGGACAAACGGGACCGTGGCGGCTGTTCAAAGCCTACGGGGCACAGGCGGCAGCTATGGCCGGCTTCTACTATCTCACCGGATTTCCCGACCAAGACCCCCCTGGCGTCTTCGGCGCCTATACCGATATGGTCTCGCCACAATGGGTAGTATGTGCCCTTCTTACCGCCCTGGACTATCGCAGAAGGACGGGGAAGGGGCAATACATCGACCACTCGCAATTTGAGGCTGGGGTCCATTGGTTAGCAACCACCGTCTTGGACTATGGAATAAACGATCGAGTGGCGGAGCGCATGGGTAACCGCGACCCCTATATGTGCCCCCACGGCGTATACCCCTGCCGCGGGGAGGATCGCTGGGTTGCCATCGCCGTATCTAATGACGAACAGTGGCGAGCCTTCTGTAAGGTCATCGGAAATCCGGTTTGGACCAGAGAACCAAGATTTTCAACCCTCCTCGAACGTAAAAGAAACGAGGATGAGCTCGACATGTTAGTGGCGGAGTGGACGGTGGAGCATTCGCCGCAAGAGGTGATGACCTTGATGCAGGAGGCTGGTGTGCCGGCGGGTGTTGTGGCCACAAGCGAGGACCTTCACCGCGACCCTCAGCTCAAACACCGCGGCCATTTTCAGGTGCTGGAGCATAAGGAGATGGGGCCCACAGCATACGATGCTCCCCCTTACCGGCTATCCAAGACCCCCTTTGAACTGCATAGTGCCGCCCCCTGCCTGGGCCAGCATAACGAGTACATCCTGAAGGAGATATTGGGGATGGGCGATGAGGAGATCGCCGATCTCATGGCGGAGGGCGTCTTTGAGTAGCTCATCGCCTCTCATCCAAGAATTTTTATGGGGAGGAACAATGTCCCTCCCCATAAGTCAAGCTTCCAAACGGCTATCAAGGGGCCAACCCACTCCTCTACACAGCTAACTAAAACATGGAGGGGATAGCCGGGGCATCGGCTTCTGTGGTGATCACCCCCTCTACTAGGAGATCGGCAATATCGTCATCAGAGAAGCCAAGGATCTCCTTATACACGTACTCGTTGTCCTCACCGAGGCAGGGCCCAGGCTTCCAGATATAGTTTGGAGTCTTTGATAGCTGATAGGCTGGGGCATGATAGGCATGACGGCCGATCACCTTGTGCTCCAAGAATCTGAAGTGCTCTCGATGCTTCAATTGTGGGTCGTTGAACAGGTCTTCCCCAGTCTCGACGACCCCCGCCGGGACCCCTGCCTGTTGCATCATCTCCATCACTCTCTCCGCGGTATAGTTCTTGGTCCATTCCCCGATCAACTCATCGAGCTCATCCTCATTTTCCTTCCTGGCAGCGAAGGTGGCGAACTTGGGGTCCCTGGTCCACTCCGGCTCCCGCATAACCTTACAGAAGGCTCGCCACTGTTCGTCATTAGATACGGTGATGGCAACCCAGCGGTCTACCCCCCAGGTGCCTGGGTAGCAAGGGTAGACCCCATGAGGGGCCATATAAGGGTCGCGATTACCCATGCGCTCTGCGATTCGCCCATTTGCCACGTAATCCAGGATAAGGGGCGCCAAAAAAAGCGGGCCGGCTTCCATCTGCGCCTGGTCAAGGTACATTCCCTTCCCCGTTCTGCGCCGATGGAGAAGGGCGGCGATGACCGTCGTTGTCAAATACCAGGGAGAGATGAAATCGGTGTAGTTGTTAAATATGGGTAATGGCTCGCGATCGGGCCAGCCTATAAGGTTGGAGAACCCGGCATAGCAAGCCCCGAACATGCCATAGCCGCCGAACTGGGCCAAGGGACCCTTTTGCCCCATCTGGCAGGTAGAGTAGTAGATGATGTCGGGCTTTATCTTCTTGCAGCTTTCATAGTCCAGCCCCCATTTGGCCATAGTCCCCGGTGTGTAGGCCTCGGCGACAACATCGGCCCAGGCCACTAATTTCCTAGCGATCTCCTGGCCTTTGGGCGTAGTTAGGTCCAGACTCATATTATACTTATTTGTTTGGTAGGCCGTCCCGAAGGCGCTACGGTCTACACCTGGCACCCAGTCCTTATGGGGCGGCATTGTCCTCAAAGAGCAAGGAACCCGATGTGATTCAACACGCACTACAGTGGCCCCATGCTCCGCAAGCTCCCTGCCAACCTGAGGGCCAGCCCCAACCCATGCGAAATCAGCAACCTTGAGCCTTTCAAATACTTGCTTTCTTTCCATGTCTCCCCCTTTCTAAATAACCCCGCGGCTCTTCAGCAGCACTAGCTTATCTTTGGAGATGCCGAGCTCTTTTTCATAGATATCTTCATTATGCTCCCCGATAAGCGGAGCCCTTCGCTGCGGCTTATAGGTGAACTCGCTCATTCTAATCAAGAAGCCGGGATAGGTAAGGGTTTCACCCAGTTCTGGGTGCTCAACCTGGGCCCAGAAATCCCGAGCTTTAAGCTGTGGGCTCTCCACCACATCCTTCATCGTGGTAACCGGGATGCACATAATAGACTTCTCCACCGCTTTCCCCAGAAGCTCGGCCTTGGTCTTAGTCTTGATAAACTCAGCGACTATGTTTTCGTTGCGAGTTATCCCCTCCTGCCCGAGCTCCGCTAGACTGTATGTCAACCAATCCACATCCTTTAATTCGAGGGCCATTCCCTCCTCGTTAGCCCACTCCACCAGCCTCTCGGTGGAGGTCCTTATACCTGAGGCAGCTCCTCCCCCAAACATCAGGTATACATAGCCATCCTTGCATGGCCATATCATACGTGACTGGCGGCCAGGGATGCCCATAAAAGGCCCCATCCCTCGGTAGTTGATACCGAGGATCTCCCAGAACTCGGCGGCAATCATCAGGGTCAAAACCACCGCTTGCTGAATGGAGACGTCGACATGCTGCCCCTCCCCTGTCAGCTCGCGGTGGTAGAGAGCCACCATCGAGCCCATAGCACCCTGCACCCCACCCTGGAAATAGGCCTGGGGATAGCTTATGCGGTTTGGAGCCCGGTCTGGCTCGCCATAGAGGCGCGTCATGCCCGCCAGAGATACGGCGACAAGGTCGGTGACCTTATAGTTAGAATCGACATAGGGGCCGGTCTGGCCAAAGGGGGTGATCGAGGTCATGATGATGCCCGGGTTGATCCTCTCAAGATCAGCATAGCCCAGGCCCAGGCTATCCAGACATCCTGGCTCGAAGCTCTCGACCACGATGTCTGCGTTCTCAACCAGTTTCCGGAAGATTTCCCGCCCATCTTCCGTCTCAATGTTCAGGGTTATACCCCTCTTATTGAGGTTGGTCCAGAACCAGAAGAGGCTCTTCTCCGGCTCCGGGATGTCGTGGTAGAAGGGGCCGCTGTTTCTTGCCCCATCCCCGCCGGGCGGTTCAATCTTAACCACATCGGCGCCGAGACAGCCGAGGAGCTGGCCACACATGAGGCCCCTTTCATCGGTCAAATCCAAAACCCGATAGCCAGTCAACAAAGACTCTTGACGCTTAGCCATATTTACACCTCCTAAGGAAAATGAAGTCCACACAAAAGCTAATGCTCACATAACACCACCTCCCAAGCGAACAAGGACACTGAGAGTATAATTGAAAAACCCGCCTTGTTCAATGGGGCCCCCGATCATAGCTTCAATGCCACCTCAGGTCGCCTCCTCAATCGCATTAAGTGCCAGAAAGCGAAAACGATCAGCCCAATAATGATCACGCTCAAGAAGCTTATGGTCCGGTCGACGAGGACGATGGACAAGGCAACCCCCCTAGAAATTGGGGCGATCATCAGAAGCCCGACGACCCCTGGCTCTACCAGGCCAAGCCCTCCTGGGGTCAGAGGTATTGCAGTAATCATGGCATTGGCCAGGGCGGCAAAGAAGATCAGCGGAAGGCCGATGTCAAAAATGTCAAAACCTGTGGCCTGACTCAGGGCTTGAGTAACCAGGAGCAGGCGACCAGCCTCCAGGAGCCAGATGCCGATGCTCATCGAGCCAAGGAGAGGGAGCCGGCCGAAGCTGCCCAGGGTTCCCTCCTCAAAAAGGGTATAGACTGACTTTATCCTGTGCGGCAACCGCCGCGCCACGGCGCTGCCAAATCTTCCCATCACCCCCAATAGGATGGCGACGACGCAGAGCAAGACTATGCCAACAGTTAAGACCACTCCCACCACCCTCATCCCAGGGCTCCCGGTGAGTAAAAGCCCAAAAATGGCCACAAGGGCCAGGAGAAATATAACGATAATATCGAGAACCCGCTCCGAAAGCACCGTGCCTAAGGTCTTGGGGAAACTGACATTGGCACTCTGCTTGAGTAGATAGGGGCGGTAGGCGTCCCCCACCCTGGCATACATGATGCAGTTGGCAAACCAATTGATCATGATCATCTGGGTTAGCCGCCCCAAGGAGGGCAACTCTACCCCCTGCTCCTTGCGGAAGCCGGCGTTATGTAGCAGCAGCCGCCAGCGCAAAGCGCGCAGTGGAAAGCTTAAATAATAGCAGAGGAAAGCAAGGACATAGAAGACCGGGTTGCAGCCGGTGATCATGGCCCAGGTGGCGCTGAAATCTATATTGAGTCGCTCCAAGACGAGGAAGAGAATGCCAAAGGCAATGAGGAAGGAGATGAGGGTGCGGTAGTTAAGGAACCGCCTCCGAAGGGAGATCTCCTCAACTCTTTCCTCATTCTTCGAGTTATTTGCTTCGGTCAATGTCCAGGTTTTCCTGCTTTCTCATTTTTAGCCCTAATGGGCGCTTCTGGGGGATACCGGCGCGTCTGGGGTAGAGCTGCGGGGTGGGGGTGCGCTTATCAATGACCACTAGGGCTCTTTCCGCCCCGAACTCCTCCAGCCTAAACCGCTTAACCTCCTTTAGCTGACCGCCGAGAATATCTATAGCCCTCGCCGCAGCCTCAACCTCCCTATCAATAACCCCCTTCTTTTGGGCAATAAAGGAGCCACCCAGGGTGCAAAAGGGCAAGGCCAACTCAGCAAGTGTAGCCATCTTTGCCACCCCACGGGAAAGCACCAAGTCAAATCTCTCTCGATAGGCTTCATCGTGAGCCAGATCCTCAGCGCGAGTAGTCAACACTTCAACCCCTTCGAGACCGAGCCTGGCTACGAGATGAAGGAGAAAGTCGGTCTTCCTTAGAGTGGAGTCGACCAATGTCAAGCTGATATTAGGGCAAAGAATCTTCAGAGGAAGCCCAGGCATTCCGGCACCAGTGCCCACATCGAGGAGGAGAGAGGGCATATCTTTAAGAGCTAAGGCTACCGTGAGGGAATCGAGGAAGTGTTTCAGTTGTACCTCTTCGTAATCTACGATAGTGGTGAGGTTCACCCTCTTATTCCAGCGAATAAGCTCTTCATAGTAGACCTCAAAACTCTCCACCTGCTCCGGGGCGAGGGAGAGCCCCAGCCTTTTAGCACCGCCGATCAGCCTTTCCATCGCATAACCATTGAATATTAGGGTATTATATCACTGCAATCTAACTAAGCAAAGAGCAGCCTTTGCCCGGATGGGCGGGGAAAGGCCCGCCCTATCATTGACTTCGTAATCTAAAGAACTTAGAATACGGGCGCTGCCAGTCAAATACAATAAGAGGAGGGACCCGTGGTAGGGATTAAGTCATATGGCGCCTATATACCTTATTACAGGTTAGAGCGGGCCGAGATCGCCAAGGTTTGGGGCGGCTTGGCCATGAACCCCGGGGAGAAGGCAGTGGCCAATGGGGATGAAGATAGCGTTACCATGGCGGTTGAGGCAGCCTTCGATTGCTTGAAGGGGATGGATGGCAAGGGGAGCGATGGGCTATTCTTTGCCTCGACTACCGCACCCTACAGAGAGAAGCAGTGCTCCACATTGGTAGCCGCCGTGATGGATATGCGCAATGATATCCGCACTGCCGATTTCGGGGATTGCCTCAGGGCGGGGACCACCGCTATCAGGGCGGCGGTGGATGCCGTCAAGGCTGGGCCGGCGAAAAGCATTGTGGTCACCGCCGCCGACTGCCGCCTCGGTTATCCCTACTCCCAGATGGAGCACGCCCTGGGCGATGGTGCCGCCGCTCTCCTCATCGCGGATTCCAACCTCATCGCAACCATCGACGACTCCTATTCCATCTCCGATGAGATCACCGATGTGTGGCGAAGGGACGAGGATAACTTTGTTCACATGTGGGAGGACCGATGGGTGATCATGCACGGCTACAATAAGAACGTGGAGGAAGCGGCCTCGGCAATTATGAAGAAGAATGGCCTTAGCGCCAAGGATTTTACTAAGGCGGTGGTCTACGGCCCTGACCCAAGGAGCCACGATGCCTTGATGAGGAGGCTGGGGTTTGAATCGGCCCAGATCCAGGATACTCTATTTGCCACAGTGGGCAACACCGGTGCCGCCTCGGTCCTGATGATGCTGGTGGCATCGCTGGAGGAGGCCAAGGCTGGGGATCGCATCCTCCTCGCCAGCTATGGCGACGGGGCCGATGCCTTCATCCTCACAGTAACAAAGGAGATAGAGAGGGTCAGGGATCGGCGCGGGCTAAAGGGGTATCTGACATCGAAGGCCCCCCTTCCGAGCTATGGAAAATACCTGGTGGCCCGCAATCTGGTAGAGCTCCCCCCCGGCCAGGGCATCGTTGGTCGGGGCTCAGCAACCGTGATGTGGCGCACCAGAGATTGGGTCTTACGCTGCTATGCCTCAAAGTGCCGACAGTGCGGCCTGGTTACCTACCCGGTGCAGAGGGTGTGCTACAGATGCCTGTCTAAGGATGACTACGACGAGATAAGCCTCTCCCAGGAGAAGGGGAAGGTCTTTACCTTCTCCCTGGATAACCTTGCATCGGTTGGCATCAATCCGCCCGTCGTCCAGACGGTGGTCCACTTCGATGAGGGGGCCCGGTTCTACTGCATGATGACCGATTGCGACCCACAACAGGTTAAGGTGGATATGCCCGTGGAGATGACCCTGAGGAAGCTACACGAGTTTGGCGATTTCCACAATTACTTCTGGAAGTGCCGTCCGATAAGGGAAGGAGGAGAATAAGATGGAGAGCATCAAGGATAAGGTTGCCATAGTAGGCATGGGTTGCTCCAAGTTCGGAGAACTCTGGGATAAGGGCCAGGATGATGTGATCATCGAGGCCGCCTACGAGGCCTATGAGGATGCTGGAATCGAGCCCAAGGATATTCAGGCAGCCTGGGTGGGCACCGTCGGCGGGATGGCCGGGGTCACCCTCTCCGAGCCCCTTAAGCTCAACCGCATTCCGGTAACCAGGGTGGAGAACTTCTGCTGCACCGGCCATGAGGCGCTGCGGAATGCCTGCTTCGCCGTAGCCTGCGGTATGTATGACATCGCCCTCGCCCTCGGCGTCGAGAAACTCAAGGATGCCGGGGTAGGGGGACTGCCGGTGGGGCGGGGCCTGCACCCCGTTCTGGAAAGCAGAAGGACAGCCCCGGGAACCTTCGCCTTCATCGCTACCCGCTACTTCCACACCTATGGTCTCAGCCCTGAGGAGGGAAAGAGGACTATCGGAAAGATCTCAGTCAAGAGTCACCACAATGGCAGCCTTTGCCCCAAGGCCCACTTCCGAAGAGAGGTGACCCTGGAGCAGGTAGTCAGTGCCCCACCCATCGCCTGGCCTCTTGGGCTGTTCGATTGCTGCCCGACTACAGACGGCTCCGCTTGCGCCATTGTAGTGCGTGCAGAGGACGCAAGGAGGTTTCGGGAGGACCCCGTCTTTATAAAGGGCATCGGGCTTGCTGCCAACCAAATGCTGCCCCACTTTGAGCCTGACTTTGACTGGACAGGCTTCGAGATGAATCGAGAGGCTGCTAGGCAGGCCTATGAGCAGGCTGGGGTAAAGAACCCTCGTAAGGAGATAAGTATGGCCGAGGTCCACGACTGCTTCTCGATCACCGAGCTGGTTAATTATGAGGACTTAGGTTTCAGCCCTAAGGGAAGGGCCAAAGAGGACATCGATGCTGGCACCTTTACTCTGGAAGGGGAGCTGCCCATTCAACCCGATGGTGGTCTGAAGTCCTTCGGCCATCCCATCGGTGCCAGTGGCTTAAGGATGGTATATGAGTGCTATAAGCAGCTTCAAGGGAAAGCGCAATTGCCGGAACGCCAGCTCAAGAATGTTAAGCTGGGGCTTTCTCATACCTTGGGCGGTCCTCCTCAGGTGGCCTGTGTTACAATCGTGGGCACATAGATTGGTGATTTAGGATGGCGCTGGCGTTAGAGGGGATAAAGGTATTAGATCTTACCCGGGTGGCACCTGGTTCCCTGTGCACTATGATGCTGGGAGATATGGGTGCCGAGGTGATCAAGATCGAGCAGCTCCCTGAGCCAGGGGCACGCCGTGCTGGATCGGGCATATCCCCTATTGATGAGGAGGGAATAGAGCGGGCCGCATACTATGCCCTAAATCGCAACAAGAAGAGCGTTGGGCTCAACCTGAAGTCCGATGGGGGAAGGGATATCTTCTACAGGCTGGCGCAAGAGGCCGATGTTATTGTGGAGGGGTTCAGGCCCGGGGTGATGAAACGCCTGGGTGTGGACTATCACAGTGTGAGCCGGACAAACCCCAGGATCATCTATTGCTCCATAACCGGCTACGGGCAGGATGGCCCTTATCAGATGTTGCCTGGGCATGATGTCAATTACATCTCGATGGGCGGAGCCTTGAACCTGATTGGCCCAGCCGAGGGCCCCCCTGTGATCCCACTGAATTTGGTGGGCGACTACGCCGGGGGAACCCTCCACGCTGTTATTGGCATCCTGCTCGCCATTATCGCTAGAGAGCGCACCGGAAAGGGGCAGCATGTGGACATCTCCATGACCGATGGGGTTGTTTCCCTCTTGGCCGCCGTGGCCTCCGATTATTTCTATAGCGGCTCAGTCCCCAAGCGAGAGCGGAATCTACTCGGTGGTGGTGCTCCGTGCTACAACGTCTATGAAACCAAGGACGGACATTATATCAGTCTGGGGTGCCTGGAGCCATGGTTCTGGGAAAGCCTTTGCCATGCGCTAGGAAGGGAGGATTTTGTTCCCCATCAATGGGACGATGACCGGCAAGGGGAAATGCTCTGCTATTTCAGTGAGGTCTTCCTCACCAAGACCAGGGATGAATGGTTTGAAGAGTTGAGAGGTAAGGACGTTCCCGTGGCCAAGGTCTATGCCCTGAACGAGGTTTTCTCCGATCCCCAATTGCTTCATCGCCAGATGCTGGTCGAGGCCGATCACCCATCGAAGGGGAAAATCAGGCAGGTGGGGATTGCCATCAAACTATCGGATACCCCGGGGGAAATACGGAGCCTGTCCCCGTTCTTCGGCGAACACACCGATGAGGTGCTCCAAGATTTGGGGTATAGTGTTAAGGAAATTGAGGAATTGCGCCGGGCGGGCAAAATCAGTTAAACTTAGGGCTTGACGGGGGCGGTGGGAAATCGTATACTTTATCACGACGGGGGCTACACAAATTAACTCAATAAGGAGGCAGAATGGTAGGAATTAAATCTTATGGTGCGTACATACCTCTGCACCGGATGCCACGCGACGTAATGTACAAGGAGTGGGGCGGCATGCCGATACCTGGGGAGAGGAGTGTGGCTAACTTTGATGAGGATAGTGTGACCCTGGCTATGGAATCGGCCATCGACTGCATGAAGGGCTTTGATCCCCAAAAAGTCGATGGCCTGTTTTTTGCCACCACTACTTCGACGTTCAAAGAGAAGCTCTGCGCCTCCATAATGGCCACGGCCTTCGATATGCGCCGCGATATCCGAACCATGGATGTAACCGGCACGCTTCGGGTCGGGACTACCGCCATCGCCGCGGCTGTGGATGCCATCAAGGCTGGCTCAGCCAAGAGCATTCTGGTTACCACTGGAGAGACCCGCATGGGGGCCCCAGGGGGCGATTTCGAGCAATCTGTGGGCGATGGTGGCGCTGCCATTCTCCTCGGAGATGACGGAGTTATTGCCACCATCGAGGGAAGCTACTCCATCTCCGATGAGTTCTCCGGGCAGTGGCGCGCGGACGGTGATGACTTCATCCGGTCATGGGAAGATCGAATGGTCTACGATCAAGGCTACTCCGCTGCACTCCCTGAGGCGATCTCAGGGCTGATGAAGAAGTACAATATATCGCCTGACGATGTTGCCAAGGTGGTCTATGATGCCCCCCTCGATGTTAGAAGGCATGCCAGAGTGGCTGGGGGGCTGAAATTTGATGGTGCTAAGGTTCAGGACCCCATGTTTATGAATTTGGGCAATACTGGCTCTGCCCTGGCAATGATGATGCTCGTGGCCGCCCTGGAGGAGGCCAAGCCGGGGGACAAGATAATATTTGCTGGCTATGGAAACGGGGCCGATGCCTTCTACCTCCAGGTGACCCCCGAGATAGAGAAGGTTAGGGATCGGCGTGGGATAAAGGGTCACCTCGCCTCCAAAAAAATGCTCGACAATTATGGCACATACTTGCGCTGGCGCAAGCTCCTCACCCTGGAGCGAGCCCGCCGTCCCGAGCAGGCGCCTACCTCTATAGCAGCGCTGTGGCGAGACCGCAGGATCATCCTCGGCCTTTGGGGGGTCAAATGCACTGTCTGCGGCACTCCACAATATACCGCTACACCAGGAGTAATGGGCGGCGGTCCGCCGATAAGGATATGTGTAAACTGTCAAGCTAAGGACCAGTTTGAGGATTATTGCTTCCTCGGTAAGAAGGCTAAGATCTTCACCTTCACCCATGATAACCTGGCCGATAGCCCGGACCCTCCGGCCACAGTAACCGTGGTCGACTTCGATGGCGGGGGCAGGGCGGTGTTCGATATGACCGATCGCAACCCCGATGAGGTTGCGGTGGGGACGCCAGTGGAGCTGACCTTCAGGAAGCTGTATCACGATCCCGCTCGGGGGATCCACAACTATTTCTGGAAGACTAGACCGATAAGGTGCTAAGGAAAGGAGGAAAACATGGCGCAGAGTATCAAAGATAGGGTATGTATCGTTGGCATGGGCTGCACCAAGTTCGGGGAGCTCTGGGAGAAGAGTGAGACGGACATGATCGTGGAGGCAGCCTATGAAGCCTATGAGGATGCCGGGATCGAGCCCAAGGATGTGCAGGCTGGCTGGGTCGGTACTATGGGGGGGATGACCGGAATGGCCCTAACCGCCCCTCTAAAATTGCAGTATAAGCCCGTGACCCATGTGGAAAATGCCTGCGCCACAGCGTCGGATGCCTTCAGGAATGCCTGCTATGCAGTAGCTGCCGGGGTTTGTGATATCGCCCTGGCCCTGGGCTACGAGAAGCTGAAAGATTCGGGCTTCAGCGGGCTGGGCATGGGAGCCGGTAGCCCAACCACCAACATTATGCCCACTACCAGCGCTCCGGGAATGTTTGCCATGCTGGCCACCACCTACTTCGCCCGCTATGGCTTGGGCCCTGAAGAGGGGAAAACGATGCTGGCCCGTATCCCGGTGAGGAGCCACCATAACGGCGCCCTGAACCCCAAGGCCCACTTCCAGAGGGAGATAACCATGGAGCAGGTATTGAGGGCCCCGATAATCGCCTGGCCACTGGGGCTCTTCGATTGCTGCGGGGTCTCAGACGGGGCCGCGGCAGCCATCATCGTCCGCGCCGAGGACGCCAAGAAATTCAGGCCTGACCCGGTTTACGTTAAGTCGCTGCAGATGTGCGTTGGCCCCGCCGAGGGTCAGATGAGCACAAAATACGACTATACCCACGTAGAGGAGACCTACCGCGGTGGCCTGGCAGCCTTTGCCGAGGCGGGAATAACTGACCCCCGTAAGGAGATCAGCATGGCCGAGGTCCACGACTGCTTCTCCATCACTGAGGCCACGATCATGGAGGACCTCCAGTTCAGCCCCAGGGGGAAGGTGAAGGATGATCTCGAGGCCGGCACCTTCACCCTAGAGGGCGATTTGCCGGTGCAGCCCGATGGCGGGCTAAAGTGCTTCGGCCACCCCATCGGCGCCAGCGGCTTGAGGATGATGTATGAGATGTACCTCCAGCTTCAGGGAAAGGCTGGGCCCCGCCAGATAAAGAACCCTAAGCTCGGGCTGACCCAAAACATGGGCGGACAGCCGCCGGGATGCACTGTCAGTGTGCTTATCGTCGGGCTATAGGAGAAGGAGGAGGCCATGGCAGTGAGGGCATTTGTGCTCATTGAAGTTGCCGTGGGCAAGACCAAGGATGTAGTCACTGCCCTCCAGAAGGTGGAGGGTGTGAAATCGGTGGAGGCAGTTACCGGCCCTTACGATGTTATCGCCGTGGTGGAGAAACCAGATGTCAATGCAGTTGGCGACTTGGTGACAAAAAATGTCCACTCGGTTGGCGGCATCGCGAGAACGGTGACCTGCCTCAGCGTCCAACTGGGTTAAACCATTTTAATGAGGCGCTTTTGACAAAACCCCTCCCCCAGTTACCAGTGCAAGAGCGCTGGGGGAGGGTTTTGATTATTGACTTTCCCCGCAAAATCGGTATATTAGGTGACCGCAGGAGAAGGGTTTGGGCTTTTTCACAGAAGAAGATCAGGCCATGCTTGGTAGGTATTCCATCGAAATCTTCTTTTACAATTCGCTGTCCGCAGGGCGATTGTCCGGTCAGAACAATATGTTGACAAGATAGCGAAAATGTGGTAAATTTGACGCACGTTTACGACAAACTGTTATAAAAGCCGGACAGGTCATCAGCGCCATCTGGCTTTCGACCTCTGATGGCAACCAGTCCGAAAAAGAAAGGGGGAAAAATGGACTTCAGACTTACTCCACATCAGGAGGCATTGAAAAAGGAGTTCGAAGACTTCTTCAAGGAAGAGATGAAAAAGGCACCCCCAGGCTTGGAGGCAGGCTTAGAGGCCCTGTTCTCCGAAGAGGGTTTCCCTTTTCATCGCCAGTTGGTTCGCAAAGTGGCGGATAGAGGCTGGCTGACCATGGCTTGGCCCAAGGAATATGGGGGACAGGATGCTCCGATCATCGACCAGCTCATGTTCAGCGAGGCCATGGGATACTCAAGAGCACCGGCGTCCGATATCTTCGGTGTCGGTATGCTGGGGCCCACTCTCCTGGCTGCGGGCAGTGAGGAGCAGAAGAAGGAATATCTGCCGCCGATTGCCCGGGGAGAGGTAGTGTGGTGCCAAGGGTGGAGCGAACCCAATTCCGGATCCGACCTGGCCTCACTAACCACCCGCGCCGTAAGGGATGGCGACGAGTATGTTATCAACGGGCAAAAGATCTGGACCAGCGGTGCTCACCACGCCGACTGGATGTTCATGATTGCCAGAACAAATCCTGAGGAGAAGAGGAGCCGAGGGCTCTCCTTCTTCCTCCTCGACATGAAGACCCCTGGGATCACCATCCGCCCGCTATATAGCATGGAAGGGTCTCACCTGTTCAATGAGGTGTTCTTCGATGATGTGCGGGTTCCAGCACGGAATATAGTCGGCGAGGAGAACCAGGGCTGGGCCGTCACCCGGGCGATGATGAACTTTGAGCGCTCCAATGTGGGGATGATGTCCGGGCTGAAACGGGATCTGGAGGAGTTGGTGCAGTTTTGTAAGGAGACCAAGTGGAACGGACAAACCCTGGCCCAAAACCCCTTTGTTCGCCATAAGCTGGCCCAGCTAGCCATCGAGGTCGAGGCCGGGCGTGCCATGTCCTACCGCATAGCCTGGATGCAGGAGAAGGGCGGTCTGCTGATGGCGGCCCACGCCGCCTCAGCGGCAAAGGTCTACGGCAGCGAGCTGGCCCAGAGCTTCGCTTATACCGGCTATGAGATCATGGGCCTCTATGGCCAGGTGAAGAAAGGCTCTAAATGGGCCCCGTTGATGGGTGCCTTTGAGAGCGCCAGCCAACTCTGCATGGGAATGAACATCGCTGCTGGCACCTCAGAGATCCAGAGAAACCTTATCGCCTGGATCGGGCTGGGACTGCCGCGGACGATCTAGAGCAAATAAACCGGGAAGGAGTGAACAATGGATCTTGACTTCACCGAAGAGCAGGATATGCTCAGAACTTCGGCGCGCGATTTCCTGACCACCGAGTGCCCTAAGACGCTGGTCAGGGAGCTTGAGGAAAGCGAAAAGGGGTATTCCCCGGAGATTTGGCGAAAGATGGCTGAGCTGGGATGGATGGGTTTGGTCATCCCCGAAGAGTACGGTGGCATGGAAATGGAGTTTATGGACCTGGTCGTCCTCCTCGAGGAGATGGGGCGCAATATCATACCTGGCCCCTTTTTCTCAACGGTGGTTTTAGGAGCCCTGCCCATCCTTGCTGCCGGAAGTGAGGAGCAAAAGAAGGAGCTTCTGCCCAAAATAGCCGAGGGGGAGGCGATTTTGACCATGGCCCTCACCGAGCCCACTGCCACCTATGAAGCTGGCGGGGTTAAGTTAAAGGCCGCGGCCGAGGGTGATAGCTTCGTCTTAAATGGCACAAAGCTCTTTGTGGAGAATGCCCATATCGCCGACTATATGATATGCGTCGCCAGAACCAAGGATGGAGCCGACCCCGAGGATGGGATCACCCTGTTCCTTGTGGAGGGGGGAAGCCCAGGGATCACGGTTGAGGTAGTGCCCACCATCGCCCTCGATAAGCAATGCGAGGTTGTTTTCAAGGATGTTAGGGTGCCCAAGAAGAACGTGCTCGGGGAGCTGGACAAGGGGTGGCCCATCGTTCAAAGGACCCTGGAGCAGGCCACCACGGCTAAGTGTGCCGAGATGATCGGCGGTGCCCAGGCTGCCTTGGATATGACCGTTGATTACGCCAAGGAAAGGGTACAGTATGGAAGGCCCATCGGCTCCTTCCAAGCGATCCAGTTCGACCTGGCTGATATGTGGATGAAGGTGGATATGGGGAAGAATATCGTTTATGAAGCCGTGTGGTCGGTCTCGGAAGGGCTACCCAGTACCGAAAAGGTGGCCATGGCCAAGGGATGGGCTAACGAAGCCTACAAGTTTGTCGCTGAGCGCGGGGTGCAGATCCACGGCGCTATTGGCACCACCAGAGACCATGATATAGGGCTTTACTTTAGAAGGGCCTGGGCGTCCGATCTCGTCTTTGGCAATACCGAGTTCCAAAGGGAGGTGGTCGCTCGCCAATTGGGTCTATAAAGGCCACGAGAGGGGACAGCCATTAAATAGGGGAGCGGCACACCCTCAGTAACGCGTAAAGAAGGCGAAACGATGGATTTTAGTTTTACCGAGGAAGAGGAGAGATTCAGACAAGAGGTTCGTAGCTTCCTCAAAAAGGAGATTACCGACGAGTTCCTCAGGGACTTCGAGGAGCGCGGCGAATTCGACTTCTGCCCGGAGTTCACCAAGAAGCTGGCCAACAAGGGCTGGCTTGCTATGGCCTGGCCCAAGGAGTATGGTGGAGGTGGCGCTACCATAATGGAACAGCTCATCTTTAGCGAGGAAGCGGCCTACTATGGGGCACCAACCGGGGCTTATCGCCAGGGGATAAACCTTATTGGCCCGGCCATTATCTCTCACGGCACCGAGGAGCAAAAGAAGAGGTTCCTGCCGCCGATCACAAGAGGCGATGTGGTGTGGTGCCAGGGCTTCTCCGAGCCCAATGCCGGCTCCGACCTGGCTTCCCTCCAGTGCCGCGCCGTGGAGGATGGCGATGATTTCGTGATCACCGGTCAAAAGGTATGGACCACAAATGCCCATCGTGCTGACTGGTGCCACGTCTTGACGAGAACGGATCCTGAAGCACCCAAGCATCGCGGGATCAGCTACTTCCTCGTCGATATGAAGAGCCCTGGGATCGAGGTGCGCCCCCTGATCAATATGCTAGCCTCTCACGACTTCAATGAGGTCTTCTTCGACGGCGTGCGGGTTCCTAGGGAGAACATGCTCGGGGAGAAGAATCAGGGCTGGTACGTGAGCCAGACAACGCTGATGGGTGAGCGCTCAGGGATCGCCTTCCCAACCATGTGCAAGCGATTGCTGGAGCGTTTGGTCGAGTACGTCAAGGAGACCAAGCGAAATGGAGAGCCTCTGGCCCATGACCCCAGAGTGAGGCAAAAGCTAGCGGAGGCGGCCGTGGAGATCGAGGTTAATCGGATGATTGCCTACCGGGTTGCCTGGATGCAGCACAAAGGGCTTCTCCCTATGGTGGAAGCCCCGTCTTCCAAGCTAATGGGCTCGGAGCTATGGAAATCCCTCACTGCCCTGGCGCTGGAGATTATGGGGCTCTATGGGCAGCTACAACTAGGATCTAAATTTGCACCGCTCAGGGGGCTCATTGCGCGGACGCATATGTATTCTCTAGGCATCACTATCGCTATGGGTACATCTGAGATAATGAAGAACATCATCGCTATCAGGGGGTTAGGGCTGCCCAGAGGTTAACCGCTGAGGAGGAGAAAAGAAAGTAATCGTTTTTCGATCCGCTATCGAAACTGATTCGAAAAAGCGAATACCACGTTAACCTGTTATTGCAATTTGTTGGAGATAGAAAGGAGTGGCTTTATGGATCTGGGTTTCACTGAAGAACAGGAGATGCTGAGAACAACAGCGCGCGATTTCCTGGAGAAGGAATGCCCCACGTCGCTGGTCAAGGAGATCGTAGAGGATGAAAAGGGCTATACCCCGGAGCTTTGGTCAAAAATGGCCGAGCTAGGATGGATGGGTTTGGTCATCCCTGAGGAATACGACGGCATGGGGATGAGTTTCCTTGACTTGGTGGTTCTCCTTGAGGAGATGGGGCGTGCCTGCCTCCCGGGCCCCTTCTTCTCCACCGTGATTCTCGGTGGTTTCACTATCCTCGAGGCGGCAAACGAGGAGCAGAAAAAGGAGTTGCTACCCAAGATTGCCAATGGGGATCTAATCCTCACTCTCGCGCTCACCGAACCCAGCGCCAAGTATGACCCGGCCTCGGTCACGGTTAAGGCGGTTCCGGATAAGGATGATTACGTCATTAACGGCACCAAACTCTTCGTTGAGAACGCCCATATCGCCGATTGTATAATATGCGTCGCCAGGACCAAGGATGGAGCCAAGCCCGAGGAGGGGATCACCCTGTTCCTGGTTGACGGCAAGAGCACTGGGATCAGCACCACTCTTCTCAAGACCATCGCCGGTGACAAGCAATGCGAGGTTGTTTTCGATAATGTAAGGGTGCCGAAGAAGAACATGCTTGGGGAGCTCGATAAGGGCTGGGCTGTGGTACAGAAGGTGCTGGAGAAGGCAACCGTTGCCCTGTGCGCCCAGATGGTCGGCGGCGCTCAGGCTGCTTTGGACATGAGCGTTGCCTATGCCAAGGAGAGGATACAGTTTGGCCGGCCTATTGGCAGCTTCCAAGCGATCCAGCACTACTGCGCTAATATGGTGACCGATGTCGATGGCTCGAAGTACATCACCTATGAGGCCGCCTGGAAGGTCTCCGAGGGACTTCCCGCTACTTTGGAGGTCTCCATGGCCAAGGCGTGGGTCAGCGAGGCCTATCGGCGAGTGACCCTTCTCGGACACCAGATTCACGGGGGTATTGGCTTCTGTATGGACCACGATATGCCCCTGTACTTCAAGAGGGCCAAGGGGGCGGAGCCCACCTTCGGCGATGCCGATTGGCACCGGGAGATCGTAGCCCAGCAATTGGGGCTCTAACTTTGTCATAACGATCAAGGGAGGGCAATCGATTTGGGATGGCCCTCCCCTCTTTTCCACCCCCTCCTTAACAGAAGGGGAGCAGAGAGGGGGGCAGGGGGTGAGGTGAACAAAGATTGCGTTTTCTGTCGTATCATCGCCGGCGAGCTCCAGAGCGATATCCTCTATCGGGATAACGATGTTATCGCCATCCGCGATATCAACCCAGTGGCCCCGACCCACATCCTCATTATACCTAGAGCGCACATACCCTCGCTTGCCGAGACCACCCCTGAGCATAGAGGTCTCCTGGCTCACATTTGTTTCATGGCCATAGAGCTGGCGAAAAAGGAGGGCGTGTCCCAAAAAGGCTTCCGCCTGGTGATCAATTCAGGGCCGGAGGCCGGCCAGGAGGTGCCCCATCTTCACCTCCATCTCCTCGGCGGCCGACCGCTGGGCCGGCTGGGGTAGATACCCCATGATATCCTCTGGCTATCGCCACCGCAGCAGCGAATATGGCGAGTATCGATAGCACCAATGCCACCATAGGTAGCGCTAGCGGCGCTGCTGGCCCCGGTGGACCCTCCGGCCCTTGTGGCCCGGTGGCTCCGCTCCCTGCCGGTCCAGGGGCTCCTGGTAGGCCTTGAGGCCCCGCTGGCCCTTCAGGACCTGTGAAATCGAGCACGGTGAAGGTAGCTGTTGCCCAGTTGCCCTCAGCATCGCTTGCCTTAACCGTATGGCTGCCGGGGTATGTCGGGTCAAGGACGCTGATGATCGCAGTAAAGCTTCCCGTATCATCTGTGATCACCGCGTTGGGCACAGTAGGAATTGTCGACCCACGCCAGGCGATGGTTATTCTAGAATTTGGTGCAAACATAGAGCCAGCTACAGTAGTGGTGGAAAATCCCTCATCTGGGGTTAGGGATATCATCGAAGGCGATAGCAAATAGCCCATCTCTACTTGATCAAGCTCCACCTGCTGGCTGCCATCGCTGATGAGAAAGGCTTTGAAATAGAAGGCCCCCGTTCCTACATCGTCATCGAAGGTAGTAACATTGCCATTGACCTCGCCAGCGGTATTGGTCTCACCATCGGCCGCCACCCCCAGCTGCTACCATCGTAGTAGTACCAGCTTATGCCATCATTGCTGATCTGGTATCTCACCTCTCCTTCGTTTTTTGGCCCCAGGGTTTGGGCGAAGCTGTAGATTGCAGCGTAATCCTGGCCAGTCGTAGGCTGAAGGGTGGGAGCATCGGTTGGATAGGCAGCAGTTTCCTCCGCGCCGGCGGTAACCGAAGGCTCCGGTTCGATGTATCGACGAACTCTTATATCATCAATCCAGTATTCATAACCACCGTGGACTACAAATCGGTCGAAACTGGTGTAAGTTGCATTAGACACTGAAACCTCATACAGCAATTCATTGACTGGATAGGAATAAATCGCACAATAGAAGTCCCCTTCATGCCTTCTGAAGAGCGCCCTATACCATGTGTTCAAACCCAGCCCGGTGATAGGCACAGAGGCTATAGTAGTCCCCGAACCCGCCGCTCTCCTCTCTATACCCAGTTGCCCTGAGTCGGTAAAAGTGGTAATCTGTAGGCCATAACCATTTAGATCACTGTCTTCTATGCCATATCTATTCTGACTCCCGCCACTGGTATTTATTCTATCGGTAAGAAAAGTCAGTTCATAATCGCTCAAAGTGGTAAAAGTTACATATCCCCCATTCGGGTCGTTATTGGCGGTCTTCTTCAAAACATAGTTGCCGTCCTCGGCATCCAATACTACCGCTCCACTCCCGTAATTTATCCAGTCAGATATATCACCATCTGAGAAATCGTCCCAGAAGTGCCAGACATTGATCTGATTGGATGGTGGGTCTGCGGTTTCGCCCGAATAACCATAGTAGGCATAGTAGTTACCATCGCTTGAGTTGGCTTGAATATCGGCTTGCAACGCAAACCAGGTCTCGGCCGTTCCAGCATAATGCCTATCAAGTTCCACATTGGTGCTGCCATTCCAGTAGACTATCCGCCAGTCCCTTCTATCTGAGCGAACTTTGCCCCCGGTCTCCAGGGCGGCGGTATCAACCGTCGTCTTAATCGAGTGCCCGGCAACCAGGGGGGATGTACTGTTATTGGTGATCATCAATCGTTCTCTATAACTATAGTTGGTATCCCACCAAGCAGGGCTATTGAGCGGCTTGAGCTGAGCATAGCCGCCAGTTACCTCTATCGCGGTGCTATTGTAAGTGTAGTTGCCAGGGGCTGTGAAAGGCCAGATTTTGGTCGGGTCTCCCTGCGCCTTCGTTCCGGTGGCTAGCAATACCATCAACGACACTAGAGCTGCCACTGCCAAGATCAAAGAGAGCCTTTTGACCTCCATTACACCATCCTATGCTACCGTCTTATATGAGTTTATTCAGCGGCATTGTAAACGTAGAGAACAGCTTATGTCAATATTCCTTTGGAATGCGTGATACCCGGGGGTCGAGGTTCCCCCCTCCAAGACGCAAGAGTGCCATAATCCCCTTGACAGAATTAGAACAGATGTGCTACTCTCCACTGGCAAAGGGGGTATCGTGATTCACAACCTGATTCTGGCTCAATATATCGTCACCACACTAAGCAGCGCCTTCAACGCATCTTATTTCTTTGGCTATCGCTCCTCAACGATGAGGCGGCGGATCGCGGCCCTCACTCTCGCCGTGCTGAGCTTGTCCATTTTCATCGAGAGCATTTATTTTGGATTTTTTGCCCTTTTTCAGGAGCAACAGTGGGCCAGCGACTTCTTCATCAACCCAGGCTATTGGCTGGCAGCCAGGCTACTTATTTGCCTCGGTTCTCTGTTAGTGAGCATCCTCATCCTGCGGCAGTTGGTGGCAAAGCGACGCTAAAATTTTAGCCGACTCAAGATGTTAAGGAAGCTTTTTGTTCGAAAAACTCAAAACGGGCGAAAGGAGCGAAAGAAGGAGGGGAAGATGTCCACCCTGGCATGGGCGATCGCGAGGAAGCGATGGGATTTAGCGGCGCTGTGCCTCATTTTGGGGCTTGCCGAAACCTTTTCCAGGCTTCCTGCCGACTCCGCAGAAGGCCTTATCGACATCCTCGAGGTTGAGAATGGCAAAAAGGAAAGAAAAGAAAAGGGCCCCTAGTTCGAAAAAGGGGTTCTATAAGCAGGCCCTTAGCGAGGCGGAGCGGGTCCTTATCCCGGAGGCCATGGAGATCGAGGGGCTCGACGAGGAGATCGCCTTACTTCGGGTGAAGCTGTCAACGGCCCTGGCTGAGCGCCCGGATAATATGCCGCTTATGATGCGAGGCGTTGAATTGCTGGTAAAGGCGGTAGCTGCCAGGTATCGCCTGTCCAACAAATCGCAGGATAACCTGGCCGAGGCCATCGACGGCGTGCTCAAAGAGATCGGCGCCGCTCTCTTTTCGAGCTAGGGGCTCTTTTCAGATGTTGAGGCCAATTGCTTTCGCCTCCTGATAGTGGATGAGAAGAAATGGATAGTTCAGAAAAACTGGGCAACAGTATAAAAAGGCTCTTCCTCAGGATTGGGGGAAAACAGGATAACCCCGTCCTCGAAATATCACCGGGGTGCCCCTTCGGCGCTGTGGTAGAGGAGCGGTTAAAGGATATGGAGCGCAATATCCAAGAGATTAAGGGGCGAATAAACGGCCTCATCTTCCTTATCTTCGGGCTGGTAATCGCTGAGGTGATCCTGCGCCTTTTTTGAACATTTCGGACGTTTGAACTTTTTGACCATTTTGAACAAGTGCAAACCAGTAAAAAGAGATGAGGACCAAAGAGGGCGAAAAAATGATCAAAGAGATGCTTAGACCTTATCAGATAGAGGTTGGCCGAGCGATCCTCGATAGCGTGTGGAATCGCAAGGGGGTTATCTTCTCTGTGGAGATAGCCCGCCAAGGCGGCAAGAACGAGCTATCGGCCCAGCTTGAGGTTTTGCTCCTGACCCTTTTTATGGCCAAAGGGGGCAACTTGGTCAAGTGCTCCCCTACTTTTAAGCCGCAGACAGTGGTCAGCATGATGAGGCTTAAAGAGAGATTAAACGACGCCGGCTACAGCGGCTTCTGGGTTCCTGAGCTGGGCTATATGGTGAGGTTGGGCCGGGCCAGGCAGATCTTCTTAAGCGCCGACAACTCAAGCCACGTCGTTGGCACCACCGCCCATATCCTGCTCGAGGTCGATGAAAGCCAGGATGTCTCCAAGGAGAAGTACACCAAGGAGTTTCGTCCTATGGGATCAGTTACCAATGTAACCACAGTTCATTATGGAACTACCTGGGACGACTCGACCCTTCTTGAGGAGGTGAAGCAGACCAATATTGAGCTGGAGAGAAAGAATGGCATAAGAAGGCACTTCTGCTACGACTGGCAAGAGATAGCGAAGTATAACCCCGATTATCTGCACTATGTGGAGGGCGAAAAAGAGAGGCTGGGGGAAAGCCATCCCCTATTTCAGACGCAATATTGTCTGAGCCCGATTCGAGGTGGCAGTGGCTTCCTCAGCCATCAGCAGAGGGCCCAGCTTCAGGGGGTTCATAGCCGCATCAGCCGCCCCGTAGAAGGAAGGGTCTACGTTGCTGGGATCGACCTGGCGGGCGAGGCCGAAGAGGCACAGGACGCCATGCTGCGCGCTATAAAGCCGAGGCAGGATTCCACGGTGGTCACCATTGGTGAGCTCGATTTTTCTAGCTGCGATGACATCGTTGCCGCGCCCAGGACGAAAATCGTGGAGCACTACTGGTGGACGGGCAAACCCCATACCTCCCTCTACCCACAGGTTGTTGACATCCTCAAGGGCGTCTGGGGGTGCAAGCGGGTGGTGGTAGACGCCACCGGCGTCGGTGCCGGGGTGGCCAGCTTCCTGCATAAGGCCCTGGGTCGGTCGGTGGTTGTACCCTTCGTTTTCACCCAGCAGAGCAAATCGAAGCTAGGCTTCGACCTGCTGGCGGCGATAAATTCGGGAAGGGTGAAGATGTATGCCGCTGACGGCTTGGAGGAATATCGGGAGTTCTGGTCCCAGATGGAGTCGGCCAAGAGTAGCTTCCGCCCAAGCCAGACGATGAATTTCTACGTCGACCCGAAACAGGGGCACGATGACTTCTTGATGAGCCTGGCCCTGCTCATCGAGGCGGCGAAATACGAGCCCAGGAGCGCCAGAGGTCGCTTCAGAGAGGGATAAGTTGTGGAAAAAGCGTTTGACCGGGTAAAGGGGCTATTACGCATATACGGCTGCATTATCCAAAGCGCAAAGGGCGAAAAATGCTAGATTTGGAGCGTTACGAATATCTGGATGAGGGCTGTGATCTATTCCCGGCGTGCCTCCACTGTCCCCTGCCCCAATGCCGCTACGATGAGCCGGGAAGGAGGCAAAAGGGCAAGGAGCTTAGAAATTTGGAGATAATATGCCTTTACAGCCAGGGAAACGGGATCAAGGAGCTTTCGCGACGATATGGGGTCAGTAAAAGAACAATCCATCGTGTTATCAGGAGGAGCTATGAATAACCAAACTATCACACAGCAGATCGCCCGAATGGATTTCCAGCGCCTCAGGGCGTACCAGGAGAACCTGGACTTCTATAACGGGATTCAGTGGCTGGGAAGCGTGCGCCGTGGTGAGCGGCGGATCACCTTCAACTACGCCAAGGCCTTTGTTGAGAAGGTGACCTCCTATCTCATGAGCGGACTGAGTTTCGCCGTGGAACCGGTCGATGACTCAGAGGAGGCCAGGGAGCGGGCGCGCCGAGCCGAGCAAGCCCTGCGCGAGGTGTACGAAGCCAGCAACCTGGAGCAACTAGACTTCGACACTGAGCTCGATACCGCCATCATCGGCGATGGCTGCTTCAAGGTGACCTGGGATGTCGCCGAGCAGCGCGTCCGGGTGTCAGCCCCGGATGTAAACGGGCTCTTCGCCTGGTGGATGGGCGACGATGTGACCCGGGTGTGGCGCGTCGCCAGCCGCTATCAGCTCTCCGCCGACGAGGCGGCGCTCCTCTATGGGGTCAAAAATGCCAAAAGGGAGGCCACGGTGGTCGAGGTCTGGACCGCCGATGACTTCGAGCTGTGGATCGATAACATCCTCGTGGAGCAGAAGCGAAACCCCTATGGGTTCATCCCCTTTGTCATCTATCCCAACCTTCGCGAGCCGAAGAAGTTCTGGGGCATCTCAGACATCCCGCCGATAAAGGAGCCGGCGCGGGAGCTGAACCGGGCCCTTTCCCAGCTGTCCACCATTCTGGAGCTTTCGGGAAATCCCATCGCCGTCCTGGAGAATGTGGAGCAGGCTCAGGACATCGCGGTTCAGCCAGGGGCGGTCTGGGAGCTGCCGGAGAAGGCCAGGGCCTATCTTCTGGACCTGCTTCAAGGGGGCGGGGTCCGGCTACATGTGGACTACGCCGACCTGGTCTACCGCACCCTACACGACCTCTCGGAGTCGCCTCGCACCGCTTTCGGCGATAACCGGCAGGGGCTATCCGGGGTGGCGCTTGAGATGGAGCTTCACCCGCTGCTTCAGAAGGTGAGACGCAAGCGGCTGATCCGGAGCGCGGCCTACAAGAAGCGGAACGAGATGATCCTGAGGATACTGGAGCAGAAGACAGGGGTAAGATATGGCCCCTATCGCTCGCGGATTGTATGGGGGCCGGTGCTGCCCCAGGACCGCGGCCGGCTGGTTAGGGAGGAGCAGATATTGGTTGAGGCCGGGATTCACAGTCGCCGCCGCGCCATGGAGGAGCTGGGGGTGGATGACCCGGAGGGTGAGTTCAAGCGGTGCATGGAGGAGGGAAAGGGGTAATGTGCCTTAACGAAACAGTGGAAAAACGTGCTAAACAGTGAAAAAACGTGCTAGACTGCGGTAACACCCATGAAAAAGTGTGGTAATAGTAATGAAAAACCTATGAAAACCTTAGAAAACCGCGTTACAGGCCTGTGACAAAACCGTAAAAGTCTGTTATGGTAAATACAGCTCATCTGCCAAGTGTAGAAGGAGTACCAACATCGCCCTACGGGGCGGTGTTTTGGTTTTCAGAGTATTCTTTCCACTCTTTTCTTAGCGACGCCCTCCTGTGCTCAGTATCAATGCAATAGGCAGTCAGAAGGAACACCTTTCAAGGCTTCTCCCTCAATACTACAAGGAAGTCCAACTCCTCTAACCATAGAAGAACCCTGGTTTCCCATCCTCGTTTGTTTCTCAATACCTTGAGAGCCTTGTCATCCGGGTGTTCTATAATCGGTCTAAGCCATGATATACATTCAGATCGTCTAAAATCTGGCAGCCTTTCTCCAGTAGCGTCATCAGTGCTTGTAGTAACGTGCCAGAATGTAACTTCTTTGCCGTCTTCTATTGTAGAGTCATAAATTAAAGGCTTCCCCCTATAGTTGGGCCTAGAATACTTGAAGTCACGCTCAAATATCTCATAGACAGTTGCCAAGAACTTTTCGTAGTCGCCTCCAAAATCATTGTAACTTAGTGCTTCTGGCAGCCAATCTGGAGGCTTACTCATGCCTGTTCCTCAGACGCTTGCCACACGAAAATATTGACCTTGCTTTCCCGCAGCAGGGTTCTTCTCGTGAGGTCGTAACCTGAACCCTCCCTCATCCGTTTGACCAGCGCAACCTTAGCTGCATTGCCACACAGCCCGCGGTTGGCATATGACACGACCCCTATGAGGAGATCCGCAAGCTGCAAGAGCTCCACTTCGTGGGAGTGCACCGTCTGCAAGCGCTCAATGATCTCTCGTTGGAAGTCATACATATTGTTACACAGCACGTCATGAAGCTTAGCGACCTTCCCAGCACTGCGCGTATCTTTGATGTCCAAATAGATTCGGTAGCGATCCTGAGGATTGAGGATCACCTTAAGCATGTCGAAGAACATCTTGTAGTACCAAGTGTCATGATCCTGCCCATAAAGTTCATGCCGAAGCTTAGATTTGTCAGGCACTATAAGCGCTCGAAAGTGCAGATCATCATTATCAAAGAAGTAGTTAAGCAAGTCCAGGTAGAAAGCTTGCTTGGCGGGCGAGACTTTAGTCCATTTAATCTCAAAGTCTGGGGATAGCCCATGGCGCTTCTTAATCTCGCGGATGCTGACGGATATTTCGCGGGTCTTCTCCACTTGGCACCAGACCGCGCCTAAGACCATTATCAGCTGACGGTCATTTTCTAGGTGGCAGCTTTCATCACAGTAGATGTTGTACGTTACAGTCATACACTGTTCTCCATCTGCTTTTTCGCCATCGAACAACGCCTCCGCCCAAAATATAACCATCTACTGGTCAATCGTCAACTGTGACATTCTCCCCTTGACAATATGAGAACAAGTGTTCTAATATCTCAGTGAAAGCATACACGGCGAAGTCCAGTTGTCGAAAGCGATAGGGCTTATCGACCTGGACACAGTAACCAAGACGAAAAAGGAGGTGAGGACATGGAGGAACAGGTTCAGCCAGCATCATCTGAGGTAGCGGAGGAAAGCGGCGAGGTTGAGCAGGTGGCAACAAGGGAGGAGGAACTAGAGTCTGAGGTGGCTGTCCTTAAAGAGCAGCTATCGAGCGCGGCTCAGAGGTACCGGGCCCTGATCCTGGCCGGGGCGTCTGAGGTGCCCGAGGAGCTGGTGAAGGGCGAGACCCTGGAGGAGGTAGACGCCTCTTTCACCGCCGCTCAGCAGATGGTGGCCAAGGTGAGACGGCAGCTCGAGGCAACGGCTCAGGCGGAGCGGGTGCCCGCCGGGGCGCCGACAAGAACGCCGCCCGATTTCGGGGCGCTATCGCCTCAGGAGAAGATCGCCTACGCCCTGAGCCGCCAGGGCTAGGCAAGTCAAGAAAGATTTCTGTGAGAGAGGCTTAAGAAAGCGGTAAAGCGTATCGACCTGGTGTAGCAACCAGAGCGAAAAAAGGAGGAGAAAAATGGCAATTACCTTAGCAGAGGCAGCAAAGCTTTCCAACGATGTTTTGCTTCAGGGGGTTATCGAGACCATCATCTACGACAGCCCCGTCCTTCAGGTCCTTCCCTTCATCGAGATCGTGGGCAACGGATTGACCTATAACCAGGAGAACCAAGCGGCCACCGCCGCCTTCTACGACGTGGGGGATACCTGGGCCGAATCGACGCCGACCTTCACCCAGCAGACGGCGACGTTGAAGATCCTAGGTGGCGACGCCGATGTCGACAACTTCCTCAAGGCCACCAGGAGCAACATCCAAGACCTGGAGGCGGCCGTCATCGAGCTCAAGGCCAAGGCAGTGCAACAGAAGTTCGATGACACCTTCATCAATGGCGATACATCGGTGGACACCAAGTCCTTCGATGGCATCGACAAGCTATGCACCGCCGGTCAGACGCTGAGCATGGGCGCCAATGGCGGCACCCTAACCCTGGAGAAGCTCGACGAGCTTATCGACCTCATCAAAGGGGGCAAGCCGGAGATGCTCCTGATGAGCCGGAGGAGCCGGCGCAAGCTCAACACCTTAAGCCGCGGCTCAGGCGGGATCCTGTTCACCGATCGCAACGAGTTCGGGCAGATGGTGGAATACTATGATGCCGTCCCCATCGGGGTCTGCGACTGGATCGCGGACGACCAGACAGTGGGCACATCAACCGATTGCTCCACCATCTACGCCCTTCAGTTTGGCGAGGGAGCGGTGGCCGGCCTCACCAGCCCGGGCGGGCTTCAGGTGGAGCGGGTCGGTAGCCTCGAGACTACAGACGCCTCCAGGACCAGGGTCAAGTGGTACGTTTCTACTGCTTTGTTCAATACCATAAAGCTGGCCAAGCTTATCGGGGTTCGCGACTAGAGAAGGCCCGATCGTGAAGTGAGCCAAGGCACGTAAGGAGGGGGAATGAACCTAACCGAGATGCGGGCGCGGTTGCGCCAGGACCTGCATGACGAGGATGCGGCCAACTATCGCTGGAGCGATGACGAACTCGACCGGCACATCGAACACGCCCTGCGGGAGCTGTCCCTGGCAGTGCCCCTTGAGGCCAAGGCGACGCTAACCACCACCGCGGGCAGCCGCGAGCTCTCTACGGCCAGCCTCACCGACCTGATGGCCATCGAAGCTGTAGAGTACCCGGTAGCACAGTATCCGCCGACATATGTTCGCTTCAGCCTCTGGGGAGAGACCCTTACTCTTCTCGTGGAAAAGACGCCAGGCGATAGCGAGGATGTATACATCTACTATGGAAAGCTCCATACCCTGGATGTAACCTCCTCCACCATACCATCGCCCCTTGAGGACCTGGTGGCCATGGGGGCCGCCGGCTATGCTGCAATCGAGTGGGCCAGCTTTGCCACCAATCGAGTGAACATAGGTGGAGACCAGACCTGGAGAAGCTACCTTACCTGGGGTCAGGACCGGTTGGCCTCATTTATGCGCGGTCTGGCCAAGCACAGCCGGAAGAACGCGGTGCGCTACCACCAGCTCTATGGCCCCTATGAGCCAAAACCAAGCCAGACCACCGATTGGGGGCCTTAGGAGGCAACTATGACGGTTGCAGAGAAGATTCAAGCGGGACTGAGGAAATCGAAGCAGGGATTGCCCATGGAGGCCTTTGCCATTGTTGGCTATCCCGATAACCCGGAGACCTGGAAACTGCCCCACCATACCAGAGCGATCTACAGGGCACTAACGGGGAAACTGGACAGCGAGGCCACTGTGGACTGGGATCGCACGCCTTCTGCGGTGGCCGCCCTTTCCCCTGGGGGTTATCGGGGGCAGCGTATAAACGCTACGCCGTGGGAGGTCCTTCAAGCGGCCAATCATCTTGCCAGCCACTACCTAAAAGCAGGCAGAGACCTTCCTATAACTTTGGCAGCACTGATGAGACAATGAGAAGCTTATCGGATACACTGCTGGAGGCCCAGAAGAGCGCTACCGGCCGGCCCTACGTCAAGGTAGAGATTAAGGCAAAGGTTGGTGGGGTTACCCGCTTCAACTGGAGCAGGCTCTACGAGGGCACCGAGGCCGACTGCTTTCACGCCCTGGCTATGCCCGGCGACGGCTCACTTATTCGCCTCAGGGTTGCCTCCCCAGGGGGCACCCTCTACCGCCAGCGTGTAACCGACCCAGGCCCCGCCTCGGACTTCTCTCTGTGGACCAGCTGGGGGGTGACCTCCTACGCTGTCGCCATATGCTCCAGAAATGCCGAGGTCATCGTCTTCCGGATCCCCTCCAACGGCTACCTATATCGGTGCGATAGCAGCGATAACGGCGCATCCTGGGGAGGGTGGGCTGAGATGGACTACATCGGCGCCTCGCCGGCCAACTACCGCGTAGCAGCCTGCTTCAAATCCAATGGCGATGCCATTGTCCTCTTCTCTAACGGCACTACCCTCTACAGGCGAAGGCGCGTAAGCGGCACATGGGAAGCAGCAGCAGCGTGGACAAACACCCTCCAGTCCATCACCGGCATCGCAGTAACCCACCTGGGCGACTGGAACGTCGCTCTAACAGGTGTCATCGCCACCGACAAACCCGGGGTCTGGACTTGCATCCTCGGCGATGGCTACAGCGGAGCAGCCGATACCTGGTATTCCCTGGCCGAGCTCACCATCGCCAGCGCTGACTCAGACATCCAATTCAATGCCCCGTTCCTCAATATGCCCGACGTCTTCAGGCTGTTCTTTGTTGAGAAATACACCGGCTCAGAGGCCTATTCTCGCCCCTACTTCTCCCACTACCTCGCCTCGGGCGATTTCATCTCCAACCTCTGGCGCGAGCCCGTTCCCTTCAACCTCGCCAGCGACTACGGCCTGGCCCTGGCCCATAGTGGCTCTTATATCTGGCTTACCAGGCCGGACGGCGTATGGCGCGCACCACTGGCCCCGGCCTCGGTAGAGCTTACCGATGATGTCATCGCATTAGATTGCTGGACCGAGCCCTTCTCGGGACGGGTCGCCGTGACCCTTCGCAATGACGATGGCCGCTACAACACCCTCGGCTCAGGCGGATATGAAGCCATCGCAAAAGGCTCTGAACTCCTCATCTCCTTTGGCTACCGCACCACCGCCGGTAACGAGGCCTCCTCAGGGCCCGCATACTGGATTGAAGGCTGGGAATACATCACCAGGGGAGGGCAATCTGAGTTCGTTCTCTACGCCCGTGACGGCTGGGCACTGCTGGAAAGGTGGCGGGCCAGGAGGCAGTTTTCTTGGGAGACCGGGGAACGAAACATCTCCCTGCTACTCTTATTCATCTTTTCCAGAGCCGGCCTTGAACTCGCCGCCATCTCAACTTCCACCGCTCTCGCCACCCAATGCCCAGCCTTCACCATTCACCCCAGGGAGAGTGGACTAACCGCAGTCCGCCGCCTCCTCGACATGGTTCCCGACGTGATCTATCTCCTGGGGCACTCCGGATACATTAGGAATCCCCTGGCCAGCGATGCCAGCACCTATAGCTACGGAACACTCTAAAAGAAAGGAGACATAAAATGGCAAACGCACTTTATGACAAAGGAAGAGAGGGGTTTCTGGACGGGAGCATCGATTGGGACACCGACGACATCCGGGTCATCCTCATAGACGCTGCCGACTACACCGTTGACCTGGCCGTCCACGACAACCTGGACGACATCCCCGGAGCAGCCCGTGTCGCCGTATCAGGCGCACTCACAGGCAAGACCGTCACTGACGGCGTAGCGGATGCTGCCGATGTAACCTTCTCCGCCGTCTCAGGCGATGTATCTGAGGCCCTGGTCATCTACAAGCACACCGGCACCGAGTCCACCTCCCGCCTCATCGCCTACATCGACAGCGCCACCGGCCTACCCGTAACGCCCAACGGCGGCGACATCACCGTCCAGTGGGACGCTGGAGCCAACAAGATATTCAAGCTATAGGAAGTGAAAAATGATAAATTTCCCCATTGACTGCGACACACCACGCAGGAGAACTGAATATTGCTATCGAGCCCAAGAGCTTCTCAGGCAATTGCATAACGGTATGGGCAGGTGGTATCGGGAGGGGCTTACCCAAAACCAATGGGATAAATTCCCGCAAAAGATAAAGAACAGATACCCCTACCAAGCTCAATTACCTCAAGCTGAGTGGGACGACTTCCTCCTCAATGTCTTTGAGCCTATAAGCGATAGGATTATAGCGAAGATGTTAGAGAACAGGGAGCTTTTATTCCAATCTACCACGTGGACAATCAACGTTGAGGATATCTGATGGCTGTTGAAGATTTTACCACTTACACTGAGGTCGACCCCAATAGTCACATAACCGTAACAGCCTCTAGGGTTGCTTATGCTGGCCTTTCTACCAGTGAGGACGCCTATGTCTATAAGGATAAAGGTGTAGACCACTTTGCTGGCGACTATGAACATCTTGCAACTGTTCTTATAGATGCTGTAACTGGTGATGGTCTCGTGTTTAATTGGGTTCTTGCGAACCTAATAAACGACATGAAGGGGATAGCCGATGCAGCGGGAGACTATAACGGAGCTGCGACACGTTATACCAATTCTGACACATCCTATAAAGTATCCCTCTATGAAAGGGTTGGTGCTAGTGCATATTCAGACGTTTATGTTGGCGCAGTCGATACCATATATTATCTCAAGATAAAGAGAGACGAAGGAGTTGGTACATACGGAACTCTCTATTGTTATATCTACTCAGATGCAGCCAGGACAAACCTCCTCGACACCTTAACACTCACCCTGCACGAAAAAGAGGATTTCAGATATATATATGCCTGCAATAGTTATAATAACGCTAGTGGTTTCACTATAACAGGCTACACAGAAAACCTTGACTTGCAGGAGGCGCTGACCATCCTCCCCACCGGCATAGCCAGTCTTGAAACGTTTGGAACATCCATCATCACCGCCGGCGCAGTGACCCTTCTCCCCACAGCCATCGCAAGCGCAGAGGCAATAGGAGCTCACACCCTACAGCCAGGCGCAGTGACCCTTCTCCCCACAGCGATCGCCAGCCTTGAAGCGTTTGGGACCGCCATCATCTCAGGTACCGGCACCATCCTCCCCACCGGCATAGCCAGTCTTGAAACGTTTGGAACATCCATCATCACCGCCGGCGCATTAACCATCTCACCCTCTAGCATAGCCTCAGCCGAAGCATTCGGAGATCTCACCATCTACATCGCGCTTGCTCACCGCATCCTCGAGGGCAGCTACCGAGAAGAGATCCAGTCCGCCAACCGAGCGCAGGTCTTCGGCGATGGTGTTCTCACCGAAGACTGGGACTGGGACGAGATCGAGCTTGTCTACGACCAACTCGCCCAGGCCAACGACCTGAACCTCGACACCACCACAAAGGCCCACCAGAGAGGCGAAGCCATCCTGAGAAACTATCAACTATCAACCCTCAACGGCTCCATCCTGGTCCCCATGAACTGCGGTCAGGACCTCTACGATGTCATCGCCATCACTTCCTCTCAGGCAGGGCTAGACGCCTCAAAAAGACGTGTTCTAGCCCTAACCCACACATGGACACCTTCCAAGGGGAAATACACCCTGAAACTAGGTCTGGGAGCACCATGAAACCATCAACCACCGAACCACCAACCATCAACCATCAACCATTAAAACGTCTTCTTATCCACATCCCAGTCGGCATCATCACCGGGGCATTCACCTGGCTAAATCCCGCAGCCGGCATCCTTTTCGGTGTTGGGTTCATTGCCTACGAGGTAACCCAGGGAGGCGATCCCCACCGCGACATCAAAGGATGGCTATGGGGACTGGGGGTCGCCGGGGCCTGGTGGTTTTTCTTTGCCGTGATCGGGAGCACACCGGGAGCGCCATAATGATAAAAAAAGGCATCATCAAATCATTCGATAGCGCCACCTACAAGGCAACCGTGCAGATCGCGGGCAGCCTGTCGGTCTGGCTCGAGGGCATCCCCGTATCGGTGTCCATCCCGGCAACCGAGATGGTCGTCGGGCGCACATGCGCCGTCCTCTTCCTCGACGAGTCGAACCCCAATGACGCCATCGTCACCGCCGTATATGGGGTTGCCAGCTGAGGGGAAGGCCATAGGAAGTGGTCGTGGTCTGACGAGCAGTGCTGGGACAAGACGTTTATCCTGCCCTTTGCCAGCACGGAGGGATGGGTCAAGTATGCCAGCAACCCCGTCCTGGCCCCTAGCGCTGGACAGTGGGACAGCGGCAACGTACAACGCCCCTGTGTCCTGTATAAAGATGGTACCTTCTACATGTTCTATTGTGGGGGTACTGATGCCATAAGACCTAGCGCGGTTGGCCTGGCCACATCCACCGACGGCAAAAGCTGGACCAAGCACGGAAGCAATCCCATATTGAATCTGGGCGGCGCAGGTGCCTTCGATGAGGTGTATATCCACCAGGCATCGGTTATCTACGATATATATGAATCGGACAGCAACAAGAAGTGGAAGATGTGGTATTCAGGCCAAGACAGCGGCGGTGCCATTGACATCGGCTATGCCACCGCCCCGGCCCCGGAAGGCACCTGGACGAAATACGCCTCCAACCCCATTATCAACAATATAAAAGAAGGGCACGGCGTAATACGTCTGGGCAACTTCTTCTTCCTGTCGGTGCCCGATACCAGCTACGACTTAAGAGCATACTACTCAGGCGACGGGATTAGCTGGACCTTAATCGGCACCATCCTGACCAGAGGAACTGCCGGCCAATGGGACGACCTCCAGCTTCGATACACAACCGTCTACTGAAATCAAGGGTTGTGGTATCTCTTTTTTGGCGGCTATCAACAAGCGACTACCCTATACAAGCTGGGGATGGCGCTTTCAACCACCGGCTTCACTTGGACAAAATGGACGCCCAACCCGATACTGGGTGTTGGCGCCACCGACGCATGAGATGACAAATTCGTCTACGGCCCTTCTGTAATGCAGCTGGAGACTACCTTTTATCTCTGGTATTCCGGGCAGGGAGTGGACTCGATCGCCTTGCCGAGGAGCATTGGCCTGGCAACGATCGAAGTCGCCTGAAGCCCCCTACCACATGCGCTGTCATCTTCCGCGACAACTCCAACCCGCAGGATGCGGTGGTTGCCGCTATTATAGCTGACCGCTTCACATAAGCGCCCATTTGTGGTATAATATTTAAATGTCAGCGATTGTAAGCTCGACACTCTCTTTTAGGTTTCGCCACCGCTAATATGTGGCCGTGGCGAAGCTTTCTTTTTGGATGGGAAGCTGATGGTAGACAATAACTATACCGCAGAGGACATCGAGGTCTTAGGCGGCCTTGAGGCAGTGCGTCGTCGTCCCGGGATGTACATCGGCAGCACAGGGCAGCGGGGACTCCACCATCTGGTGCAGGAGATCGTCTACAACAGCATCGATGAGGTGCTGGCTGGCTGCTGCGATCAGGTAACGGTTACCATCTTCGAGGACGGCCAGGTGGAGGTCGCCGATAATGGACGGGGAATCCCCATTGACATCCACCCGGTAACCAGCACCTCGGCTCTGGAGGCGGTGATGACCATGCTCCACGCCGGGGCTAAGTTTGGGGGCCGGGGCTATAAGGTCTCCGGAGGGCTTCACGGGGTTGGAGCCTCCGTGGTAAACGCCCTCTCCTCATGGCTCAGGGTTGAGGTCAAGCGAGACGGCAAGCTGTATCGTCAGGAATACTGCCGGGGTGTGGCTCAGAATGCGGTGGAGGAGATAGGAGAGGCCTCGGACACCGGAACCATCACCACCTTCCTCGCCGATGAGGAGATACTCGGCACCCTGAATTACGATTTCGATACCCTGGCCCAGCGCTTCCGCGAGATGTGCTACCTGACTAAGGGGCTGGAGCTTCACTTTGAGGATCAAAGGGCAGAGCGCGAGACAACCTTCTACTTCGAAGGGGGAATCGCCAGCTTTGCCCGCTATCTCAATAAGAACCGGCCGGTGCTCCACAAGCCCATCTACATCTCAAAGGAGGTCAATGGCACCGAGGTTGAGGTTGCCCTTCAGTACAATGAGGGTTTCGCTGAGAATGTCCTCAGCTTTGCCAACTGCATAAATACCCAGGACGGGGGCAGCCATCTTACCGGGTTTCGCACCGCCCTGACCCGTGTCATCAACGACTGTGCCCGCAAGATGAAGGTGCTCAAAGAGGATGAGGCCAACCTCATCGGCGATGACACCAGGGAGGGGCTGGTGAGCATCGTTAGCGTTAAGCTGGCCGAGCCCCAGTTTGAGGGCCAGACCAAGGCCAAGTTGGGCAATCCTGAGGTGAAGAATCACGTCGAGTCGGCGCTGTTGGAGGGATTAAACCAATACCTGGAGGAGCATCCCCAAGAGGCGAAAAGGATCATCGAAAAGTGCCTTACCTCGGCCCGGGCCCGCGAGGCGGCGCGCAAAGCTCGCGACCTAGTGATCAGAAAGAGCTCCCTTGAGACCGGCACCCTCCCCGGTATGCTCGCCGATTGCTCGGAGAAGGACCCCGCCCACTGCGAGCTCTTTCTGGTGGAGGGCCCATCGGCAGGTGGCTCGGCGAAGCAGGGGCGCGACCGCCGCTTCCAGGCGATCCTGCCTTTAAAGGGCAAGATCCTCAATGTAGAGAAGGCCTCTCCGGAAAAGATGCTGGCTCACGAGGAGATCCGCACCATCATCACCGCCCTGGGGGCCGGCATCGACAGCCAGATGGACCTGTCCAAGCTGCGCTACCACCGCATCATAATAATGACCGACGCCGATGTCGATGGCGCCCACATTCGGACCCTGCTCCTCACCTTCTTCTTCCGACACATGGCGGAGCTAATCGACAATGGTTATCTCTTCATCGCCCAGCCACCCCTTTACCGCATCACCGCCAACAAGGAGCACCGGTGGGTCTACTCGGAGAATAAGAAGGAGGAGCTGCTGAAGAAAGCTAAGGGGAAGGTGGAGGTTCAGCGCTACAAGGGCCTGGGGGAGATGAGCGCCCTGCAGCTATGGGAGACCACCATGAACCCGGCGACGAGAACCATCATCCAGGTGAATGTCGCCGACACAGTAAAGGCGGACAAGATATTCGAGACCCTCATGGGGGACGAGGTGCCGCCGCGAAAGGCCTTCATCCAGGCCCACGCCAAAAGCGTCAGGAACCTGGATATTTAAGAATTCAGCAAGGTTCTGAATCTGAAGCTGTCCGGAGCCCCAGCCTCTATCACTTGTAGCATTATGCCTTCAGTTGGTTGGAATAGGTCCTCCTGGCGTAAACGCCTCTATCATATTCCATCCACCGACGAACATATTGCGCTTGTCTTGCCCTGGCTGCCGTTCAAGTGGTTGCGGCGGCTCGAGCGCTTGCAGAACCATGTCGATGAATTTCGTCCTTCCGTCGAAGTACATAGTCCACGATTCGTACGCCTTGAGAAACTTTTTCGGGTACCAGTCGGGTGGTTTGAGGGACACGAATTCTGAGTATGCGCCCACCAAAAAGTCTTTATAGGCCTGCACCGCGACTAGACCCTTTCGTATCATCTCATCGGTCACCCAGGGTTCGATAGGGAATCCGCGATGTAGGGCCACGCGACAAGTTGGAATCAGCAAGAGCAAGGCTGCATCTAATACGCACCGGGTGAAGGCTTGCTCACATCCCTCGCACAGCGCGTTCAAACGCCGAGCAAATTCTTGCACTTCCGCTTGTTGGGTTGGCGTGAGCTTCTTGGAGAATATGCCTATGAGAGCCTCCTTTGATTGCCAGCACTCATGCCAGCGTATATCTTTAGGAATTCATCGACGGGTGTGTGAGAGAGTATCTACCGGTTGTCTGCTTGTCAACATCTGCAGCCTACCCCACCCTATACAGCCCTTGCTCCCTTATGTAGCGCGCCACGGCATCGGGGGCCAGGTCTGCGATGGGGAGGCCAGCAGCGACACGCTGCCTGATGTCTGTGGAGCTTATGTCAATCAGCGGGTTGTCGAGAAGTATTATGCGGCTTGATATGCCGGGCATGCTTCGCTCCAGAGCCTCCAGATCCAAAGCCCCCGCTCCCGGGCGCCTGGCGGCTACCAGGTAGCACATCTCCACAACACCCTCGGGCTCCTTCCACGAGGGAAGCCCGGCCAGAGCATCGACGCCAAGTATGAAGTAGAAATCGACTTCCCTACCAAGCTCGCGCCTGAGATCGGGAAGGGTATGCACTGTATAGGACGGCCCGGCCCTATCTAGGTCCACAGTCGACACGCTGAAGTGAGATTTAAGGACGATAGCCAGCCTGAGCATCTCAAGGCGATGTTCCCCAGGGGCGATGTTTCTATGCTCCTTGAACCAGGGCTTGCCAGCGGGGACGAAGATCACCCGCTCAAGCCCCAGCTTGACCCTTGCCTCCTCGGCGATGATGAGGTGCCCATTGTGAATCGGGTCGAAGGTTCCACCTAATACTCCGATATTCATTATTCCCACTCCATTTCTATTTGTCCAAAGCGGACCACATCCCCTGGCTTTACGCCGGCCCTTTTCAGAGCGCTGGTCACCCCCATCTTGGCGAACTGCTTTCTCATATAGGGGCGGGCCTCAGGGCTGCTAGCGTCCATCCTCATGATCAGCTTTTCCGCCCTTGGCGATGAGACGACAAAGGTGTCGCCTTCCTTTGAAACAGCCACTCTCTCCTTTCTAGGCTGCGGCCGGAATACGGCCATGGCTTCACTCGGCCCTTCAACTACAATACTATCAAGCATCTCCGCAGCCTTGGCCATGAGCCTGGGCACTCCTTTAGTTGTCGCTGCCGATATGAAAAAGATGGGCGCTTTGACCTGAGCAAGCTCCTTTTCCAGATCAGGTATGCGAGATTTTACCTCGGGGAGATCGATCTTGTTCACCGCCACCATCTGAGGCTTCTGCGCCAGAACGCGATTGAAAAGGGCGAGTTCGGAGTTAACATTTTTCAGGTCGGCCTTTGGGCTTTTAGAAGTGCCATCGAGCAGATGAATGAGTAACTTGGTGCGCTCTGCGTGGCGGAGAAAATCGTGGCCAAGTCCTACACCGTGATGGGCCCCATCGATAAGGCCGGGGATCTCAGCAAGTACGAATGAGCGATTGCCTACCTCCACTACCCCCAAAACAGGTTCCGTGGTAGTAAACGGGTAGTCAGCGACCTTCGGCCGAGCCGCTGATGCCGATGCCAACAGGGTAGACTTTCCCACACTTGGGTACCCAATTATGCCGACATCGGCGATAAGCTTAAGGTCGAGGATGAGTGATGCCTCCTCCCCTACCTCCCCCTTCTGAGCAATGTGTGGCGCCTGATTCGTTGGGGTGGTGAAGCGAGTGTTGCCAAAGCCACCATGACCGCCACGTGCCACCATCAACTTCTGCCCGACCTCCACTAGATCGGCAAGCAGAACCTTTTCTCCATTGCTTTCTCTGGAAATAAGCGTGCCCAGAGGAACCCTGATATAAAGATCTTGACCATTTCTACCATGCTTCTTCTTGCCAGCACCATTTAGGCCCCTTTGCGCCTTGAATGTCCTCCTTTGTCTAAACCAGTGTAGCGTAGATAGACCACTGTCTGTAGTTATAAACACACTGCCACCGTTTCCACCATCGCCACCATCGGGACCACCAAAGGGCACATACTTCTCCCGGCGAAAGCTTACCACCCCATTACCTCCATCCCCTGCCTTAACATATATCTCAACGCTATCGAACATTGTACTCTACCACCTTTATTATATAAGATATATTTAATAATTTCTTTTAAATAATAATTGTAATGGTTGTGAATAAGTGAGTAGTATATGAAATCACTACTTTGAGACTTGTGCAAAGGTAGTGAGGGAATAGTGTAGAGGCTCATTATTCTTGAGCATAAGAAAGAACTCACAGGTCTTAGAAGGGGCATTAACATAAAAAAGCCCGACTTATGCACCTTTGATGCTGATTATGCACAGAATCGAGCTAGTTATGCACTTTGTTATGTTCATTAGTGTCTGGCGACGGGTGCAGAGTCTTTCCGGACGGAATCGTGGGTAGAGCACAGCCTCTCCCTGATGTCAATGATATCGCGGCGCAATTGAGGGCTGTTTTCGATCTCCTCAGCGATCTTCTGATAGCCGCGGAGAATGGCGGAGTGGTCTCTATTACCCAACTCTCTCCCGATCTCGCTAAAGGAGCGGTCGGTCTCCTCCCTGATCAGATATACCGCAATGTGCCGCGCCAGTGTGCTCTGTTTGTCCCGCCTCTGCCCTCCAAGGATATCTGGTTCAATATCGAAGTATCTTGCCACCGTGCTGATGATCATAGGTGGGGTTAGCCCGCGATGGGGATAGGTATCGGGGAATTCAGCAAGCGCTTTGTTTGCCAGATCGATGGTTATGGGCACCCTATTAAGCCTAGCACAGGCAACGACTCGATTGAGCGAGCCCTCAAGCTCACGGATGCTCTTTTGTGACTTACGAGCGATCAGGTCTACAACCTCTTTGGGTAATGATACACTGTATTCCTCAGCCTTTATCTCAAGAATGGCCAAGCGAGTCTCAAGGTCGGGGGATTGAACATCAGCGATGAGCCCCCATCCGAAGCGGGAGCGCAATCGGTCCTCAAGCAGGGGCATCGACTTAGGGGAGCGGTCGCTAGTGATCACAATCTGTCGATTGGCATTGTGTAGGTCGTTAAATGTGTGGAAGAAGCCTTCTTGTGTCTGTTCCTTTCCAATAATAAATTGAATGTCATCGATCAAAAGGACATCCACACTCCGATACTTATGGCGGAATTCATCGGTCTACCTCTCCCGGATCCCCTTTATGAACTCGTTAGTAAATTGCTCTGTGCTTACATATAGCACGCGGAGCTTGCTCTGGTAAATGAAATGCCCTATAGCATGAAGTAGGTGGGTCTTGCCCAGCCCGACACCCCCATAAATAAAAAGTGGGTTGTAGACATGCCCGGGCTTTTCCGACACCCCAAGGGCGGCAGCATGGGCCAGGCGATTGCAATTGCCTATTATGAAAGAGTCAAAGGTGTACTTGGGATTGAAGGTGTTGGAAACAGTTTTCCTGCTGCTATTGGTAAGGCTCCCGGAAACTGAGGTTCTTCCTTTGGGATTGAGCAGCTTGTCTTGCTCTTGTTGGTGAATTTGAAAACGTACCCTGAGGTCATGTCCGGTAATTCCCATCAGGGTCTTTTTTATCAGGGAGTGCAGGCGCTGCTCCAACCACTCGATAGCAAAAGGGGATGGCACCCCAACTACAAACTGATCCCCCTGATAGCTCAACCCAACGGTTTCTCTAAGCCAAGTATCATAATTAGTCCTTGTGAGTTGCAATTGAAGCTCCCCAAGCACCGCCTCCCAAATCTCTCTAGCCGACATATCTCTCCTCGCTTTAATGTTGTAGAGTCCCCGATATCGGGGCGCCTTTAGCCGGTGGCCAGGGGAAGAGGCAAAAAAAGCCTCCTTAATACAGTGAGATTTACTCACTACTAAATTAACAGACTCTTCTGTTAGCGGTGTCCCGATGAATCAGGGGCACCCAAAGTTGGGGGGGGCTTGGTGTATGGGGATTTAAGGTAGGTTAGTAAGTTGATCATGATGGCAAAAAAAAGATATCAAAAACCCCGCCGCCAGTCAATAGGTTTTTGCACCAATTTTGCACCGATTTTTAAGTTCCTTTTTTCACAATTTTTGTTGTTACCGCCTTTCTTTACGTGATAGAATGGAGGTGCGATGCGCCTCGTTTATATGGGCTCACCAGAGTATAGTGTGCCAAGCCTTGAGGGTCTTATCTCTAGCGAGCATCAGGTTGTTGCGGTCTTCACTCAACCCGATAAGCCTGCGGGGAGAGGGCGAGCGCCAGCCTTCCCTGTAGTGAAGATAGCAGCCCTGCGGCATGGGATCGAGGTGCGGCAACCGAAAAGTTTCAAAGAACCTGACGCTATTGAATCTCTCGCTCAGCTCAGCCCCGATGTCATTGTGGTGGCTGCTTATGGAAAGATCCTTCCCGAGGAGGTGCTCACTATCCCTCCCTTTGGCTGCATCAACCTTCACCCCTCCCTTCTCCCCAGGCATCGAGGCCCGGCACCCATTCAAGGGGCCATCCTCGCCGGCGATGAATATACGGGTGTCTCTATCATGCTTATGGACAGGGGCGTTGACAGCGGCCCCATCCTCTCCCAGCGGAGAGTGGCCATCGAGCCCGATGATACTACGGAGTCGCTGAGCCACAAGTTAGCCAAGATTAGCGCCCAGCTTTTGGCAGAAACGCTACCCCTATGGCTTTCCCACTCGATCACTCCCCAACCGCAGGAAGGCGACGCTACCTATACCAGGTTTCTCTCCAAGGATGAAGGGGAGATAAACTGGCATCTCCCTGCACCTGAGATATGGAGGCGTGTGCGTGCCTTTCATCCATGGCCCGGCTCTTATACCAGGTGGCAGGGCAAGGTGCTAAAGGTCCTTGAGGTTTTCCCTTTGCCTGGGGAGCGGGGTCAGCCGGGGAGGGTGATCCCTCTCGGTGGAGGCCAAGTGGGGGCCCAAACCGGTGATGGGGTTCTCGGCATTCGTCGGGTGCAGCTTGAGGGCAGAAGGGCGATGACCGCAGAGGAGTTCGTCAGGGGGCAGAGGGATTTCGTTGGAGCTATGCTCCCCTCTTGAACCGACCGGGTGATTATATTGCGACGTTAATCGTATCGCTGTTGTTTACTCGGTGGCTTCCGCCTCCTCAGCCTCAGGTGCTGCCTCCACCTTTACCTCCACCTCCTCTACGGGAGCGCGGACCTCCTCTATGTGAACCACTACCTGATCGGGATCGGTGAGAACCTCAAGCTTATCGTCGACCGGGATTTCACCGACGTGGATTGCCTGGCCAATCTCCGTTAGCACAGACAGATCGACCTCAATGCTTCGGGGTAGATCTGTAGGAAGGCCCTCAACATGGAGTGAGGTCAGGTTCTGGATCATCATCGCCTGTGAGCTCTTCGCCGCCGGAGCCTCTCCGAGGAATGCCAGCGGTATCTCAACTGTGACCTTGTGGGTCGCCTCCACTTGGAAAAGGTCGATATGGAGCAAGGCGTCGGTTAACGGATCCCGCTGAATATCGCGAATCATGACCAACCTGGGCTTCCTATCGAACCTGAGGGTAATCATGGCATTTCTGCCCACCTTGGCGATGAGACGCTCCAAGACCGGGGTCTCTGCCTGGAGCGCGATAGACTCCATCTTAGGGCCGTAAAGGTTGGCTGGGGTGATCCCTTGGCGGCGGAGAAACTTTACCTTCTTGCCCCTAATATCCCTTTTGCTCAGCCTCAGTTCCTCTCGTTTCACTCTTACCTCCCCTTGAAAATGGGCTCCCGCTTCTCGACGAAGGCCAGTGGTCCCTCTCTGGCATCCTCGGTGCCCTGGGCGATAAGCATCGCTGTCTGGTGATCCTCCAGAGCCTTTACCAGGTCAAGGTCGAGGCAACGGTAGATCAGGCGCTTGGCTAGCCTGATGGCTACTGTGGGGCCCTTTGCCAGTTTGGTGGCCAGCTCCTTTGTGGCGGCGTCCAGCTCATCGTGAGCGACCACCTTGCTCACATAGCCGATTCTGAGTGCTTCCTCAGCGTCAATCATCATGCCAGTCCAGATCAACTCGCATGCTTTGGCGATGCCCACAATGCGCGGCAGGAAGTAGCCCCCTCCCCCGGCTGGGGGCATACCGAGCCTTACATAGGCCATGCTGAACTTTGCCTTTTCCGAGGCGATCCTGATGTCACACATGCTGGCGAAGTCCATTCCTCCGCCCACGGCAGGCCCATTTATCGAGCCGATATAAGGCTTATCCAATTCGGCCAAAGTGAGGGCCAATCCGTGAATATTCTCCCGCATGTGCCTTGACATCTCGAAGGGAGAGAGCGCCGCACTTTCCGGTGCCATCTCAGATCTCATATCCCTCCCGGAGCAGAAGGCCCGCCCCGCGCCGGTGACTACCAGCACTTTCACCTCCTCATCATACTTTGCATCCTCTATCGCTTTGATCCACTCGTACTGCATCCTCTGGGTAAGGGCGTTTAGCGCTTGGGGACGGTTGAGGGTTATCGTCGCGATCCCCTCCTCTTTGGTATATAGTATGTCGTGGAATTCCATGATTTGCCTCCGATAGTTCACAGCAGTCCATGAGATTATACTACTGTGTGGCATTTGCGTCCAGTTATTAAGGCTTTTAGGAACCTGTTTCTTCCCACCCGCCCAC
>Ga0114930_10000246_pt1 | contig 59154 bp, 52 predicted proteins | sample AnhtaG_FD_87300 | JGI IMG/M metagenome (GOLD analysis project Ga0114930, IMG submission 87300) | Deep subsurface microbial communities from Anholt, Denmark to uncover new lineages of life (NeLLi) - Anholt_01485 metaG | ecosystem: Environmental > Aquatic > Marine > Oceanic > Sediment | place...
CTTTCAGAGCAGAAAAGAGCCATCGCTTGCGGCCCTGTGCGGCAGGTTTGGCTTTATTGCGCCCCTTCAGGGCTCCGGTCTTTATTGGTGCGGGGCGACCCAGGGCGGCGCCCTGGGCTATGTTATTCCGCCCCTGTGGGGCTTGAAGACGCCTGGTGCAGGCGTCCCTTAGCCCTGTGTTTCGTAAGTTCGGCCACGAATTATGGATGAATCCTCTGGTCGAGAAGCCCGGCTAAAGCCGGCTGTCAGGGAGAACCGTGTCCCCCTTGACCACCGACTGAAGTTGGTGTCTAAAGGTCATGCCGGCTAAAGCCCGGCAGCCATGGGACCCTTTCGCGCTTGCCGGCCGCCCCCCAACTTTTGCCCCAGTACGCGAGTAGCGTGCGAGCTTTTGTTAGAGAAAGGCCGCCGTAATTCGTCATCGTATTTCCGAAGGCGTGTACTTAACCGCAGTCTATGATGAACTTCGTTCACCCGGAGACCATGAAAATGTCCTCTGCGTCTTGGCGCCTCTGCGTTTTACACTTTCTCTTCTTTAACGCAAAGGCGCGGAGATCGCAGAGAAATGCCGTCCTTCGTTGCAAGAACAGCCTCCAGCATCCAATTGTCCTCTGTCTTTGGCACGAATATAGCAAAATAGCTGCCATTTGTCAATCACGAAATCCATGAACCATCAGACTGTGAAAGGGAAGAATGTTGTAACGCAGAGACGCGGAGGCGCAGAGAAGGGAGAGACCGCAGAGGAGGGAACGTGGGGCGGCGGACGCTCTACGAGGCGCCCGGCTATGGGCCGGACGCGGACAGGCGGCTAAGGGGTGAGCCTTCCCATGAGTCTGGGGAAGGGAATGGTTTCTCTGACGTGGTGGAGGCCGCAAATCCAGCCGAGTGTCCGCTCGATTCCGAGTCCGAAGCCCGCGTGGGGGACTGAGCCATATTTGCGGAGATCAAGATACCAGGAAAAGGCTTCTCTCGGCAGATTGTGCTCTCGTATTCTCTGTTCGAGAACCCGGAGATCGTCCTCGCGCTGCCCGCCGCCGATGATTTCTCCGTGTCCTTCCGGGGCGAGCATATCCACACAGAGGGCCAGTTTCGCGTTTTCCGGGTCGGCTTTCATGTAGAACGCCTTGCACTCCTTCGGATAGCGATGGACGATCACGGGTCGGTCATACTCCTCCGAAAGAACCGTTTCCTCGTCGCCTCCAAAATCCTCTCCCCACGTGACACTCATTGCCTTGCGGCGGAGGATTTCAATGGCCTCGTCATAAGTTATTCGCGGAAACGGTCTCTTGACCTGTTCCAGCTTGGTCAAATCCCGCTCAAGAACCGCCAGCTCTCTTTCTCTTCGCTCAACGACTCTTGCGACAATAGCGGCGACGAAATCCTCCGCGAGGTCCATGTCGTCATTGAGATCGAAATAAGCGACCTCGGGTTCAACCATCCAGAATTCGGTGAGATGCCGGCGGGTCTTCGATTTCTCGGCACGGAAGGTCGGTCCAAAACAGTAAACCTTGCCGAAAGCCATAGCCCCGGCTTCCATGTACAACTGCCCGCTCTGGGTCAGGTAGGCTTTATCGTCGAAGTAGTCGGTCTGGAAGACGGTCGTTGTGCCTTCGCAGGCGGCTGGGGTGAAAATGGGGGCATCGAGGAGAAGAAATCCCCGGGAGTCGAAATACTCTCGGATGGCCCGGATGAGCTCGGCGCGCACCCTCAGAATCGCGTGCTGCTTTGATGATCTGAGCCAGAGGTGGCGATGATCCATGAGAAAGGCGATGCCGTGCCCCTTGGGGGTGATCGGGTAGTCAATCGCCTGGTGAACGAGGTGCACATCGCGGGCGCCGATCTCGCATCCTATTGGCGAGCGTGGGTCTTCCCTGACTGTTCCGGTAACGGTGACAGCGGATTCCTGGGTCAAGCTGGCGCAGCGTTCAAAGACATCCTCCGGGACATCCGATTTGGACACCACGCACTGGACGGTGCCCGTGCCGTCTCGCACCTGAAGAAAGTGCAGCTTCCCGCTGGACCGCATGTTGTACAGCCACCCGCGGATTGTTGCTTCTTTTCCCACCCAGTTGGCAATATCCTCAACGTATATTTTGTTCATTTCATAGTCACCTCAGCCCAAGTAAAGGTCACCCCGCCATTTTAGAAGGTTTGACGGGCCCCCACAACCGGAAACTGATCCTGCGGCGGCGAAACTATAGCGAGCGCCGAATGACGAGAAGCGATTGACCGACAGATATATTTTTGTCAGATCATTCCCGGTGGGAAGGCGGAGATCCTCCTGGCTGCTGGTGATGGCATCTATTGTCTCGAAATTCCCCCTGATCCGGCCGGCGTGAAATGGCCGAAGATGCGAATTGCGACCGGGACATCAAGCGATGGCATTGGCGTCGGCGACGTGGGCGGAGACGGCTATCTCGACATCGCTGATGCGAGAGGAAAGAATTGTCTCGTCTGGTGGAGGAGCCGGGGACGCTTGAGGAGAATGGAGAAGGCACGTAGTCGGTTCGACGCCGAATCATGGTGGGCGTCTCGCCATCGCGGATCTCAACAGCTATGGCGACCTCGAAATCGTAAGCATTGCCTGGGACGATTACCAGTTTCTGCATCTTTGGAGGAATGATGCGAGACGCGCCGCCAGGTAGATTGTTCGAGGCGTATGAGCGTCACGATCTTTGGACAAACCACGCGCGCCTTCCGGATTGCGAATGCTAAGTAGTGAGGCCTCGTAGCTGAGGGGTTCTCCCTGTCAAGGCAGTGGCAGGACTTCTATTTTGTAGAATCGGGTGAGACTGGAATTGGCCCCGGTGTCGAGGAAGGTAGTTGTATCTCTTACCGCGACGACGGTGCCGAGGAAGTTCCAGTCTTCCAGGTCATCACTTTCGTAAACCGCGTATTCTCTGCCGGGGATGCTGGACCACTCAAGCGAGATGGCTTCCGAATCCTGAGCCACGTCTACCACAATGAACAACGAGCCTTCGTCAGTGGGGCTCGTCCCAGCGTAGACCTCATGGCCATCGCTCAGCCCGTCGTCATCGCTGTCGTGGTCATTTGGATCCGTTCCGTGTATGCTCACTTCCTCACCGTCGGAAAGGCCGTCGCCGTCACTGTCCTCAGCCTTTGGATTCGTTTTGTAGTGATACTCAGCGAGGTTATTTAGCCCGTCCGCGTCGTCATCATCGAGGGTGTCGTCCGTCAACGGATCAAGATCGTTGTCTACTTCCCAACCGTCCGGCATGCCGTCTTGGTCTGCGTCAAGAGTTCGCCAATCCTGGCCGGGCGTTCCGCCGAGAGTGATGCTCTCCCTCCAGTTAATGACATCGTTTCCATAGGCTTTCGTGTGGATGCGCTCCAGGGAGGGACCGGCGCCATCGGGTTTGGTGGGCCAGGGGTTCGCATCGTCGTAGCTCACCGCGTCCACAACGATGTATGGAACCTCGTCTCCCTCCGGAATACCCGGTTTCACCATGCTGATCGTTTCCCCAGCGTTGTCCAGGGCGCGATTGTAACGAAACATCTCAACCTCAGCGGGTACGTTGTAGGTTATACGGAAGTCGTAAGTGGTGATCGTATCTCTGATCAGCAACAACCGTTCTCCGGGCGATAGCTCGAGATTCTGCGGAAACGTGAAGCCTATTCCGTTGACTTTCCATGTGTTGCTGGGATAGTTCGGGTGATAGAGTTGGACTGTGGAATCTGAAGTGTTCGCCAGTTCCAGAAATTCGTGATCGCCGTCCGCGGGATGATACATGATCTCGCTGATCACCACGGGGCCGATCCTCGGACCGGCGTTCGCGGAGCCGAGAGTGTTGGCGGTTTGCGCCGGGAAGTGCTCTTGACCGGTGCTGGTGACGTATCGGCCAAAGCTGACCCCTTTCTCCGCTGGGCCGAAGGCGAAACCGTGGCGATACCTCAGGTTGGGTGAATAAAGGTAAACAACTCCGCCTCGCGGGCTCAGAGTAAAGACATTTCCGAAAGAAACCGGCGAGAGAGGATTGTCAACAGCCTCGTCGTTGTCTTCCAGAAGGCTGAGGTACTCATTCGCCCCGATAATTGTTTTGTTGGGCAAACGGTATTTTTGAGGTTCATACGCATCATCTGTCAACCACCAGCCGCCAATATCTACATCGCTCGCCGTTGCGTTGTACAGTTCGATGACCTTCCCTTCCGGCGAGTCGGTATGTGCGAGGACTTCGTTCGCGAGAATCTCGCCAGTGGGTGGGTCGGGATCGCTTTCGCCGGGAGAGCCGTGAGGATAGGCCGACACCCGCCAGAAGTCTTTTGCATTTGGATCACTTGCCGCGTCCGGGTCTATCGGGACAAGAGAGAAGCCGGCACCATCTGTGGACCAGTACCAGGCGTCGTCATACGTGAACGAGGCGATGGTTCGAGAAACTGCGTCCTTCAGCTCAATTCTCTCGCCTTCGTTTTCGAGGGCGCCCCGGTATTCACCGGCAATGTTCATATACTGCCAGTTACTGTATCGGTTGATGAAAGCGGTGCGATTCTTAACAACCACAACGTACTCGCCGGGTCGCAGACTTGTCACATCGCTGTTCGTGAAGTCAAAGATGATGCCATCCGTGAACTTAACACCCGCTAAGCCAATCGTTTCGTCTCCCGTATTCCGCAACTCGATGAATTCAAAATCGCCGGGGTCGTTGTAGCCCCTGTTTGCCTCTTCGCCCAAGGCGGGATGGTACATGATCTCCGTGATCCGAAGAGGGCATGGTGTATCGAGCACGAAGGTGGCCCTGTTCAAGGCGCTCCACTGGTTGCCGTCCAATGCACGCGATTTGACGATGGTAGTCTTGTCGAGCGGGATGGGCTCGGTGTATTGGATCGCGGTCGGGGAGATACTACCGCCGGGGAGGCGAGGGTCGCTGCCGTCCATGGTGTAATAGATGACGGAACTGGCAACGATGGTGAGTTCCTCGCCGGCTGCGAACAGACCGCCGTGGCGGAGCGACTTATCAATGGCGAAGCGAGGCGCATCCGTATCCGGATAAAGGCCTGCATTGCGATACTGCTGGAGGACGACAGCCGAGCGAGAGAGGAAGTATTCGTCGAGGAGCCTGGCTCGCTCGACGTCGTAGTGCGTGTGCTTGGTATATAATTCGTAGGGCCCGCTGCTCCAGGAGTGTACATCTCTTCGGTAGTCGCCCCAGCGCGCGGATTCCGCAATGATCGCCAAGTTCAAAGGCTCCGCAATGGCGCTCCAGCGGTCCGCGGCGGCCTTGGGGGTCAGGGCTCCGCCGTTGAAAAAGTGTCGGTGTAGGTGGTCCGCATAAAGCATCTGGAACTCCGCGTTCTCCCGGAGGTTGTGGTATAGGCGAGAGGGCTTGTCATTGTTGTTGACGCCGAGCCTGTTGTCGTTGACGCCCTCGAGGATGCGCTCCGAGTCCCAGCAGAAGAATTTGTAGCCGGCGCCGGGCTCACGTTTTCTTCCAGCGTACCAGTTATGGTCATCCCAGTCGTGATTGCCCCCGTAGTGATTGGTGATCATGAAATCAATAAGGTTGTCCACGTCAAGGTATTCCCTGATGGCCTGGTATTCGGCATCGCTTGCCAGTCCTGCATTGGCCAGGGACATCATCGTGTTCCAGGCGGCCTTGTCGCCATCGCGGACCTCGCCGCTGTTCAGTGTGTCGTATTCCTCCTTCTCGCCCCCGTAATAGGACGCCATGAACGGCGCCGTCGGCCTTTCAGAAAGATCGTACACTCCCCAGTAAAGCCCGTTGAGGTAGAGGTGCACGAAGCGGCCGTGCGACGAGTGCTGGCCCATTGCCAACTGGGTATACCTGGCAAATCGGTCGCGGCAGTATTGTGCGCGGCGTCGCTGGTCGCCAGACCAGTGAATCCAGCTATTGTTGAAGCCAGACCGGAGGATAACGGTGTCGAACTCGTCCGTGGCGTCTTCTCCAAAGAGAGGATACCTGAGCATCTTCGCCCCGTAGTCACCCTTGAACAGCAGACGGAAGCCGTGCTTGGGGCTCTTCGTGGGCAACCGGCTGGCCCCGCCCTGAATCCGAAGCCCACAGTCTACCTGGAACTGTTCCATGCCAGCGGGATCGATGAGTTCGACTGATGCCGGGCGTTCCCACGCGACCCCTTCGCTCTCAGGGTTCATGTAGATTCCGGTTGACCAATCGAACAGATTGTCTATGTCCGTCACGATCGACATGGACGGAATGCCGGTCAGTGCGTCTTCCATGACGTACATATAGGCAGGATCGTTCAGGATCTCGGCGTCCATTTCGTAGTCGGCCGGTTTGGTACCGCCGCCATCTCTCCACGCGGAGGGATACCCCGGCAGTGAATTGCCCTGCTTCAGAACGTCGCTGAGAAAGATGTACGTTTGCGTATTCACATTGGTCGGGATGTATCCGGGCTTGAACGCCGCAGCGCGGAGGACGGTCTGGCCGGTGATGGGGATAGGGTCTCTGTAGACGTCCCCGTGCGTTGCCGTCGGCTCGCTCCCGTCCAAGGTGTAACGGATCTCCGCGCCTGGGGTATCGGTGGTAATCTCCAGATCGAAAGACATTGAATAGAATCCGCGATTAACGCTGAATTTCGTGTCGGCCACAACACCCAGGGCGCCCGCGACGTTCTCCCTGCCCGGCGTGGGAGTGGTCATATATCGAGGAACATCTGGGTCGTTCAAGGCGATCAGCTCAGGGAGAATCAGGAAATCATCATCGTCTGCGCTGAAGTTCAATCCGTGGATGGCCAGGACATTGGCGCCTTCCTGGAGGGCGCCGAGGAAAGCGGAGATGTCAAAGTTCTGAAAAGTGAGCGCTGCCGAGTCCTCGCGGCCTGTCGTTGCTGCCGAGTCCCACTCTATGATCTCAGGTGCGTTTTCCTGTGCGACTTTCACATCATTGAGGTAGGCGACAAATCCGTCATCGTATTTCATGCGAAGTTTCAGTCCAACGACGAACGGCGACAAAACATCGCCATCGAACTCAAGACGCGTCCAAAGCGACGCATTGACGTTCTGCATTGCATCGGCAACGTCCGTCTGAATAATGCTCTCGAACCCCGGCTGGCCGCCGCTGAAGCCGATACCCGTAATGCCGGGAAAAGTCTCACCGACGAACGGCAGAGTGAGATTGGGATTCTCAGTGCCCTTTGTCGGTGACCAGGTCCACTCAAAGTCCCCGGCCGCGTTGCCGTCTGAGCCGCCGGCCCGCCGGAGGATGGTACCCGACTCCGGGGCGTACAAGCTTGTCAGGGCGTTTTCGAGAAACTGCCTCCCGTCTTCCGTCATATTTGTCAGGACCGGTTGAGGTGCAGCGAAGAAAATCCGGTCAGAGCCGGGGTTGTCGCCGTTATCAAAATCCTGTGTCGTGCTCCAGCTTGCCACGGCGATGTGATTGTTATCCCATGCGACAACCTCGCCGTTGGCAGCGTCGGCATCACTGTTGACTTGGTAGTCCGGGTCAGGATCAAACACCGTGACCTGTGCGCTGTGCACGTTCACGTTGTCGAGCAGATTGCTGCTTTCATCCACGTCCCATACGCTGCCGCCAGCGATTGGGCCGGCATCGAGCCAGCCCCACTCGTTAGGTCCGGCGAGAGGGGTGCTGTGCAATAGTACAGGCGTGGTAAGCGTCTCGTTCCACCATGTGCTGTCGCCGGCGTAGGAGCCCCAGGCGCCATGCTGAGACACGATAACCAGGTCCGCATTCAGCAGGTCCGTCTTCTCATCAACGCTGACCTTTTCTCCAATTACCCTACGACTGACCAGGGTGGGGATCATAGAGAGATCGGAGCTGGTAACGCTGCTATTGTGAATCTGGATCGCAAGAACATTCCTCCCCTCTCGCAGAAGGTCTTTCGAGACGGAGATTTCCACTATTTCTGGGAGGCTCCCAACGGTCGTCCTGGCGGTCATGTCATAAGTGAACACCTCACCGGTGCTCCCCATGTATTTCCTGCCGACTTCCTGGTCGTTGAGATAAGCGATAAAGCCGTCGTCGTGCGCGATCTTTAAAACAAGCGTGTCTATCGAAGCGACATCTGTGACCTGGAACTCTTTTCGACAAAAGACCGAAACATAGTTGTACCTCATGTCATCAAGGACGGTGGCGTCGTCATCGTCACCGTATCCGATCCCTGTGGGACCCGAAGGCCAGCCGGAATCATCGAAGTTGGGATCGGTCCATCCGTTCGCCGGATCGGAAGGGTGTTCTATCCCCTTGAAGTATCTCCACTCCTCTCCCACATCAACCAGGATCGTGACCGTCTCAATTGTGGACCATGGGCCGTATACCTCCGTCAGGAGGTCTGCGTAACCCGATTCGCTTCCCACATCGTCGGTGACGATGATGATATTCGCCTCATCTCCCGGTCCGCTCGCTACAGCCGCTCCTCGCCACTCGTCCCCGACGGTGATGTTGTTATAGCCATTGACGCTGATTTCGAGCGAAGCGATCTCCGACGTGCTGTACCCCCATACAACGAAATCCACAGCGTGGCCCGCGTCATCCACGATCATCGCCCACCCCGAGCCGCGCGCGTCCCACGCGATGTCGCTGCCCCAGTAGTTATCGGTGACGGAGTCGCTGCGATAGAGCACTTCACCGGGCGCAATCGAGGGAGACAGATTCCAGATTGTGCTGTGCACGTCGTTGATGTTCTTGGAGAACGCGTCGTTGACGGCGACAAACCAGCCGGAGGTATCAAGCGTGTCAGGGGAGACGTTCTGAATCTCAACCCAGTTCGGGTCGCCAGTGTTGATCTCGGTGACCACCAATTTTGACGCGGGCAATGTGACCTCATCCACCCAGGCCGAGTCGTCGTAATTTAAGGCGGTCCAGTCCGTCCCTGCGTCGGCCGCGGTCGGCACGTGGTAGCAGACCGCCGCGCCGGAAGGGATCAATACAGTATCACCTACTGCGGACGCGTTGCTGAGGCCGTACGAAATGTCCTTCAACTGCCTGGGGAAATTTGGGGCGTACTCGTGAGCCACGGTCACGGTCGAGCCGCTGGTTTCCGCCAGAGCCAGGTATTCACCGGACCCCGACAACTTGAAGTTGGTGTGGAGATACCCGCCTCTGTCAACGTAGTCATCCGTATCTTGGGCCGTAGCGAACACGATAAGGTACTCGCCGGGCGGAATGGTCACGTCGGGGAACCGCCACTGCGTCAGGTCGTGGGGATCGTCGGTCAAGTACCAGTCGCTGAGGTTGACCGGGTTATCGGTTGGATTGTACAGCTCGATCCAGTCGGAGAAGTTGCCGTCTCCATCAGCCAGCGTCGAGTCGTTAATCGCCACAAACTCGCTGATGATGACGTCGGCGCCGTGCAAAGAAGCGGCCGCCAGACCTATCGTAAGGACTGCCAGCGTCCAAGTTGTTTGACCCATCCGCATTGCTTCGACTGTGGTTGATTGTTGCTGTACAGTCCCCCGGTCTTTACGCTTTTACGACCTCGCATAATAGATCGCAAAACGATCGGAGGAACGTCCCGGGGCGTGCGTTATTGTCATCACCGCAAATAAATACTACCAAAAATCCGTGAAAAATGCAAGAGCAATACCGTAGGCAGGAGGTTCCTCTCTGGGAAGGGCTTCCACCGGAATTCAGAGAGACGCACGAAAGGAAAGGCCTTGAGGAACGGGGTCCCGTCCGCGACTTCCGAAGTCGGGCGCTCGGCTCAATCAAGTGGCCTCGACTTCGATGTCCAGCGGCTCGACTTCCGGGATTTCTTTCTGTGTGAGGCTATCGAACGCCTTCACTACGACATGTGTTTTTCCGGCCTTCACCGTCTTTCGGACAAGGCTCCTTGGCAGCAGCCGCCCTTCGACAGATTCGTCCTTTTGGGCCGAGGCCTCCAGAATCTCATCGCCCTGAATCTCCGTTCTCAATTCCAGAAACTCGGTCTCCGCTGTGAGCGGGACTCTGGGGAGCTCGATGGAGACCTCTTCCCCGACCTTGACCTTATACGCACGCCTTGGCGCCCGCTGAAGGTAGCTGCTGATCTTTTTGGGATCCATCATCTGAAACCCTCTACTCCGTCGGCATATCTGTCCCAATCGCGTGTACTATATATCCGTACTTGGCGTATTGTCGAATGTAATCGTACGAGAGATAGCGATACCCCTCATTCCCGTCATCGGTTCCCCAACTGTTCTTGAGGATGAAATAGGGCGTGTCAACGTTCTTGACATAACCTACGATAAGCATGGCGTGACCGCCACGAGAGGGCAGTGGATTTCCATACGGATCCAAGACCACATCATTGATCCCCGTTACCGGATCAGACAGCCCCCATGCAACATGAGTGCCGAACACGATGTCGTATCCAAGACTCAGGACGCATTCGAGATAATCCGTGTTGGCAATGCTCGGTCCATTCAAGCCCAGCCTGTCAATGATTGTGTATCGTTCGATGCCGTACTTGGCGTTGTCCAGGGCCTCCTGCGACGGGCTGGCTTCGCAATGGGTGTTTACTGTCGCGTCGTCTTCGTAGGGCGCCAGGCTCTCCTCGCATACGCCTTTCTGGGAAAGGTAGCGGGCCGAAAGAGTCGTCCGCAACCCATCGTCACACTGGTTCCTCTCCTCGAACCGCATGTACAACCAGTTTGCGTATTGCTCGGACAAACCAGGGTCACTCGCTTTCTCCGCCGATTGCCGGTTGAGAATGGCCTCCAGGCATGCCAAGGACGCGAAACAGACGCAGGTTCCACGATCCTGCTGGTGCTTGATCGTAGTCTGCGATTGCCGACGATCCACCGTGTCCGGTGCTTCCTCGCATTCCGGCACATTCCCCTCCATGTCCCAGAACGGATTATCCCGTTCGGACGCACTCAATTCCTCAGCATCCATCTGATCGTCCTGCTTCAGTGAATCCAGCTTGACCAGACAGTCGCCAACGACCATTCCGACACGCTCTTCGCCGACGGTTCTGTAAAGTGCAAGGTCTTGCTCTGTTGCCTTGCGCTTCTTCAACAAACTTTGCGCGAAATCTTCATACGTGCTTGCCATTTCTCTTCTCCTTTCAGTTTGCTCTGGCCGATTGATTCCACACTTCCATGCAAGTGATCATCGTGCCCCAATCGCTGCTCCCTTTTGAACTCTAAACAATTGGCCGAGGTTTCTCCGAAGACTGTTTCACATGCGGACAGGTAAGATGGCCATACCATCTTCGCCCACACCGGCTTCCCAGATGCGTCGAAAGTTAACCAGGAGACCGGTCTGCGATTTGCTCTGGTTTGCGGCCGGATATGGGGTGAGGCGCGTGTGGGATCCGGGCCGGCGGCCATCGCCCGGAATCCCCTGCACAAAAGCGCAAGAGAGACACCCATCCTCAAGTGGCTGCTATGGTCGAGGTGGCGTGCAGAGGTGAGCACGACCGCGCGCCCCTGGATTGGACGTACGTTTACTTCGTGACTCCCTCGCCAGAGTCACTTCCCCGCATATTGCGGGGCATTCAAAACTTCCGTGATAACTACTCAAATTAGTGCGAAAAGCCTGAACCATGTCAAGGATTTTTTCGCCTTTTTTTCCGGCCGCGCATCGGTTCTCGCCCGTGGAAAACGGAAATAGAGTAGCTTGCGCGGTTCACCAAGCCTACGCCGCCTGGATCTCTTCGGTATGCACCAAGAAGTGCTTTCCGGGCTCGATCTGTACCACCCGAAACGCCAGGGCGGTTCCCTTCGGCTCGGTAACTTTCCCAGACGCCAGCATCACGGGAACGCGATACTGCTTGAAGAACGCCTCGCTGCGATGCTTGTGTCCGAAAAGCACGAGGTCAACCTTCCCTGAGATGACACGGAGGAGCTCCTCGCTTTCCCGCAGCGCCATACCGAGGTCCCGGAGGAAGGGGTGATGGTGAAGATAGACGACCTTGAAGTACCCTTTGTACTGGGGATCCTTCAGGCACTTCTCAAGCGCGTCTCTCTGGCCCTTCAACACCACGCCTTCGGCGAAGTATCGCATGTCAAAGGGATCGCCGGAATCGAGGCCGATGAAGAGGACTTTCTCCTCGTCGTTAGCCCTCACGGCCGGATACTTCACAGTGTTGACGTACGGGCGAACGCAGTCGCGAAATCGCTTTGGCGCTTTCTCAATGAAGAAGGACCCCTTATACGCGTAATCATGGTTGCCCGGGGCCACCAGGAGCGTGAACCGCTGACTCAACGGCGTGAGGACGTTCGCTTTGAGCTGAGAATACTGCTTTGAACTCCCGTCATCCACATTGTCACCGGCCAGGATCACATAAGTCTTGTTTTTCGGTGCGCCCTCGAAGCGGTCACAGAGGTACTTGACGAGGACCTTCGCGTTGCAATTATCGGGTCTGCCGTTCAACTTGTGAATGTGCAGGTCGCTGAGGTGAATTACCGTGATCATTGCCCTCTCCTTTCTTGTCCGGTTCGATTTCAATCAGAAGGTCTCTAACTGACGAGCTAAGCCGCACATGTTCGGGGCATACAACTGCCGCTTCTGACGTTGCATCAAGCGAGAGCCTTGGGATTCAAAAGCTCGGATGCTTTCGTGCCGATCTCCTTGGGAAATCCCATGGCCATCAGTTGCTTATGGTTTTTCTCAATTGGGCTTTGGATCGAGGAGAGTTTGAAATACTCCTTTTGCGGATGCCACCGTCAAAAAGTGTTTTGACAATTCGAGCAGGTCAATTCCGTTCCCGGCCAGCACGTACAAGAAGGCGGGCGATTTCCGCATCGTTGGCCAGAGAGTGCAATCCCGCCGTTCCTTGGCGGCGATATGGATATGCACCTCTATGACCTGCTTTTGCCTACGTCCATCCCCCAAATTGGCTGGGGCACCTGCATTCCCCGCTGAGAGTCATCCGAACTAAAGCTACCCGAATTCCTTTTGCAGGGCATCTGCCGTGCGTTGAAGCTTGCGCCGGTAGCGATTGAACAGGACACCTTTTTCCGCCACATCGCCCGGCGCTTCTCTGATGATCTTCTCGATATACTGAAGGATTCTCTCGCGGAACTCCATTGAATCTATCTGCGCGTCAAGCAGGACCATTCTCAGGTCCGCGTACATCACCTCGAAGTCCTCCTCCTTCACGAAGTGGAGGTACGTAGTAAACGCGTTGAACGTTCCTTCTATCGTACCTGGCATTGGCAGACCTCTCTCCTCTTTCGTGTTTCTCCAGAGTCGCTAAGTCACATTCTGTCACCTTGTCGTCAAGCTTGGCAAGCTTAACTGCGGGACGGTTTGCTGAGTTTCGGCGGGCACGGTGCGACGAGGTCTTGTGGCAGGTCAGCTAAGAGCCAGATGTCGGCGGCAAAAGCAGACCGCGGCGTGCATGCCTTATTGCACGGATCCAACACGGTAGAACCTCTGCCGGACGCCGCGGATGTCATCCAAAATGCATCGTGGTTCGGCAATCGGCCATTCGATCCCTGGAATAAAATGCCAGTTGCCTATAACGAGATCATCGCAATACTGAATTGTGTATTGCTCCCCGAAACCGGGACCCACGCACAGCTCGGCCGTGTCCTCGGTTACGCCACCAGGTCTCAGAAACTGCGGAGGCAAAGGTGGCGGCATGGGTATCCCGGATACTCGCACATTGTCAATCGCGAACCAGTAGTCCCAGTCCGCATCGTAGAAATGCCACCGGACCTGGATGATCTTGCGGTCGTATGCTGAGAGATCGAGCACCTCATTATCGCTCATCTCCGGCGGGTCCAGGTTCAGATCAACGTCCGACTGCTCCAGGTGCATCAGGTTGTTCCATTCACCCCAGGCCAACGCATCGGGGTCATAAACCCGTATATCCGCTTCTGCGATCTGATCGTGATCCACATCGTCATAGATGCGGTAGTTCCAGTCGAACGTCAACCGCAGCCCTGTGTATCCGTCCGTGTCAATCTCCGGCGAGATCAGCTCCTCGTTCAGCAGGACGCCCTGTGCGCTGAAGTCACTGTTGCTGATCGCATAGTTGCCTTGCATCGCTGCCAGCGCTGGGAACTCTCTGTTGAGATCGTTGCAGGTTGTGCACCACAGCCGCCACGTGCCCATATCGGTCGGGTCGCCCTGAACCGGATCGTTGGACCCGCTGATCACTGTCCACTCTCCACCGATCTGCTCGTACAAAGCCGTGTGAGACTCGAAATCATCCCCCCAAATCGTTTTCCTCGCAGGGGGCGTCCAGTTGAATCCGACGGCGATCTTATCGAAGTTGAGGTAACCGGAAAGCGACTCGACTCTCAACGTGTGCTCGCCGGTGGTGGTCTGCACCTGATCCTCGATGGCCGCCCAGGTGAAGATGTGCCAGTTGCCCGTCTGGTAGCGGGTCGTCCCCACCAACTCTTCATCCCAGTAGGCCTCCAGCGTCCCACCGTTGGGCGAGGCCACCCGGAACGTCAACTTGATCCAGCCCGGCTCTGTCACATTGAACGTGTACTTCCACCAACTGCCGGCATCAATCCAGCCGATGTTCGTGTGGAACACACCCGGATCGTCCACCTCCTCGACCGTCCCGATTCCAATCTCATCGTTGGGACGATAGTCTCGCGGCCCTCCCTTGTTGGGATGCCAGAAGTCGTTGGTGCGCTCCACCTCAGCCGCGGTAGGCGCCTCATTCGCCGCCGGGCAGTTCTGGTAGCCAGGGTATTGTCCCCCGCCGTAGTTGAAGTCTTCCGCTTCTCTGATTTCCACCTCCGGTGGCGGGCCTGGCGACTTCTCTGTAGCTGCCGCGGGAGGCCCTTCACGGCCCCATTTGTCCACGGACGAAACGCGGAATTCGCACGTTTTGTCCGGCAGGTACCATTTGTCGGTATAGACATAAGATGTTTCCGTCACATAAGCGATCTTCTCCCACTCGCCGTTGTCAACTCTGAGGTACACCTTATATCCCACACTCCCTCTGACTTGCTCGGAGTCCAAGTTAGCAGAAACGCTCCACCCGGCAGCATCTCCATTACGACATGCTCCGGCGGCGCCGGAACGGCAGACTCGCACACCGCCACCTCGTCTCCGTAGATGTCCTCCGTGGTATTATCGAACGAGACCGTCCTTCAAAGTGCAAGGACCTGGTAGTTCCCCCCGGAGTGACCTCGTAGGACAGCGCTAGCGTTCTCACGTGCTCTCCGACCAAATGCCAGGTGATGTTTCCGTCTGCCACCACGGCGCCGGGAGCGTTCACATCCGCCGCAGTGAGACCCGCAGGTATCTTCTCCCTAATGAGCACGCTGCCTGGTGTGGCGTCTGGCTTGACTCGCATCGAGAGCTCCACCTTAATCGGCCTTCCCGCCTCATACATTGCCGGCAACTTTCTTACCGCGTACACGTCCGCCAGCCTGAATGGCAGACCCAGGGAGTACGACAAGTCACTGAATTCGTTCCCATCCAAATCTGTTACGCAAACGGCGAGGTAATTTGCCCAGCCTCCTTCTTCGAACTTGAGGCTAATGGAGTTGACCCCCTTGCTCAGCGCCCACCCAGCGGAGACCAATCCGATCTGGTGCTGCTCTTGACCGTAGTCGCCTCTGTCACGAACGACCACGAGCACGCCATTGTTCCAGATACGCAATCCGTTGTCGTGTCGGAAATGCCAGATCACATTCCGGTTCTCCGGCGAGATGATATACAGGTGGTAAATCTGTTGAAAGTTGTCCAGGGCCTCGCTCGGGCGACCGTCCCACATGAACCAGCCGTTGTTCGTGTGCTCTGGCGTCCATACCATGGGATTGACCGTGGTCTCCAGAGCCGTGTCGGTGAAATCGTAGGGCTCACCCGGACGCGGGTTCACGCAGCACTCGCCACCCCATTTCTCCAACGCGTCGTTGTTGATGTTCAACGGGGCCGTAATCCGGTCTATGTTCGTGTTGCCCAGGTGGAGCAGCTCTTTGAAGTACCCGGGGCCCAAGGGCGAGATCAACCCCGCAAAGTTGTACACGGTCACCGTCACTTCATCGCTGGAGACGCCGCCCGCTCCATCATCCACGTCCAGGCGGAACGTCACCTCGTGCATGAAGTCCCACAAAACCGGCGCATCGAAGGTCAGCGTCGCCGTCGTGCTGCCGGTCACACCGACATCCGTCCCGGCTGTCTGCGTCCAGAGATAAGTGAGGTTGCCCGTGGTGGTCAGCGAGCCCGAACCATCTAACGTCACTTCACTTTCTTCAACCACCCTCTGGTGGCGCCCTGCCACTGCCGTGGTCTCGAGGTTTCTAACCCGGACAGTGAATTCCTGGGTTTCTTCCTCAACCTCATCCGAGTATGTGACCCTGAAGACCAGGGGCGTGTACTCGTCTACCCAGGGAGCCTGGAATGTCGCGACCGCGTCATCCGGGTCCTCAATGGTTACCGTCGGTCCGCTCACCTGGTCCCAATGCCATGCAGTGATCGCCCCGTGCGGCAGGAACAGAAGTGTCCCGTCCAGAATGCCGATACCCCCCTCCGGAACTTCTCCATCCGGCAGCGGCGGCCCGATGTGCGGCGACTGGTCTCCGTATACTTCCATTTCAGCAATTGAGGCGAAGGCCGCCCTACCGCCGGGCGTGCCGCAGATCCTGATTCCGGTGCCTCTCACTTTCGGAATGACAATATCATATCGGGACAAGGAACGTTCTCCCTTGCGAGAGTCGGTGAAATCGTACTCGGGAAATATCTCGATTATTGGCACATCAATCCATGTGTCCCCATCTTCCGTGTACTGGACCTTCAGGTCGGTGAACCACCCACCGTCATCAACCATCTGACCTGTAAAGTAAACAACGTGGTTGAAGAACAATGCCTCATCCCACGTATAGCCCCAGTAGACGGTAAGCTCGGGGGATATGCCGGAGCTGTTCGTGCTGTCGTCTGTTTGCCCATCGTTTATTCCACCGGGGTCTGTGTCCCCCACAGAGACGTACTGGGACGGGGGATGGGTCCCTCCCAGACTTTCAGGCCGAGCGAGATTCGGCATTGCAACAGCCGTCACCTCTTCCGAAGGGACGCCGTGATCGGCCGGGTCCGTGCTCGAAGGGTCGCAGAACCGGTTTTCACCCCGCACCAGGATCGTCTGCTCCTCCCCCTCAGACAGACGCCTCACCTCGTATGCTGTCCCCCAGACAGTATCCATCCAGAGAATCTCGGGGCCCAGCTTCAATCCGATCTGGTACTCTTCCGCGTCAAGGACTGGTTCCCATTCCACCCTGAACCCGAGGCCCGCAGCCCCAAGGTCCAGCGGCATCACTCGGAGGTTGCCTGGCGCGACCTTCGGCGGGTTGCGAGCCAGGATTGTGACTTGAACTGTATCGCTCTGCTCTCCTCCGGTCGCAAAAACTATAGTTAGTTCGAACGTGAGAATCCTGCCCACCGTGACGTCCGGAGCGATGAACCGGCAAGCGCCCGGCCACGGTTCATCGAGAGGAACAATCGGCTCACCGGCGATCTGCTTCCACGTATAACTGATCGCGTCTGACACATTCGCACTGAGGGTAATCGGGTCTCCGGCATAGACAGCGTTCTCGGGGACCATATCCATCTCGCTGATGATCACGTTATCAATCGCATGGATGTTGTCCGCACTGCTCGTCGCCGCTGTGAATCCGAAGTAACTGTCAAACGGGGTGTAATCGGGCATTTCGATAGTGAGGACATTCATCTCAGCAATCGGTGTGGCAGCCGTCGGATTCCTCAGCCCGACATGCAGATAGCCGCCTTGGACCCACAGCCCCACCCGAAACGGGGCGGGGTTTCCTTCATTGTCAAGTACATCTTCCATCTGTGGAATGTCGGAGTTGATCAGCAGATCTTCTTTTCCTTCGGGCGCAATCCGGCTGAAGGCGATGTAATTCTCCGGTTCGTTTCCTCCGCCGCTGCTGGTGTCAAACCGAATCGCATACCCATCCAACCCGCCGAGGCCCAGAGACTCGCCTCCTTCACCCAGGAAGTCAGCGTCTTTCACCCAGGCGAACGCGAAGCCCTCGCCGCCGCTTCCTCCTCCGATCCAGAAGTCGAACGAGGCACAGAACCAATGAGTCTGGAACTTCCAGGGCCAGAAAATGGAGCCGGCCTGGTCGTTAACAACGTCGGTGAGGAAAATTGACCGAGTGGATTCGTCCCAGATTGCATCCCCGCTCAGGGTCCACCACGTTGGGTCTGGTTCCGTTGCGAAGGTATCAATTGCCTGCATTCCCGCAACCAACCCCGCAGGCGCAGCCACCAGCAGGGAAGCTGTCACGAATGTGAGTCCCCTTTTCAATCGGGTCGCCTTCATCGTGCTCCCCTCCCTGAAAGCTGGCTTTCCGATACGTCAACGGGATCATCGTGACCGGAGAGGGATCGCCTGGCGAGAAAAGTCGTCGAGGAGTAAAATGAGAAAGACCTGCCGAACGAGCACGCAACTTCGCCGGCATTGCCCCTCCACATCAGAAAGCATCAAAGTTGGGATCTACTTCGGTATTATAGCCTATATTTCCGTCACTATCCACCGTAATTTTGCGGGAATTCCTGGGGGACTTCACCCATTTGAGGTCAAGGTTGGCACATGGCTCGCGGACAACCGTCGGCGCCCAGGCGATGAGCACCTGGTGGCGACCACTTACCGTTGACAAGGGCGCCGTTAGCCCGCATAATCGCGCTTATGCGGAGCTGAACCGCGCGGTTATGCAATCCTGGGTCGCTTTAGCTTGGAGACGAAAAGCACAGCGTGGGACATGATAGAGAGAAGAACATGCCGGTCAAGCTGAAAGGGAATCTTCTGGTCGGTCAGTCAGGTGGGCCGTCTGCCGTTGTCAACGCCAGCCTCTGCGGGGTGATTCAGGAAGCGATGCGCCATGAGGACATCGAGGGCATCTACGGAGCGCGGAACGGTGTCCAGGGCTTGCTCATGGAGCATCTTGTGGACCTGCGGCGCGAGAAGCCGTGCACAATCGAGGGCTTGCGTCGCACGCCCACCATGGCCCTGGGCTCCTGTCGTTACAAGGCGAAGGACGAGGATTACGATCGAGTTCTCGATATCCTGTGCAGGCACAACGTGCGCTATTTCTTTTACATCGGCGGCAACGATTCCATGCACACCACCCATGCGATCGGCCGGATCGCTCGCGAGCGGGGATACGAGATGCGGGTGATGGGCGTCCCGAAGACGATAGACAATGACCTGGCGTTCACGGACCACAGCCCGGGCTACGGGAGCGCCGCCAGGTTCGAGGCCATCACCGCCAGAGAGATGGTCATGGACACGCTTTCGCTTCGCTATACGGAAATGATCAAGGTCATCGAGACCATGGGACGCAACAGCGGATGGGTCACGGCGGCAACGGCTCTGGCCGGGGAATACGCTCCAGACCTGATGTACCTTGCCGAGAAACCGTTTGTGACCGAGAAGTTCCTGCAGGACGTGGAGGCGGTGTACAAGGATAAGGGGTGGGTCGTGATCGCCGGATGCGAAGGGCTGAAGAACCCTGATGGAGGCTATGTGGCAGCGTTTCAGGCGGAGATGAATGTGGATGCTTTCGGTCACCCCGAACTGGGCGGCCTGGGCCAGCACCTCGTTGACCTCATCGTGAAGAACCTGAACCTCAAGACGAGGCTGGATAAGCCAGGCACAATGCAGCGGTCATCGGGGCTGTGCATTTCGGCTGTGGATGCCGATGAAGCATATCTCGTAGGACAGAGAGCCGTTCAAGCCGCCGTCCGGGGCACGAGCGACAAAATGATCACCCTCGTCAGAGAGCCAGGTGAGGAATACCATTGCACGACCGGGACGGTGGATTTGCAGAAAGTCGCGAACGCCGAAAAGCTCATGCCGGACGAGTTCATCAACCGCGAAGGCAATGGCGTGACCAGCGCCTTTATCGAATACGCCCTCCCTCTGATTGGCGGCCCCCTGCCCCAATACGCCAAGCTGGAAAATTTCCCTGTCGGAGAGGGGTAGCTGTTCCCACCGACAAGTTCTCGACCTCCTATTTCTCGCGAACGGGCGCCCCATTCTACCCTGAAAGGAAGGTTGGCGGGGCTGCCTTCGCGCTATCTCTAAAGCGAGTGCGCTTGCAGCCGATTCACTACTCTTCGAGAAGCCGGCTGATCGGAAGAAGGCGTCGTTTGATTCGTTCGAGCCCGCTGGAGTTGTGGAGAATCAACCCTCTGCTTGTGGGGATACGGGGCTGGCTCCCGGCCGGTCGCCAGAGCAGGTCGCATTGGCTGCACACTTCGATCTGGTTGTATTCTCGGCTGCCAACAAGCTGCCTGACGAAGGTCAGCGTCCACCCATTCCACATCTCCTCCAGTGTGGAGTCGTGAGCGCTCCCGAGGGGATTGTCGTTGTACCAGTCCTGGGGACAAAGCGACACCGAACCATCCCACAGAACGACCATGGTGCTCCAGATAAACGGACAGGCGTAGTAAGAGTCACCCGTTGATGAAACCGTTCTATCGCCCTGATTCAGTTCGATGGAACCTGCCCAGGTATGTGGGCTTTTCACCACAAAGCTGTCCAGGGGAAGAGACCGGAAATTTCTCAGGAATCGTCTGGCTTTCTCTTCGCTAATTGGCGCGTCCGGTAGGTCAAGCGCTTCAATCGTCGTCAGCGGCGTCCTGGACCGCAGCCTCCTTTTCATCTTCAAGAAGTTGATGATGTTCTCAATAACCTCGTGGAAACGGGCGCCGACCCTGATTCTTTCGTAGGTATCTCGCTCCAACCCGTCCACGGAAAAAGTTATCGAATTGAGCCCTGACGAGATCAGCCTGAGAGCGAGCTCCTCTGTGAGGCGTGTGGCATTGCTGCTCAGACCCGTGGCAATTCTCCTTTCATCGGCGTAAGCGATCATGGCGGGGAGGTTTCGGTTCGATAATGGCTCGCCCCTGTGGCTCAGGTCCACGAGACTGACGAAAGAAGCCGCCTGATCAATCACCCTCTTGAACGTGTCGAATTTCATCTGACCTGTGGGAATCCCGACGCGCTGGCTCGCAGGGCACATCGGACAGCGAAGATTGCACACGCTGCTCGTCTCCACGATAAGGCGGTGGGGCATGTAATCACAGTGTGACGCGCCCGCCTTGCGAGCCTTTTGAGCCCTTCTGATGGAGAGCAGAACGTTCAGAGGACTTAGCATTCGCAGTTCCCCTTACGCCTGGCATAAGCTCACGGACAGTCCAACGGGACTCGCCCACTACTTCTTCTTTGCCTTCCTTCTGGAGACCTCAGCCGCGATCCATCGGTAGAGTTCTGCCACTTTCCTCTCGTATGCTCTGTCACAGAATTCCTCCTCCACGAAACGCTTCGCTGACTCCGCCAGGGAGCTTCCGGACTCCGGATTCGTCAGGAGGTGCGCAATCCCGTGAGCCATGCCCTCCGGTGTGGGCTCAGCCAGGACCGCAATCTCGCCGTTCAGAAGCTGACTGTGTACGGGAAGATCGGTTGCCACTACCGGCTTGCCGGAAGCAAGGTAGCTGTAGACCTTCATGGGGAAATTCGTTCCCCGGCAGCGCGGAGAAACCAGCACATCAGCGAGAGACAGGTACACTCCGGCTTTCTCAGGTGGAACGAATCCGATAAATCTGACGTATTGTTCGATTCCGAGCGCAGGCGTGAGGCTTTTCTTTTCCAGCACCTCTCTTTCCGTTCCTCCGACGAGAATGAGAGCACACCCGGGCACCTTCCTGACGACGCGGGCAAACCCATGCAAAAGAAGGTCAATGCCCTGGTATGACTCGAAGTTTCCGATGTACACCACCGTCTTCCACCCGACCAGCGATAATTCTTCCCTCAGCTCCGCTTCCCGTCGAGCAGAGAGCGCCTCCTGACTAACGACGGGCGTGTCTTCAATTTGGAAAATCGGCGTTTGTGGGGACAACTCTCGAACATGATCCGTGAGCGCCGGGCAGACTGTCACAGCACATGCACATTTTCCTATCGCCCATTTCTCAAGAAACCGAAGCAACGGAGCAAGCACCCGCCAAAGCCCTCCTCGGGCCGTGAGCTGCTCGGTAAGAGAAGAATCAACATCATAGCAGAGCACGGCATTCCTCCGAGGCCCGGCCAGGAGACCGACGAAAATCCCCTCCTCCACGCAGTCAATCACATCGTAGCGATTTTTCAATAGCCGCTTGATCACGAGCAGGTAGAGAACCGGATCAAGCAAGAGCTTTAGAAAGGAAAAGCCGATGGGGATGTTCTTGAAAGGTAACCGCATGCAGCGATAGATGCTCGTGCCGGGAATGGAAACGTCTCCACCCGCGTAATAGGTCACCAAATCCGTTTTGTGACCGAGCCGCCCCAGAACCCGCAGCATGTTCCTGACCGCGATGGGAGTGCCTCGATTTTCAAAGAAAGGCTGTGGAGCAATGAAAAGGATTCTCATGAGCGGGCAGCAGACTGAGCAGCGCGTAACAGTTTTCGCCAATAGAGCGCGCCAACAGTCCTTATAGTCAAAGGTCCGCTTTCCTCAGACACAAGCGCCACTGGTTAATTACCTTCAGATTGGCGCGTTGTAGCCAGTCTATAAAAAGGGGGTTGAAAAGGCAATAAGACTCCTTTACAATGAGCACAAGAGGAGTGGCAATAGGATGACTTGGCAAGAGTACGAAGAACACTATCCCCCCCGGCGGACCTTTCGGTTCGGCCCCAAACTCACACCCACTACCAAGATTTTGATCATCATCAACGTGTTGGTGTTCGTTGTCACCGTGCGCGCGCTTAGGGGAGCGATTGAGGCCTACTATCGGTTCAATACGATCTCCTGGCCGATCCATCTGTGCCTTGTTCCCCATTTCCTGCTCCATAACGGCTTCGTTTGGCAGTTAGTCAGCCACATGTTTCTCCACGGAGGTATCATGCACCTCCTCCTGAACATGTTCATCCTTTGGATGTTCGGTTCCAACCTTGAAGCTCGCCTCGGAAGGCGACAATTCCTTCAGCTCTACTTCCTATCCGGCGTCGGCGCCGGATTATGCCACGCCATTGCCAGTTGGGGGTCAAGGATACCGATGCTGGGCGCCTCGGGCGCGGTTTGCGGTGTTTTGATAGCCTTCGCAATGCTTTTCCCCGAAAGATACATTACGCTACTCGTGTTTTTCATTCTTCCGGTGACACTGAAGGCAAAGCATCTGGTACTGGGGTTCGCGCTGCTTGAGATTCTTTCAGTAATTTCGGCCTCTCGGAGTGGCGTGGCGCACTATGCTCACCTGGGCGGATTCGTTTTCGGTTACATCTACATGAAGTCGAAATTTCGGCTCTCGCTTCCGTTTGCCTTCGCGGAGCGCTTCTCGGATTCTCTGAAGAGGCGATGGTATTGGAGGAAGCGACAGAAGTACAGGTATAAACCGATTGATGCCGACGAATTCATCAGCGACGAAGTGGACCCCATCCTGGCCAAGATTTCTCGTCACGGAATAGGCAGCTTGACCAGGAGAGAAAAGAGAATTCTGAAAAAGGCCCGGTCGCAGATGAAATGAGCCCACGGCGATGAATGCGAAGTCGTTGCTAAAAATACTTGAGGAAGGCTTCGAGGACGGTTTTCTGACACGGGTCTATGAGCTGAAGGAGCTTCCCGAAGTCAAGACCAGAATGGCCGCTCTCGTTCGCAGCTTCAGAAGGGACTTCTTCGGCGCGAAGAGCGTCTCCATTGTTCGAGCCCCGGGACGAGTGAACCTCCTCGGTGAGCACACCGACTACTCCGGCTTACCGGTTCTCCCCATGGCTGTCCCACGGGAAATTCTGTGCTGTAGCAGCAGAAGGCGGGATAAGAAAATCAGAGTAAGGAATGTTGATGACAAGTACCCTCCCTTCGAGTTTGCCGTTCGTCGGCGGCTTTCCTTTTCTCAAACTGGTCACTGGGCCAACTACGTGAAAGCGGCGTTTCAGGGTCTGGCTGATCATTTCGGACCATCAGCGGGCCTGCCGGGGATGGATATGTTGTTCCATGGCAACATCCCCACCGGGGCTGGTCTGAGCTCCTCATCTGCCTTGGTGGTCGCCACGGCATTGGCCCTCTTGAGCCATACTCGCAAGCAAGTGGACAACGTACAACTGGCCGAGGTCATGGCGCAGGCCGAACGGTACGTGGGCACCCAGGGTGGAGGGATGGACCAGGCCGCGTCACTCCTATCGGAGAATGGGAAAGCCCTCAAGATAGATTTCTTCCCCTTGCGCGTTCAGCCCGTGGATCTGGCGAAAGGATTCTCCTTTCTGGTGTGCAACTCAATGATCCAGGCACAAAAAACAGGCGCCGCCATGGAAGCCTACAATGGTCGGGCATTGGAGTGCAAGCTGGCCGCGGCCATTCTTTCTCACGCGGCCGGCATGGACGGCGTGGAGCGGCTCGGCGATCTGTACAATGAATTGGGAAGCGCCCGCTTGCTCAGGCTAATCCGGTCGAAATTGAAGCAGGAGCCGTACAGCCTCAATGACGTTGCTCGTTTTCTCGGTATCCGGCGCGCAGAGGTCATAAACCGTTTTGGAAGCGCGGGGCTTTCGGCCAGGCAAGATAGCTCCAAAAAGATTTTCCATCTCAAGTCAAGAGCGGTCCACGTCGTCACTGAGGCGGCTCGCGTCGAGGATGGGGCAGTCATAATGAAGAAAGGGAACGCCAATGCCTTTGGCGCAGTGATGAACGCCTCCCATGCAAGCTGCCGAAATAATTTCGAGGTGAGCTGCCGAGAGCTCGATCTTCTCACAAAGGTTGCCCGAGAAGGCGGGGCCCTCGGAGCGCGGTTGACAGGAGCTGGCTTCGGCGGCTGTACCGTGAATCTGGTCCCTCAGCAGAACGTGGAAGCCGTGAAATCGAAGATCATCAAAAGGTATTATGAACGTTTTCTGAAGCGTGCTCACCCCGAGAAGCACTCTTCCTACAAAGCCGGGGCAGAAGTGATCTTCGAGTTCAGAGCGGCTGCCGGGGCGCAGTGCCTCGTGGCATGATCCCCACCAGAGCTTTCCGTCCCCCGCGCTTCGCCTCCTCCGATTTTCCCCACCAACCAGGATTTCGGGCGGCGCCGTTTTTTTGACTTCCTGTCAGCGTGGACCAGGCGTGGTACCGAGGCTCCTTCACTAATCAGAGCAAGCCTGACCGACCAGTGCGCCCAATTTAGCCTGGCCACACCAAACGCAACCATCACTCGCGAATGAAGGCAACGATCTGCTCTATGATTCTATTGATATAGAGCGCCATGCCCACGTGCGAGGCGTTATACCAAACGATCTTGGGACGCCCCGCCTTCTCCCAGAATTTGATGGTGCAGTCGTTGATCACGGTCTGATCCTTTTTGGCGTTGAACATGATCACCGTGGAGGGGTCAATCCGGTGAGCGTAAGTGAGCGGGTCAACAGGATGCAGCTCTTCGCGCAGTTTCTTCAGAGTGTAGCCCTTCTCACGCAACTTCTCCTTTAGCTCCCTCGTCTCCGGAGACGTCCAGACGAGCTGAGCGACGTCTCCCCCGCCGAGGACCAGCGCGTTTTTCGTAAAGGTATTGTCAACGCCAATGGCCAGTCCGCCTACGACCGCTCCAAGGCTCACGCCGACGACCCCGATTTTCTGAGCATCAATTTCCTCTCTCGTCCTTAGCCATTGCGCGGCGCTGCGAATGTCGAGGACAGCCTGAGTTATCAGGTCGCGCGTGAAAGGAATGGAATCGGAAAACATGCTCGCGTCGCGATTGTCCCTTGGTCTCCGTTTCCCGAAAAAAGGCATGTGGACGGCGAGGGCCGCGATACCGTTCTCAGCCAGCGCTCTGGCCACGCTTCTGGCCACGACGAAATTTCCCTGGAGGATGTCGAGGATGATGACGCCGGGGACTTTTCCCGAAACTCGTGGACGATAGTATTCGGCGAACACGGCATTCGCCTCTGACCATGGCGTTTCGACTTGCGATCGGAAAGAAAGGTCCGCGACGAAATACTTCTCAGTTGCGAGATCGTACGTCAGAACCCAATCGAAACTTTTCCTCTTGAGGCGAAATCGCGATAGGTCGCCCTTCGTCAAGAACTCTTCTCTCTCCGAGACCGAAACGGTTCCTGCCTCAGGACGCGGCAGTTGGCCCGAACGACGGGCGGGCAGCTCGGCAACCTCGACTTCAAACGGAGTTCCTTTAATGAGCTTCCGCAGGTTGTACTTGTAGAAGGGCTGATTTTGGGCTCCGGCGAACTTCGCTTTGGCGGGGCTAACCGCGTTTGATACCCAGAATTCGAGCGTGGAGGGGCAGAACACTGCCTGATGGAGGCAGGGGTGCTCGGGAGGATATTTTCGCAAAAGCTCGATCATCTTGATGTCGGTAAGGCGGCCGGAGTTTTCAAGGAGGAAGCTGCTCATCACCGAATATCCAAGCCAGTTCTCTGGTGAGGAGATGCGAGGGTCGTACACATCCCTCTGGATGGCCGCCATCTCCTTGTCCACGAAGTAGTTTCCTCGCCGGATGGCGTCCGGGATGGGGAAGTGTGGAGGAGGATTGCTTTCGGGGTCGCCAGGGAGCCCAACGGCTATCCGAGAGTGGGAGACTTCGAGCGCACAGGCCGACGGTATCTTCCCATCTCCGACGACGAACGTGTATCCACACGTCCGAGGAGCTTGACGGATCAAGCCGATCACGTCATCGAGGTTGTCGCAGGTTCGCAGCGCTTCCCTCAGCATGAAAATCATGGGCATCCCGGCGTAGCTTTCGTCCCGGCACGCGTTGCCTATTTCACCGATGGAGATGCCTTTCTCGTTCATCCCGGAGACGCACCCTATCATCCCCGCAAAGGACAGCACCGCGTGCGCGTTCCCTTCGTTTAGCTGGTAGACAATGACAACCGCGTTTTCCTGGACGGTCTTTTCATCGCCTATTTCGAGGCTGTAGTCGAGGCTGCGGGTATGGTAGAGCCGCCCATCAGCGGTCGCCTTGCCGAACGCTGCTGCCCCCGTGCAATGAAACCGCGTGGATATGGCGTGGAGAAGGTGGATTTCCTTCAAGGGAACGCCCGACCCGTCCGCCAGACCTCTCATTTCCTCCATATAGTCCTTCGGAATGAACGGGCGAAGGGAATCGAATATCTTGCTGAGTGAGGACAAAGACTCGCCCGCTTTGCCGATAGCCCAATCGTGGAGGTAGGCTTGCACGTCTTCAGCCACCTCCTCCGCCAGAAGCCGCCCATGCTGAAATCCCATCTCGTAGGCTCTGCCTTTAACCAGAAGGACCTTCCCCCCTTTGAGCGATAAAAGCTTGCCCTGCCCTTCCTGCTTGACGATTTGCCACCCCGCCGGCGGCGCTTCGCTCTGTGACGCGAAAAGGCTCTCAGGTGGGATGGCGAGTAGTAGTGCCAGCAGGACAATAGCCAAAAACCAAGCCACCTTCGCTGCCTTCGGAAACCGAAGCCGTCTGACGCAACCGAATGTCTTTTCCATGACCAAGGAGTCCTTTCTATTATGGGCTCACCATTTTTGCAGGAGGCTCCTGGGGCCCCCCGGGCGTTGTTTGCCGGATTCGCTATCCTTTTCAACCTCTCTTAGCATTTTGTGGAAGAGCGACATGGCTTGTAGCTCTCTGACCTTTTCTCGTCGCGTTCAAGAAAAGCTAAGAACATTCTACCACACGCGAGCTCCTCTGGGGCGAGTGCATCTGACATCATCCGCCATAGGGCTGTCGCGAGGCGTGCCTAATCTGCTGAGCCTCCCGCTCCCTGGATGACGAATGCCGGAGATCAAAACAGATTGAAAGGATAGCGGCCTTGTGGTATACGGTTCCGCAACTATCAGGAGAAGGGACATCTCACCTTACGCGGTGCGTCTGAATCGCCGGGAAGGGGTGGCTCGATTAGGAAGGAACGATCCTGCTGTCATCCCCTCACCACGGGGGTCCTTCGCCGGCGCCGGAACGCATCCGCCGGATGCTGAAGGATGTCATTTTTCTTCAAAAAACGAGATGGGTTGGGAAAAGAAGGCAGGAGGCGAATTAGCCCGCCCAAGGTCGTCGCGGTAAGCTTTCTTTCGGCGATCTTGATTGGCTCCCTCCTTCTCGTGCTTCCCTTTGCCACGTCCAGCACGTACAAGGAACAGCCCGGTAGTAAGGGCCTGTCCTACATTGATGCTCTTTTCACTGCCACATCTGCCACTTGCGTAACGGGTCTCATCGTAAAGAAGACAGGGGAGGATTTTTCACTTTTCGGCCAACTCGTGATCCTGCTGCTGATCCAGGCGGGTGGACTGGGGATCATGACCATGTCCACATTTTTCCTCCTCCTTTTCGGAAGGAAAATCACGCTGAGGGATTCCGTGACGATGCGTACCTCGCTGGGGGAGAAGGGGGTGAAAAGCACAGGCGCCTTGATCAAATACGCGCTGCTGCTAACCTTCACCCTGGAATTCATCGGCGCCGTCATTCTTTTCTGGAGGTTCCACTGGGGACCGAAACCGATGGGTTTGGGGAAAGCAATCTATCACGCAATCTTCCACGCAATCTCTGCCTTCTGCAATGCAGGCTTTTCGCTCTACAACACCAGCCTGATGGGGAAGGAGTGGCCGGTCGTAATGACGGTGGCTGTTCTGGTGATTCTTGGAGGGTGTGGTTTTATCGTTTTGTATAATATCCGTAATCTTCGGTTCTGGAGAAAGGACAAAGTCGCCCGGGGACGGTTATCCCTCCAATCCAGAGCGGTTCTGTGGGCGACAGGCATGTTGCTGGCTCTGGGATTCGTTCTGTTTCTGACTCTGGAGTGGAACACGGAGGGAATGGCGGAACAACCCCTTCCGAGGCGGCTAATGCACAGTCTCTTTTGTTCCGTGACTCCGCGGACAGCCGGTTTCAACACCATCAGCTACAGCAAGATGTCCAGCCCCGGACTTCTTCTCTCCATGCTGTTCATGTTTATTGGTGCTTCCCCCGGTTCGACCGGGGGTGGTATCAAGACCTGTACTTTTGTTGTGCTTTTGGCCACATCCTATGCTATTATACGAGGCAAGAATAATGTCGTCCTCTTCAATAGGACTGTCCCAAATAGGATCGTGCAGGAAGCCATCGCGGTAGCGCTGGTTTCGCTGCTTTTCGTTTCCGTCGCTGCTGTGGCTTTGTCCATTTCGGAAAGTGGAGCCGGCGGATGGCCCTCGTCTGAGGGCGGTTTCGTGGCCAGGACGGTTTTCGAAGCCATGTCAGCCTTTGGCACCGTGGGTCTGACAACGGGAATTACCCCATTTCTTTCTCTTGCGGGCAAAATCATAATTACTGTTACGATGTTCGTCGGACGAATCGGGCCACTGGCTCTCGCACTGGTTGTAGCGGGCCGTGAGGTCACCCCCTCGGTCGAGTATCCGGAAGAGCCGGTGATGATCGGCTGATATGTCGAAGCCATGAGATGCCACCTGCACCACAGTTGGCGGAGGAAACGATTGCTTGAATGCTCCCTGAGACAAAGGGTTGGAAAAAATGGCAAACAAGCTGCCCAAACAATTCGCCGTCATTGGGGCCGGAAGGTTTGGCTCCAGCGTGGCACTGACCTTGAGCAAGCACGGCTGTGAAGTCACATTGGTGGATAAAGATAAGGATAGGGTGCAGGAGCTCAGCGACTACGTTTCCAACGCCGTTCAGCTCGACGCCATGGACGAAAAGGCACTGAGGTCCATTGGCATTGAGGGCGTGGACGTCGCGGTCGTCAGCATTGGCGAGAAGATGGAAGCCAGCATCCTGGTGACCATGGCCCTGAAGGAAATGGGGATCAAGACGGTTGTCGCCAAAGCATTGACCGAGTCTCACGGCAAAATTCTGGCAAGAGTGGGGGCGGATAAGGTCGTTTTCCCAGAACGCGATATGGGTGTGCGGCTGGGAAATGCCCTGCTGCATCCCAGTCTCCTCGAACACGTCGAGGTCTCCCCCGGGTACAACATCACCGAGTTTGAGGCGCCGAAGGTTCTCTGGGGCAAAAGCATCGCCGAGTCCGCTGTAAGAGTCAGGTACGGAGTCCAGATCGTCGCCCTGAAAAGAAGCCGCCCCAGCCTCAACAAAGCCGGGGAGTCAACCCTGGAGGAGGACATGCACTTGATCCCCGGCGCGGACACGGTGATCAACAAAGCCGATACCATTCTCGTCATCGGCAAGGAGGAAAACGTCCGCAAGTTGCGAAACTTGAAGTAAGCCCTGGCACGGATAATGCACGACTCCCGCGAGCTTCCGCTGGGGAGTCACTCAATTCAGGCTGTCCCGCGAGGTTGCAGCTCTGACACTGCCGTCGTCGTTCCATGAGCAACAAAGCAGCAGGCAAAAAGATCCAGAAATTGCTCCAGAAGCTGAGCGAAAATCCCCAGGATGCCGAAGCACGGCTGGATTTGGGGAAAACCTATTTCCTCAGCTCGCAGTTCGATGAGGCCGTCAAGTGTTACCAGACGCTGCTGGAGCAGGAACCTCGAAACGCCTCGGCCTATTACAACCTGGCTGTGGCTCTTCTCGCTCAAAAGAAGACGGAGGAGGCGAAGGAGGCTTTTCAGAAAGTCCTCGAGATTGACCCGAACAACAAGGCGGCTCAAGAGGAACTCTCGAAGCTGATTAGCTTTCCATGATCGCCAGGACACAACTTAAGGAGGAGTGGAAATGTCCAAGAAAGTCTACATCATCGTTACCATCCTGATCTTCATCGGCGTGGTTGGCCTCGTCGGCGCACAGATCAGCGGAACAAAACCCGCGGGCGCCGCCGTTAGTACGGTCAAAAAGGAAGCCAAGAAGCCGACCGTCGAGGAGAGGATCGAAGCCCTGAACAAGAACCAGCAGAAAATCCTCGCGGAGCTGAAGGAAATCAAGCAGAATCAGGACGAGATACTTCAGCAGACCAAGAAGATTTTCGTCAACATGAAGAGAAAGTAAGTCAGCGCCGGTCGGTGACTTAAATCTCAACGGCGCGGAACAGGTGAACACACAACGGGACCAAAAACTCGCCCGCCTAAAAGAGGTCATCAGGGGCCACGGTTCCTTGCTCGTCGCCTTTTCAGGGGGTTGCGACAGTACATTTCTCCTGAAGGTGGCCCACGATGTTCTCGCCGACAGGGCAATGGCGGTGACGGCCAGATCCGAGACATACCCCTCCACAGAATATCAGGAGGCAGCCAGATTCGCCCAGGACATCGGCGTCAGGCATCTCACCATTGATACGAGCGAGTTATCCGTGGAGGGTTTCTCCAGCAACCCTCCCGACCGATGTTACTTCTGCAAAGGAGAGCTTTTCGAGAAGCTCCTGGAAATTGCCAGGGAGCACGGGATTCAGTACGTGGCCGACGGCTCCAGCCTGGATGATGCCAGTGACCACCGCCCGGGTATGCGCGCCGCGGCTGAGCTGGGGGTTGTCAGCCCACTGAAGAAAGCAGGACTGACAAAAGACGACATCAGGGAATTGTCGAAGATGCTGGGGCTGCCCACCTGGAATAAGCCCTCCTTCGCCTGCCTGGCTTCGCGCTTTCCTTACGGAGAGGAGATCACCGCCGAAAAGCTGAACATGGTCGAGGCAGCGGAGGATTTCATCAGGAACCTCGGCTTTCGTCAGGTGAGAGTAAGGCATCACGGAACAATCGCAAGAATCGAAGTCCCGGAAGCGGACATCAATAGGTTTCTCGATCCGTCTTTGCGCGAGCGGGTCACTTCAAAACTGAGGGAGATAGGCTACGTCTACGTGTCACTGGACTTGCAGGGGTATCGTTCAGGAAGCCTTAACGAGGTCCTATCTCGCTCGGAGAGATCGGTTGAAAAAGACCGGATTGGTCAATAGGAGGCACCACGAAGCAATATGACGAAGAAGATTTTTAGCGCCGTTGGAGAAAAAGAAGTCACGCGGGCCATTGTTGGCGAATATGCCAAGCAATTCATGGAATACGTGGAGAGCGACGCCATCATCGTTGGCGGCGGGCCGAGTGGATTGATCGTGGGACGGGACCTTGCCGCGGCCGGCGTCAAGGTCCTCATCATCGAGCGGAACAACTACCTCGGGGGAGGATTCTGGATCGGCGGCTATCTTTTGAACAAGATCACCGTTCGCGCGCCGGCACAGTCGGTTCTCGACGAGCTGGGCGTGCCGTACTCGGAAGCGTCACCCGGTCTCTTCGTGGCTGATGGACCCCATGCCTGCTCGAAGCTCATCGGAGCAGCTTGCGATGCCGGAGTTAAGATCGCCAACATGACGCTTTTTGACGATGTGGTGCTCAGGGAGAACAACAGAGTCGCCGGAGCCGTGATCAACTGGACGCCCGTATCAGCCCTTCCGCGAGAGATCACCTGTGTGGACCCCGTGGCCATGGAATCGAAGGTTGTCGTGGACGCCACGGGACACGATGCCTGTGTGGCCAGGTGCCTGGAAAGTCGCGGACTGATGAAGTGCTCTACCTACGGCGCCATGTGGGTCGAACGCTCGGAAGACCTCGTCGTCGAGCACACCGGAGAAGCCCACCCGGGCCTCGTCGTGACCGGGATGGCCGTCAGCACCGTCTACGGCCTGCCCCGAATGGGCCCCACCTTCGGCGGCATGCTTCTGAGCGGCAAAAGAGCCGCCGAAGTCGTCCTCGGGATCCTGGGAAAGAAATGAGGTAGACCTTTCTGGCGGATGCATTCTCACGCCGGCTGTGTACGTCTCCAGATCGGGCTGAAATCGTCGTGGGAGCAACCATGCCAACACAGTCCCAGCTTTTCTTGAAATTGAGTGGGGCTCCATCTCCAATCCACTGGAGTGATCCTCAGGAGCCAGTGGACAAATCCCAGTTGAGCGATCTTCAGCTCCGCTTTTTGGGCTGCGTGGAGAGCTTGGTCCAGGAGAAAGCTGGCTTGGTGTGGCGAATAGATCCATCGCTTCAGCGTGGGGTGTATCGATATGAGCTAATTGCTAAGCCAGACGTGTGGGGTTCTCACCACGTTTGGGCGGTCGCCGAGCCGGGACAGATAATTCTTTTCTTCAATGACTGTCCCTGGCACTATCACCTCGGCCCTTCGATGGGTGCATTTTCTTCGGCAACGGAGGCCTGTGAGGCGGCCATCGCCCTCTTGGACGCGGCGGTATGCGGAGCGTTCAAGATGGTTGTGAAGAAGTCTTCGGGCAAAGCCTACAAATGGTCTGCGTATTTGTTGCTCCAAGATGGCAAGTGGCGACCGTTGGGCGCCGCTCTCGCTCTATGCTATAGCTATTTCGGTCATCGCAGCGTGGAGGAGCTGAGTAACGGCCCTGAATTGGAGTGGTAGTCCTTTCCCTCCGCCGGCCCTGTGTTCTCTTCGCGCCATCCCCGGGAAATCCAGAAAAGCAGTCGCAATTCGGGCATTGCGATGAGAGGTAAGCGACCATGTTGGTCCCTTCCAGAGTTTCTGTGTACGACGACCGTTTGCCCGCAAACGTGGCGGTGACCCAGGTGGCGGAGCGTCTCAGACACTACCTTCCCCAAACGGAGATTACCCAGCGGGGCGAGTTCATCCTTCATCACACAGCATCTCTCGATGCCGAGCGCAGAGAACAAGTGATCGCCGGCCTTGCGGAGAAGCTGGCGGCGATCCGCGTTCGCGATCCCGAGAAAGAATGCTCCTTTTCCGAGCCAGCTTACGGCGAGATTCAATACGAGAAGAGGCGGATCACCAACCCAAGCATTCAGGCTCGCGGTGTTCTCTACGACGGCTTCGAGCTTGCCAGACTCCTCGGCCGACTGATCCCAAAAGAAGAAAGAACTCCCCGTCACGTCCACATCGTTCTGACCAACCAACTCTTCGGTACGTGGGGCGATGATCTGCGATACCACTACCGCGTCAGCGTCTACTCCGTTCCATCGCTCATCTCAACCACCGGAATCGTCGAGGCCCCCGCCAAGCCGAGGGACTACTACCTCGAAAAGCAGCACCTCGCCGCAATAGGCCTGAAAGACGGCTCGCTCGAGCCTCTGAAACAGAAGTACGCGGGCCAGTTCATTGATTACGACGACAAGAGGATGATCGAAGTCGTCATCGGCTATGCCTTGCAGGCCGTTGTGTACGCGGCGACAGGAAATCCTTTCTGCTCCCACCCGACCTGCCGCTTCTACGATGCCCACTATCAGAGAGACCTCATCCGCGCGCAGCTCGAAGGCGACGAATTCTGCGAACACCATCGAGCGCTGCTGGAAAAGCTAAAGAGTAAACCACGCGGCGAAAAGTGAGACTCGCCACAAACGATTCGCCACTCAGGCGGGGGCGAACCGGGACAATTTCTCATAATTCGGAGGGCGGCGTCCGTCGAGGAAATCGCAGGCGAGGAAGTACCGCATGTCGAAAAGCAGTCGGTTTCGTAGCGCGGGATTTCGCACGATTCCGGGCATGACACTCACCGGGTGAGCCAGAAGCTGCCTCACCGTGCCTATGAGCTGATCCGGATCGAAGAAGCATTCCCAGTGGCATTTCGTGCACGTTCTCTTTTCCTTCCGCAGCCTCTCGAAATCGAGCTCCTTGAACTCACCGAGGCACTGGTCGAGGTAACCGCAGGGATAGGTCATGCCATCCACTGCGCTAATGAAAAAGTAATCGTGTCCGCCGCTGCACGGGACGCCCGCAGTACCCTGCTTCAAATAATACAGCGCTGTGGACGGTGAGGTGATCCTCAAACGAGAACGAAAACGCCTTGCTACCTCGTCGAGCACCTTGAAGATCAAGGACAATTCCTCCGGCGAATAATTCGTCAGCGTTTCCGACGCAGCGCCGTACATGCCGGTCTGCTCCGCCATGGGATAGCAGACGCCCACAATCGTGAAGCCAAGCTCTTCACACAATTGGAAGTACCCCTCGAAGCCCTCTCTATACCTCTTTTCAAATCGCTCAGCGCCGAATTTCTTCGGATCGTCGCGGCCTTCGATTTCCCAATCCGGACACGGCCCGTCAATGAGGCGATTGATCCCCAGGTTGATCGCGGGGAATATGTTCCTCTCAGCAAAAATGGGAATCGAGAGCGAAATGGCGTTGATGACTCCCTTCAGATTTCGGTTTGCCTCGTGCGTATCCACGTCGGTGGAATCCACACTGATCCAGAGGTTGCGAAGCGGCGTTGCAGCGATGTCATCAGCAATTCGGGAAACGGCATCAAAGAAAGCCTGGCTCTTTCCGAACCTCTTGTATGGCCGTTGCAGGAACCCAGCGTTGGTACCCGTCCTGATGAATTTGATTCCCGCCTCACCGGCGCGCTGGATGTAGCGAAGCAGTCTGCGATAGAGAAGAAATGGCTCTCCACCCGTAAAGGAGATCGCCTGAAAACGGTTCGCGGCGGCGGTGTCTATGATTTCAAACACCTTCTCTTCGGGGATCGTTTTCTTGATCGAGCCCGCGCGCCCATAGGCACACTGCTCGCACGCGGCTTCGCAGGCCGTCGTTACCTGCACGATGACCTGCCCCGGCAGCCCTCCTTTTACGAACTGTTTCGCCAGGCGGAGCAAATCCTGACCCAGAGGAATCGCTTTGCGAGCCACCCGCGAGCGGAGACCCTTGTAGACAACACGAGCGATCTTTTTCTTATCCATTGCCAGCACGCTGCCTGAAAGGCGATCCGTTTTTCTCCCTTGCGGCGCAAGCTGTTCTGGGATACAAGTGTTTACAGGTCACAGCACATCCCAAAGCCACCATACGAAACTTGGGGAGACCCAGGAATGCCCGGCGAAGAACCAAGAAGCTACTTCGACCTTCATCCCCACACGAGCTATTCCGAAGAAATCAGCGGGGAGTTGACTCCCTACGGGGGCATTCTCATTCACGCCAATCCTCCGCTTTCGCCTGCCGAAGTGGCAGTCACCTCCGCACGGAGGCTTTCTCTGATTGCTGAACAGGAAGGCGGAGGAAACGTCTTCCTTCCCATCGGCGACCTTCTTACGCCACGCGCCGCATGGGACCTTCTCGATCAGGTCCGTGATCGAAAACAACCCGAAGACATGCTTCCATTTGCTCCGCGGATCATTCCCGCTTTCGAGCACAACGTATTCTATCACGATCCCTTCCTGAAGAGGAAACGAAGGATTCACCTTTACGTCATCGGCGTCAACCCCAACCTCTACGCTCGAATAATGAACTGTAACGGTGATCTCGCAAAGGTCGTCCGAGCCTGCGACGCAAGCCAAACGTTCTTCTTCCTGGCTCATCCCCTCATTTCCCTCAATCGGATCGCTTTCACCAGAAAGCAGTTCGAATACCTTTTGCATTTGATCGCCGATGAAAGAAGGGAGTCAGACCTTCCCATCGGCATCGAAGTCCGCAGCGGGAAGACGACACGCCGATTAGCCGGGGTCACCGAGCAAGTCCTCGAGGTTGTCCAACGCGAGCACGGACTTCGCTTCGTTCGCGTCGGCGGCAGCGACGCCTACGACACCTCCGTTGCCACGACCTACACGAGCGCGCCTTTCTCTCAGACTACCGAAGAGCTGATTCAAAATCTTCGGCAGGGCAAAGACATCCGCCCGTGTGGAAAGCACGGCACTCGCGCCGAGTTTGAGAAGAGAGCCCACGGCCTGGCGGAGACAAAAATCCCCGTCGAGCTCAAGGAAGGACTCAAGAAACTTTGCACGGCTCGCCTCCCCGGATACGTGCGAAGCCTGGTTGATTACCTGAGCCACTTCACCATGACCTTTCCCCTGTTTTGCAGGTTCGCTCTCGAAGACGAGCAGATCAGAATCATGCGCGAGGAGTATGACTTGCCGCCGGCAGACAAGGATGAAGGTTCCGAGCTGCCGGAAAAAGAAAACGCCTTTTCTGTGCAGCCAACTCTAAAGCCCTGGTTCCGCTCTGCGCCATACGTCCATTGTCGCAAATCCGAGGTCCGCCGCCCCGGCGTCCTTTTCCTCGCCGACACGCCTCTGGAATCCGAGGAGCTCTGCCGACAGCAGGGGAGGAGGCACTTTAGCGGTGTCAAGAGCCTGCTTGATGAACTGAAAGGATACGCCGTCGCGAACGAGACGCCAATCGCCATTGGCCAGCCTTCCCACGAGCCATTATCAGGACCATACGAAATCATCAGAAAGGGCAACCTGACCTTATTGAAATTCCGACCGTCCGTGGAACTCTATTTCGGCGACTGCCCCACCGATTTGCCTATCGAGCTGACCATAGACCTCGGTCTCGCGTTGACTCAAGCGGAGATATTGGAACGCTCGAAGTTGCGAATGCTTCTCCAGAAACGGTATCGCAAAGTGCGACCGTTCTCCCCTTCACACCGAATCCTGCGAGACCTCATCAACAACGGAGCCATCGGCCCTTTCAAAGCCGTCGTCTCCCTTGATTGCGGTCCATACGCCAAGCTCGCCTTCGCCGAAGGAAGAGGAAATCTCGACATTCCAACCTTCGGCGTTTACACCACGAATCTCGCCGATTCGACCCTCCACAGGATGGAAACACTGTACAAAAAAATCGCCAGAGACATCACCAGGCAGCCGCTTCAGGAGCCCCTCTCGCCATACGCCGAGGAGGTCCTCAGCCATCTTCTGCTTCCCGTAGCGTCGTTCGTCTCCAACATGCAGACGGAGTTTCTCAATGCGGTTGACCTGCTGTTCGCTCCCCCTGGCAACGTGGACGACTTGTGGAAAAAAGGAATCACCAGCGAAATAAAAGACCTGGCCAGAGGGCTGAACAAGACCTTCTTCAAGCCGGGCCAAAAGGGACCCGCGAACCATATCAGGCTGGTTTGCGCAGGACGGCTCTTCGCCGAAAACAAGCCCGCCGACCTTGTCGCCATGATCCAGGGACTTCGCCCCGACCTGAGGAAGCGAGTGTTTCTGGACGTTGTGGGCGACGGAGACGAACGCCCAAACATTGAGACGCGTCTCAAGTCGCTCATGGGCTCAAACGTCACGTTCCACGGTGCATTGCCACAGCAGCAGGTCGGAGAGATTATGGCGACAGCCGACATCTCCATTGTCACCGGTGACTATCATACATACGGACAGGTGTATCGTGAGGGCATGGCCTGTGGAGCCATTCAGATGGCAAAAACCTGCTTCGCCGCCGGGGGCGTCATCACGGATTACCGAACCTCTTCTGAAACAGGGACGGGAGTCTTGTACGAGCATCCAGAGGAGGCTACCCGAGAAGTGGTCAATCTCCTGAACGATCCTGATTTGAGGGGGAGGCTCCAATCGAATTGCCTGGAAAGGGCTACAACGTTCGCCACGTGGCCGGAGGTTTTCGATACGCAGCTCTTCGGGCCAATTGAAGAACTCGTCCGCCGCTATCGGAGAAGAAACACCCTTCCGGGAATTATCCGCCTCGCCCTACGCCGAGCAAAGTAACTTCCCGCTTCGCTTCAGGTACGCACAGGCCGTTCGGTTATTCTCCCTCTTTCAAGGCTTCTTGTGCCAGCTTCCGGCATCGCTCGATCTCAGCGTTGCCGGAAGGCGGTTCGCTGGCAGCCTTTTTCCACGCGTCGCGGGCTTCCTCCATCTTTCCTCCGCGTGACAGTGCCATCCCCAGCCAGTAATAGAGGTTGGCTTCTCGCGTGCCGTCCCTTCGACCGATGCCGAGATTTTTGGGATATTCGAGCGCGCGACGCAACTCCGAGACTGCTTCCGGAAACCGCTCGGCCTCAAAATGCCGTTTCCCCAGGATGAAGTGCGCTTTCCGAAACTCGTCGTGCAGTCCCTGGGCGCCTTCCCAGGATGTAACGCGGATGCTGTCCAGGAGCTCCGCCACCTTCTCCGGTTCGTCAAGCTGGTTGTGCAACCGAGCGGTCATCTCAATGATGTCCGCCCGATGGATGTTCGGCGGCAGCACTTTCAGCAGAACGTCGCGGGCTTTGACCCGTACAGCTCTTTTTTCGGCGGATTCCTTGGCCGCCTCGGCCTGAGCAATGAGAACGCGCGCCAGGTCACGTCCCATAATGCCATCGCGCGGATCACGGGAAAGCGCTTGTCGGAGGTATTCGTCGGCTTTGGGGAGGTCTCCATCAAGTTTCCATGCGACCATCCCGAGCGACCGCAAAGGCACGGGGTCCGACGAGTCAAGATTCGCGGCCTCCTCCCAGAGCTTTCGTGCCGCCTCATACTGCCGAAAGTGAAAACGCAGGTTTCCGAGGAGGAGCCGAGCCAGAGCGTCACTGGGCCGCGATTCGACCGCGTGTTCAAGAACCGGAACCTCCTCCAGCCGTGATGGGAAGACCCCTTCCATAGGCTCCGGCTCACCGGACAGAGGGGGCCGACCGATCAACGATCCGATGTAATCGGCCGAGTACCATATCATCGGCGAGCTGTGGACGTCCGCTTTCTCCAAAAGCCACAGCGCCTCCTCTCGCATCCCGACTTCCAGCAGGTCAAAAGCCAATTCGAGCACGCATTCCGGATCACGGCTCAGAAGTTGTTTCAGTACCTTTCTCGCAGGTGCCTTTTCAAGCCGCACCAGGACATACCAGGCCAGCGCATCCAGTGGATTCCGCTTCAGCGTTTGCACGGCAACCCTCCCGGCTTCATCTCTTCGCCCAAGTCGCAGAAGGGTGACGGCAAGCCGATCCCGGCAGACCGGATCGTTTGTCCACGGTCCGCTCGCGCTCAGCGCCTCGACCGCTTTCTCTGATTCCCCCCGGACCAGTATCTTTCCGACGAGTGCTCTCGCTGCCACGACCGTCGCGGGGTCCAAAGCAGCCTTCCACACGCTGTCCAACGCTTCCCTAAATCTCCCGCGGCGGAAAAGGGCGACCGCAAGCGAGTAATGGGCTCGCCCGTCGTACGGATTTTCCTCGATGGCCCGCCTCGCCAAGTCCGCCGCCTCCTCTGGTACGGCTTCGACCAGCTTATAGTGCGCAAGACCTAACAGCGCCTCCACACATCCCGCGTCCTTACTCAAAGCCTTCTCGAATGCGCCAATGGCCGCCTCGCGCCGCCCAAGAAGAAGCTGCTTCCATCCCTCATTCGCAACTCCTTCCGGCGAAGGTTCCGTTGTCCTTTCCTTCGGTGGCTCTCTTTCCGGCAGCATGGCGGGTACCGAGAAGAAGGCGAGCATTCGGTCACCATGCCACACGTAGAAGTCAACTCGTTTCTCACCCAACTTCGTTCGGCAACAGATGGGGCCTTGAGGGTCGATCCTCCCCCTCCATATGACAGATGTCCGATGCTCCCCGTGCCACCTCATAGTCATAGTCTGTCCGTTCCACTCAGGCGTGACCTCCGCCCACCAAACCGCCCTAATCCTAACATCGGGCCAGGTGCCGGTCCCGATTAACCGCAGCTCGATTTCCTCATCAACGACCTCTGCTCGGGCGCAGATGTCTTTGTTCGCATAGGTGAAAGGGCCGCCCAGCCCATGCACGGGATACCACCATTCCTTCCAACTGATCTCCTCATGGGGATCCAGTCGGCCGGTTTCCGCCTGTGTATGGAGAGGTCCTGTTTGCACTTCGTTGTACGGCCCGTCGTCATCCGTCAGCATTTGCTGATGAGCGACGCCGTCTCCTCCCCATCCCCAGGTCCACGCCTTCTTTCCCGGCAACTGCCGATGGTCTGCGAAAGCCACGCACCCCCGATCCTCGTCCACATCATACGAACCAAAGAAATCCTGATCGCACTCGTAAGCGAAAATGGAACTCATATGGCGGTAGCTTTTTCCCCAACTTAGATCAACGCCTTTGTCCACCGGCCACTGAAAGAAGGTCGTGCCCGCGTGGTCTGTGCCCAGGGTCATCGGATAAATGAAGCGGAAGCCCGGCGTGTTCGGCTGAGCCGTGCAGTTCCAGTAGTAGTAGGGGCAAACGGTCTCGTTCTTATTGTAGATGGTCACTTGCTGCTCGATGAATCGCCGGCCGGGGCGAAGCGTTACGATGACAGTCCAGGGCAACCGATATATCCGGTCCATATCCCCCACCGCAACGGAACGCGAACCGTCTTCTTGCGCTGGCAAAATCAGGACATCAGTGGGAGCAATGGCGCCGACGGTGTGCCCCTGCGGACCCGTGTTGAACTCAACACCTCCGGAGATCCACGCCCCGCGCATCGCGATCAGACCCGGCTTGACCACGTGATTCACGTAAAAAACGGGCTTTCCCGTGACCTTGTCAATTGCCTCCCAGATTCGTCCGCCGAGTTCCGGGATGAACGTCAACTTCACCAGATCGCTTTCCAGAACAACCGTTTTGTACGTGCGTGGTTGCCGCTCCGGCCGAAGATCGTCCTGCATCGTATACGGATAAATGCTCCGACCATCCGTCTCCGGGAAATACGGGTGTCGTACGTCCGGCTGCCACGGGTACGTAGGAAGGGTCACTTCGCCCTCGTAGGCTTTCACCACGACACCAAAGGCGAGTACCGGCAGCAATAGGCACCAGATGCCGAAGAAGATGAGAACAGGCTTATGTTTCATGGCTCAGACTCCTTACTGTCAATTGCGCTCCACGGCCCGTCGCCTACACGGAAAATCACGTTTACGCGCCGGCGCCACACCGAAGTGGTTATCCCGGCGATGCCACCAATCTCTCACGTATATCCCCTCTCGTGCGAAATAACCGGCAATCACCGGCGCACCATCTGACCCGACATCCCTGCATAACACCAGGTCTCTTTCAAATAGTCGCTCCCCGCGTGCCTTATACATCAACAGCATCATATAAACGTACACCACCGCTTTTTCACGATACTCGTTCTCTTTGAGGAACAGATGCTGTTGCCAGTAAGGCTTTGACCTGCTCTCCTCGCGAAGCGACCGCGCTATCAGATACCAGCGGAGATGCGGCGTCTCCTTGTCGGAATAGGCTTGCTCGGTCTCAGAGCCTCTCGGATAGGACCGAAAACAGGGCTGCCCCCCAGCCGGAAACATCTCCCGAAGGCATCGAATCGTCAGGGGTTTTCCTTCCTTATCGCGTCCGACACCCAGGAAAAGGATATGCGAATCCTTGCACTGCTGAAGCGTGGCCTCGGAGTAAGGTATATCGCGCACCCTCGCCCGCTCCTTCCCCGTCAGCCCGATGCCGAGGTGCTCCGCGACCTCCTCCACTCCGAGGAAGTTTTTCCCTATTATCCTTCTGGAAAGCTGTTGGCTGACCTGGGCCTTCGCGAGCTGAAGGGAGCTTACAAGGCACAAAAGAAGAGCAATGCACAGTCGTCCCACTGCACCTTTCCAGATCATTGCAAGCTGCTCCACCCGCCCCAACCGTCCGCAGCGGATTCCTTACTTCTTGCGGGCTTTCTTCGTCTTGCGGCCCGCGCGAGGAGCCTTGGGTGCACCCGCTACGACAAATCTCCCCCGCTCTTTCGCTTGAATCTGGGGGTTCTTGTAAACGACCTGCCGCACCATGGAGACGGGCTTTTTGCTTGACGTTCGATATCCAGCCTCGATAACTGCTTCTGTGATCTCCGCCGCGGTCTTCGGCTGAGGACTCTGACTCAAAACCTCCAGCACAAATTGCTCTAAACTCTTTCCGCGTCTTCGACGACGGCGGCGAACCTTTTTCGGAGCTGTCGGCTTGCCAACCAGCGAGGCGATTTGCTCATCAATTCCTGCAATTTGAGCGGTGAGCTGATCCCTTCCCTTCTGAAGTGCAGCGACCCGCTTCCTTTGCACGTCGAGAAGCCGTTCCAGTTCGCTAATGCTGCTTCTCTCCTTCGCCATGAGACAATCTCCTTTCATTTCATCTGTGAGAGGATTGTAGAGCGCGCTTTAACTGTGGAGCCCAAAATAGTTGCTTTGGAGACTGACGTCAAACTATTTTTGTATCATCAAAGCTCGCCGAAAACTGTAATTCAATTTCGGGATCGCGTACACCCCGCCATGCATCAAACACGCTCTTCGTTAGCCGAAAAACAACTTGACTTCGACCGGTCTTCAGATACATTGATTCTGCACCCGCGCCGGCCAGCCGCGAATGACCGTTGCCTCGGTTTCATCCGATGATAAAAAAATCGGTGTGATCGCATTCGCCACCAACAAAACGAAGAACAAAGATGCTTTCGTTGTCTTCAACAAATCTGCAAAACCCGCGTCTGTGGAGATGAAGATTACAGGAACTGTCTCCAGGGAGTTTTCTGTATTCCGAACATCCAATAACGAAAACTATAAAGAGCTGCCTGGCCTGTCGGCCAAAAACGGAACGATCACTTATCGCTGTCCTCCCAACTCCGTAACCACTTTCTTTGGGAAATGAGAGCGGCCAAATGTCAGGACGCCCAGCCAAAATCCGATGAAAGCCTTGCTCAGAGGAGAAACCTCGATAGAGATATTCATATATCGTATACTGTAATGCAGAATTCATTCAGAGGCGACGCAAATGAAAAAGCAGACAAGACGCCAATTTCTTAAAACTATAGGTGGCGCGGTTGCATTCTCTGCTTCTGCCACCGTCTTCGGGACGCGACAACCACCGGGTGGCGACCTCGCCTCAGAGCGGCCCAATATCCTCTTCTTCTTCCCCGACCAGCATCGCTTTGATTGGCTGGGAACAAACACGAACTTGCCAGTGCGAACGCCCAATCTGGACCGGCTCGCAAAGACCGGTGTCTTATTCACGCGCGCCTTCTGTCCATCTCCTGTCTGTGCGCCCTCCCGCGCATGCCTCGCTTCCGGCAAGGAGTACGATCGCTGTCGCGTCAAAAACAATGGTTACGACTACCCCCTTGACCAACCCACCTTTTACAGGATGCTGCGCGACTCCCGATACCACGTCGCCGGCGTCGGCAAATTTGACCTTCATAAGAACACCCTGGACTGGGGCCTGGACGGTTCACGTCTGGTCAAGGAATGGGGATTCTCCGAGGGAATTGACAACGCAGGCAAGTGGGATGCCATCCGAAGTGGAGCCAAAGAGCCCAAGGACCCGTACATGGCATATCTTCACCGCCGGGGATTGGCTGAGATTCACGTCGCCGATTTTCGCAAGCGCCGAAGTCGTCCCGCCACGTTTCCGACCCCGCTGCCGGAAGAAGCGTACTGCGACAACTGGGTCGGCAACAATGGACTGCGATTGCTACGAAAGTTTTCCAAAGATAAGCCCTGGTTCCTGGTCGTCAATTTCGTCGGACCCCACAGCCCCATGGATGTCACCAAAAGAATGCACAAACGCTGGCAGGGCATTGGCTTTCCTCAGCCGAATAATTGCAAGAAATTCGACCCCGCCGCGCACGTCAAGATCAGGCAGAACTATTCCGCCATGGTCGAAAACATTGACCGTTGGATGGGCATTTACATTGACGAGCTGAAAAAGCGCGGCGAGCTCGACAACACGTTCATCATCTACAGCAGCGATCACGGCGAAATGCTGGGCGATCACAATCGCTGGGGAAAAAGCGTCCCCTACCAGCCTTCGGTTGGCGTCCCCCTCATTATTTGGGGACCCGGTGTCGCAGGAGGCACAGTCAGCGACGCCCTCGTCAGCAACATGGACCTCACCGCGACATTCCTCGACTATGCGAACATTTCGCGACCCGACAACATGGACAGCATATCCCTGAGACCTTTGTTGCGAGGGAAAAAGAAATCTCACCGCGAATACGTCCTTTCCGGTCTCAACAAGTGGCGGATGGTTTTCGACGGCCAGTTCAAGCTCATTCAGACGAAGGGCAAAAACCCTGTCCTCTACGATTTATTGAACGATCCGTTGGAAAACGAGAATATTGCGGATCGCGCTCCGCGCCATGTCAAACGCCTTGCTAAATTGATCCGCAGGGATTAAATGCGGTAAAAAACCAAAAGCAGAATCGGAGTCAGGCAGATGAAACAGACAAGTAACTTGATGAACCGAAGAGATTTTCTTAGTCTCGTGGGTACCGGCGCCGCAGCGCTTGCCATGCCGCGCCACCTATTTGGCCGTTCAGCCAAAGCCCAGCGCCCCAACATCATCCTCATTATGAACGACGACATGGGGTTCTCCGACCTCGCTTGCTATGGCTCCGAGATTGCCACTCCCACTCTCGACCGATTGGCAAAAGGCGGAGTCCGATTCACACAGTTCTACAATTGCGCCCGGTGCTGTCCCACTCGCGCCTCCCTCCTCACCGGTCTCTATCCCCACCAGGCTGGCATCGGACACATGGTTGGGAATCTTGGCTACCCGTCCTACCAGGGCTATTTGAGCGATCGCTGCGTCACGATCGCCGAGGTCCTTCGCCAGGCCGGTTACCGCACTTACATGTCCGGCAAATGGCACGTTGGTGAGAACCGACCCCATTGGCCCCTCGATCGCGGATTCGACAAGTACTATGGCCTGATCAGTGGAGCGAGCAACTACTTCGAGCTGTCCTCGGGAAGAAAGATGGCCCGCGACAATACGCCCATCTCGCCGCAGGACTTCTACATCACAGACGCCTTCAGCGACAACGCCGCCCAGTTCATCGGCGAATATGCCCGCCACAAGTCCCCTTTTTTCCTCTATGTCGCCTACACAGCGCCGCACTGGCCCCTCCACGCCCCGCCGGAGGACATCGCTAAATACAGAGGCAAATACAGGTTGGGCTGGGATGCCCTCCGGGACAAACGCCACAAACGCATGATCGAGATGGGCATTGTTGACGCGAAATGGGCCATCACCCCGCGTGACCCCAGGGCCCCTGCCTGGTCTGACGCACAGCACAAGGAATGGGAGGATATGCGGATGGCTGTCTACGCTGCCCAGATAGACCGCATGGATCAGGGCATCGCCAAGATCATCGCCAGAATCAAAGAGGTCGGCGCCGAAGACAACACGCTCGTCATGTTCCTCGCCGACAACGGCGGCTGCGCCGAAAATCTCAGGGGGAATGATCCCAAAGTCATGCCCGGGCTAAAGGAGACCTACATGAGCTACGGACTGCCCTGGGCCAACGCCAGCAACACGCCTTTCCGACGATACAAACACTGGGTGCACGAAGGCGGCATCGCCACGCCCTTCATCGCCTACTGGCCGACTGTCATCAAGCCAGAGCACATCACCCACCAAGTAGGTCACGTCATAGACGTTATGGCCACCTGTGCGGACGTCGCGGGTGCGGACTATCCCAAGACGTACAACGGAGCAGAAATCACACCCCTCGAAGGCAAAAGTCTCCTCCCCATCTTCCGGGGCAAGACCCGAGCCGGGCACGACGTGATCTTCTGGGAGCACGAGGGCAACAAGGCAGTTCGACAGGGCACATGGAAGCTCGTCTCCATGCATCCCCGTGGATGGGAGCTTTACGACCTCGAGGCCGACCGCACCGAGTTGAACAACCTCGCCGAAAAACTTCCCAGGAAGGTAAAAGAACTGGCAGCCCTTCACGATGATTGGGCACGCCGCTGCGGCGTAATGCCCTGGCCCGTTCGCAGAAAGCCGAAGAAGCCCAGCAAATAAATGCAGGATTGCAGGGCCATTCCGCCCCACGCAGCTCGCTCTCGAAGAAATGGTCATCTCCGACGACAGCGTCGTCTGGGAAAAACGGGACCAAAAGGATGTGGCTGCATTTCAGGGGCATCGGCTTTGGAGCGACGGATGCAAGGCGTCCTCGGTTTGCCTCTACGACGCCCTTTCAGGGCTCGTCGGCAGGGGCCGGACCGCTTTCCCAGGGCTTCGCCCTGGGCTAAGCTATCTCGCCCCGTTGGGGCTAAGCATCTTCCCCACACCGAAGCCCCGAAGGCGCGACATCTCCTCAGCCCTGGGCAACGCCCAGGGGGCCCGTCACAAACCAAAAGTCAAAGCTCTGAAAGAGCGCAATAACGCACTGCCACTCAATCGCAGCCACACCCCGATCAAAAAAGGTTATTGACACGCCCTCACTAACATTGCTAAATACTCCTTCGATTCCGGCCAAGAAGTCTACAGTCTTTTTGGGGAGAAGAGTACAGACTCCCAAAGACTTATAGTCTCTCATCCACAGGGCTGGCTTCACGTACACTCAAGATCAAACTTTCTGGTAAGAGGAGGTTGTTATGGCAGCTTGGGCCAAGTTTTCCGATGGCGTCGAGGTCGAGGAATCAGTTTTCCGAATTCTGGCGAAAGCCGCGCCGTCGGGCACGTTGGACGTATTCGCTTCCGACCAGCACAACTCGTATTTGAAGCTAACGGGAGCCTTTTTCAAGCACATCGGCATGGAGAAAAAGCCGACAGATGATGACGTCAGAGATGTTTGCCGAAGGTTTGCTAGAGGTCTCCAGGGCAATGCCACCGCGGCTTTGTTCAACCACCTGGCGTTTCGCAGCCCGGGCTTCCGGGAGTTGCTCGGCGAAGACGTCCTTCTGATCGGACGACTTGAGGACACCAACACCATTCCGGTGGATGACGGCCACGGACAGCTCGCTCAACTCGCCGTCCAGCCGGAGGAGATCGCAGGAGAGGTGGACGGCTTCAAAACTCTGGTCAAACTCAATCCAGAGCACGAGGAGAGCTGGAAAAAGAACGTCGAGTGGCTTCAGGACGTCTTTGAAAAATGCTGCCGCGTGGGCAAACCGTTGTTCAACGAGACGCTGCTCTTCCAGATTCCGGGGGAGAAGAAATCCGACATGGCTCGGAAACTTCCGGAGGCACTGGTCAAGATAGCCGAAGATTTCGGCCCCTTCGGCCATTTCTATAAGACGCAGGTACCAGTCCTATGGACCTCTGACAACGGCAATATCGTTCGGATAAGCAATCCGGGCGTCATCAGGGAATGTGCGGTTGCCATGGATCGCGTTGTGGACCGCCCGATGCTTCTCCTCAGCGCCGCAGTGGATTTCGAGCAATACTCCGCACAATACGGCATGGTTGCGGACCTCTTCGCCGGCCCCATGTGCGGCAGAGCCTACTTTAAGGAGGCTTTCGTGGACCCATCAACGAAGGACTGGGATACTCTGGAGGCGTGCTTCTCTCGTCTTGCCCTTCCCCGGATGGCCCAGATCAAAGGCTTAGCCACCATCGTCAGCAAACCATGGTGGCACAAGTTCACCTGGATAGCAGAGGAAGCCAAGGCTGTCATCAGCCTCGATGCCAAGCCAAAAGATACCGGCGTCAAAGCCGATTACGGATATTGAGATTCGCCGTCCCCTTCTGAACCTCATGGCCGGAGCACCATCCCAGTGCTCCGGCCTCTTTTCTTCACTCCTTTCAGCCCCCCGGTCCTATAGGTGGCGATTCTCTTCATAACATTGTGTCACAGCCGGAGACTTCTGCGACGGAAGTCCAGGAGTTCCCGACAAAACCTTCGCGCACCCGGCTTGATGATTCACCCGCCTTTCCTGCCCGCCCCGCTTCGAGGGTCCACGGATCAAGTGTCACTGGTAGCCCCTCACTCGGGCTGACGCTCCTTGCTTCTTGCCGGCCTTTAGCCGGCACCAGCCTTAGCCACCGGCTTCAGTCGGTGGTCACCGATGCCCCACAAGCCTCCATTGGAGCGGGCTTCAGCCCGGCTTCTCGACCAGAGGATTCATCCGCATTCTGCCACGCTGTTGCCATCCACCACAAGGCGACAAATCTCTCGACCTCTCGGTAAACAAAGTGGTAAGCTCTGCCCCCGAGCGAAAACCCATGAGCCGTCCTGATTATTCTACTGACCTGAGCCGCAAAGCATACCAAACACTCTGCCAGGAAGGACAACACGTATGAAAAACTACCGAATAGGCTTTGCTGGTCTGGTTCACGACCATATCTGGGGCCAGATGCAGCACTGGAAAGCAGTTCCGAACGCTCAGTTTGTGGCAGCGGGCGATCCCAATCCGCCTCTGCTGGAGAAGGCGAAAGACAACGGCGTTCCCAGCACCTACGATTCCTGGGAAGAAATGCTGGACAAGGAGGAACTGGACATCCTGGAAGTCGCAACCGACAATGCCACAGCCGTCCAAGTTGTGGAAGCCGCTGCCCCAAAAGGAATCCACATCAAGATCGAAAAACCCATAGCTGCCCGCCTCGACCAGGCGAACCGCATGGTGGCAGCCGTGGAAAAAGCCGGCGTTCAGTTGATGATTCACTGGCCCACCGCTTTTCAAGCCCAGCACCCATTCATGTTCCATATGATCCAGCGAGGTGATATCGACCAGCCTTATTACTTCCGTCTTCGCTGTGCCCATGCCGGCCCCAAGGAAATCGGGTGCAGCGAATACTTCTGGCGGTGGCTTTACGACGAGGAAAGAAACGGCGCCGGAGCGTTGATTGACTACTGCTGCTATTGCGCGGACATGTGCAGCTACCTTTTCGGACTACCGAAGCGTGTCGTTGGGATACGTGCAGTTCTGGCGAAGGATTATCCTGTGCCCGATGATAATGCCATGATCCTGATGAAGTATGACAAGCTCTTCGGCGTCGCGGAAGCCTGCTGGACCGAGGTGGCGACGCCCCTCCAGCCCAATCCCATTTGTCTGGGCACAGAGGGAAATATCGGCGTGGTCAACGAGAAGGTCGTCATCCAGAAGAAAAATGGTGACGTGGAGACCCTCCCCCCACCGCCGCTGCCCGAGGGACAGCGGAACGGACCGGAATACTTGATCTCGTGCCTCGAAACGGGCAAAGCCGTCGAGGGTCAGTGCAGCGCCAAGGTCAGCCGTGACGCACAGGAAATCCTCGAAGCCGGATTGCTGTCAGCAGATCGCGGCGAGGCCGTAGACATTCCAATACAAAAGCTATGACCCGCCGAGAAAGGAATCCCGCGATGGATAAAGTCCGTTACGCCATAATCGGCTGCGGCGGCATCGCCCACATGTTTCACCTGCCGGACATGGCACAGATTCCCGAAGCGGAATTCATCGTTGCATGCGATCTCAGGGAGAACCGCGCCCGCTTCACCGCAGAGAAATTTGCCGCCAGGGAATGGACGACCCACTACAAAAAGGTTCTGGAACGGGACGATGTGGACGCCGTCATCGTCGCCACGTATCATCCCACGCATGTCCCCATCGCCTGCGAGGTTCTCGCGGCAGAGAAACATGTGCTCGTTCAGAAGCCCCTGGCCACCCGCATGGAAGATGCCGACCGCATGGTCGAAGCCGCCGCAAAGTCCAACAAGAAAACCTACTGCCTTCCCTTCCTGTGGACCCCCCAATTCGAAATGGCCGTTGAAATGATCCGTTCCGGGGACCTGGGAAAGATCATTCAGCTCCGCGCACGAACGGCTCATAGCGGACCGGAAAGCTATTACTCAGACACCCAGAAAATCTTCGACGAGGAACCGGAAGCCTGCGTTTTCTTTTTGAGGGACGTATCGGAGCACGGGGCTCTCTTCGATATGGGTGTCTATAGCATCTCGGCTCTGACCGGTCTCGCAGGATCGGTGGTTCGTGTTACAGCCGCGGTCAAAACCCTCCACAAGGACTCGGAAGTGCACGATACCGCTTCCGTCCTCATGGAGATGGAGTCCGGCGCCATTGCCGTCGCTGAGACCACCTGGTGTCAAGCCGTGGCGGGAGAAGAGATTTCAGTCTACGGCACAGAAGGGACAGTAGTCCTCAATCCCTGGCGCCACACGCTCAGAGTCTACGTGAAAAAGCCAAAGGAGGGTTGGTTCGAGCCGAAACTTCCCCCTCCTCCCGAAGCCACCGCACACAGACATTTCGTTGATTGCATCCTGAAAGATCAGCCTCCGAAGCCGAGCCCCGAACACGCTCGTCACACCGTCGAGATTATGCTCGGCGCTGTCCAGGCCTGGAACGAGGGAAAATGGATACCTCTCCGCTCCAGAATGCCATAACGCCAATCCTCTTCAATTACCCTAAGCGTCCGGCCAACCCATCTTCCACGTGACAGGAGTCTGCCTGCCCGGCCAGGGCAGATGAAGAAAGAAGGGAAGCGACGGGACATACAAAAGGAACGATATTGCCTGCCCGCCTGCCCGTTGGGCTCGGCCAGGGCGGCCAGGGCGGAAAGTGACGCGGCAGGCGCCGCGCCGCATTTACCGTGGAATCTTTCAGCGTAAGGCCTCAGTCCCGGGGGGCCTCACCGCAGAGAACGCGGAGAGCGCGGAGGCGCCTGCGTCGCCCTGCATCCTGGTTCTCGGGGTCGGTCCCACCCTGGAGTGCGGTAGCGATGCTGCCGCCTTCCAAGGCTGGAGCAAGCTCCAGCACTCCAAAGAAGCGGTCCGGGCGATCAGCCACATCCAAGCCGGGGAAGAGGCTTTTCGGTGCACTCACGACAGCGCCGCCCACGACTGAGGGGTTCTTTTCAACAGGAAAATGCCTTGACAGACCTCAACCGGGGGCCACAATAAAGCATGTGATCGAAGACCTCACGAGCAAAAGTGAGTCCAAATCGCAACCATCCGGAGGACCGGAAACCGGTAGGACCCTGATTGGAGAGAACATATGTGAATCAAGCCTGGTGTCGCGAGTGTTCTTATACAGAAAAAGACAGCCCGCCTTTACCGCTTTATGCAAACTGTATAATCATTGTTGGAGCTATGAAATGCATCGCATGTCTACTTGTTCTGATCCTCGTAGGTTGCAGAACGCTGCCCCCTGAGGATCTTGAGCAGGCAACACGCCGTATTTCGTGCGATCTCAATGGGGATGACATCCCGGACAGCGTTGATCTCTATCATGTTCAGACCAAAGGCGAGAACGGATATCCGAGCATTGCCATAGCAAGCATTACCCGAAATGGAGCGAAAGTTCCCATCATGATGCGTGAGCATAGTGGCAGGTTCCCAAGTATGATGAGCATTGTGACAAGAGATCTGGATGGGGACGGTTCAGATGAACTTGTCGTGGCCACATATTCGGCAGGCATAACTCATACGTACATGACAGTCTGCATCCTGCAGTATGCGGCCCCCAAAAACAAGTTTGCGACGTTGAAGACAACACATTTTGAGGACAAGAGCATCAATGACATTGACCTGTCAAAGCTCTAACCCCCGCTTCCAGAGTACGCCGATAGACCGCACCGCTGATTTGCGGCGTTGGGGCGATGACCCTGACATAACAAGAGAGGAGGCATGATGTGATGCGAATAGCTGTTCGTTTGGCCGTTCTCGTTCTGGCGAGTCTGCTCGCCCTTGAGCCACATGCTTTCGCGAAGGTCACGGCGACGACGGTCCGTCTGTACATGCAGACGCTGGACCCATCCAACCTGGCGTATAAAGTCCCCGCCGGGAAAGTGTTCATCCTGCAGCATGTGGGGTTCTCAACAAGCTGGACACCAAGCAGGAAGATCCATATCGTGCCCCCGAAGGGAACTGACTTCGCGAGCACCGTTGAGTTGAGCTTTGGCAAGTCATTCAACACGCTTGACCGGCCGCTCAAGCTCCCGACAGGAACCAAGGTCGCCTCGGTTAACACCCAGATCAACGAGGAATGCATCCTGTTCGGCGTGTTGGCGGATAACACCGACCTCTATGCCGCGATCGCGAGCGAGCTCACCAATCCGGCGCTTGACGGAGGATTACTTTGGGCGGACCTTGTTCTGGACTCGCCACGCCCCGCTGTGGTCACCGCCGAGTCAACCGTCCAGTTGCATCCATCGGACTGGCGCGAGGAGGTGGGCGCCGTGACCGCCACTGCCGAGCCGCGGATGCACAGGGTCCGGGTTGACGCCGGGGCCAGTGGAAGCAAGTTCGTGCGAGCGTCTGCCCGTGCGCGACCGGCCGATGACTAAACCGTCGCAGTGCGAATCCATGCGCCCCATTGCAGTGGGGAGAACGAGATATCTCGCAAAGACGCCAAGACGCAGAGATCACCGGAAATTCGGATATGGAAGATCCTTGGCGCCTTGGCGACAGAATACGGAAAAGGACGCCTCACGCGAAGACGTGAGGACGCAAGCAAGAAGGGGAAGCCTCCGGGGGGGCACGAGGACTCCCTGGCGGTGGAGCGCGGGACCCTGGGGCATTTCCTCTGTGTCGTCTCCCCTGCCTGCGCCGCGGCAGGCAGGCGCTCCCGGAAAAGGTTCACCAGACAACTGCGCCGTCCGTCCCGATATGAACCCGCGTGCTTGGCCTAACGCCTGTGTGAGCAGCGGCCCAGATCAGGCCAAGCTGGTAAGGCTTATAAGTAAGCCCCGATCTTCCTGCCGTCTACTCAACATAGTTGTTATGCAGTAAATCTGTGAAAAACTGAAGATATTTCTATTAACTGCCGCAGCATTTCTTGTATTTTTTACCGCTACCGCACGGGCAGGGATCGTTTCTTCCAATATCAGGTTCATCCTTAACAACCGTCATATGATTAGAACGCTTCATTCTTGGTTTAGAGTCGAATCCTTTCGGGTTTAACAAATACTCTACTTCACTAATATCTTCAGGTTCATCTGGCTCCAAACCTCCAATGAATTTCCAGTTATTTTCTTCGCAGATGCACGCAATTTCCCCCAACCGTTCTTCTGTTTGGACTCGAAATATTAAAGGGTTCTTTTCTGTACCCAGTTTTGCCATTGATTTATTTTCCTCATTTTTCACACCATAACAATGATTATACAGTCTGCACAAACCGGCAAGGGCAGACTGTTCTCTTCTGCATAAACCTCCTGAGCCTCTCATGGTTCGGCACTTTAACTCCTCGAGATTCCATAACATATCTCCTGTCGCCATCTTGAGCGTCGAGGGCCACGAGGACTCCCCGGCCGCCCTGGCCGCGGCCAATCGGGCGGGCCCTGGCGGCGGAGCGCAGGACCCTGGAGGACTTCCTTTCCAGTGTCATCTGTTCCCGGAAAAGGTTCACCAGGGAGCTGAGCCACCTGGCCGGGTATGAGGCCGCGCAGGTCTAACGGCAAAGCTCAGGGCTAACTTTTAGCCGTCCCCGGCAGCGCCTTCTTAGGCGATTCCTTCTCTACCTCCTCGTAGGATAAATGTGGCAGGCTCGCCTGTTCCCGGGCATGTTCATTTGTCATGGCCACCAGATTCCCCGAAGCGTCGAGGTCGAGGTAAATATTCTCGTTTATCTCTTTGGTTTCGGCGACCTCGCGGTCGGAGAACTCAACCAAGGCCGTGTCGGTATCAGAAAAGTACTTTATTTTCATTTCCCTTCTCGCTTAAAGCTCCTGTCAAAAAACGCATTATGAACTGTTTCACCGTCTGAAAGCAAGATGACCCGCAGAAACTTGCGTTGCCCTTCGATCTCTTTCCACTTTCGGATTCTTCCGTCGGCCTGAACCTCTGTATGGTCAGGATTGCTGATAGCCTCTTCGATCCATTCCGTCTTTATTTTAGCACGGTCGGGTCTTTGACTGATATGAAGGAAAGACCGGGTACACTTCACTTTCTGCCTTCTCTTGGGAAACCTCCACCCGCAAGCCTGCGCAGGGGAGCGCAAGGTCCTGGTGGACTTCGTTCCCACCGTCGTCCCTGCTTGCGCCGCGGCAGATAGCCGCTCCGGGAAAACGTTCACCAAGGAACTGCGTCGCCTGCCCGGATACGAGCCCGCGTGCTCGGCATAACATGCAGCACTCACCAGGGGCGTCACGCGGGGTTGGGCTGCTTGGTTACCCCCTTATTACTCAAGCGGATCGATCTTTTGAAGAGGCCTGCCGGCCTGCGCTCTTTGCCAGTCGTCAAGGAGTTCCTGTTGGTGAAGAGTGCCCACTCAACTACAAGTCCGGTCGCGCGCGGCGACAACCGACCAGCGAAGACAGAAAGATTGTGTATATCAATCAGGGCCTCGCCATCCCTTACTCTGCATGAAAATGTGGGGGATTATGGTCCTCGAAGAACATCTTGATCACGATGCCAAAGAAGCGACTGATCTCAAGCACGGGCTCCCTCACGTTTCAGTGCGGGGAAGACGTCTTCTGGCTTCCTTTCTGTTGCCTTGAGGTACAACGCGTCCGGGCACAAATCAACCTCGTCGTCCCACACGAGTTCTCCGGAAGTCCCAATTCGAACGCGCTGAAAAGCGGCAGCATCCCGCCACAGCGAGAACACCCCCTTCCCAACCAGGGCCGATAGGTCAACTACGCCGCGTACGCCGTCATCGAAGGTGAGTTGCAGCCGATACTGGCCAAGCGCCATGACTTCCTTAACTCGTCTCATCTTTTCATCTCCATTCTACCATAGAACTCATTGCTGTTCCACGGCGGCCTACGTCGCGGAGAAGCCGCCAGGAGGAACGTGCCCAAAGGGGACGAATGTTGATGCTCAGGCTTCTTCCGTCGGCCAAGCCTGTAGGTAGTCAGGAGGCGCGGAGAAGGGACTCCTCTACCGCATGAGGAAGTTCAATCGCAATGAACCACGAGGCGGGGTAGAGGTAGTCTTCTCCGCTCTCATCAACCACGCGTAGATCGCCGTTAGCCTCCGCCTGGTCGTCTGGTACCACCCGGTAAATCTTGTGGAGTTCCAGCGAAGCCGGATACTCGGCGTTGTTGATGCAGACCACAAACCGCGAAATGTTACTACTGATGCTTTTTGCCATGGGTCAGTCCAAGTAACGTTTTCGTTTCACTTCCTTTCTTCCAATACCGTGGGCCTCGTACCAATGAAGCTCGGCGACTCTCACACGGCCGTTGCGTAGACGAACGCGGGCAATCCCCTTCATTTTCCGCCATCTGCCCTCGCCGTAGATCCGACGAAGCCGAGCAAGCTCCCTGATTCCACGCCCACGGGCAATCGTCTCGGTCTCCCTAATCTCGCCGAGAATCTCGAAGTTCATCATAAATCATTTTGCCACGGTGCCAGGCATAATTCAATAAACGCCGAACGCTTTGAATCAACCGGGAGGGCGAGCCCAAGAGCGTCACCGCACCAGCTCAGCCTCGCCGCCTGAATCCTCTCGTTGGGCAATGCTATTTCGCCCCGTTCGGGCTTCGCAGGTTCGGCAAAGGCACCAGGACCCCCTGGCCCCGAAGCGCAAGACCCCGGAGGACTTCGTCTCCGTCATCATACTTGCCTGCCGATAGGCACCTATGAGGCGCGGTTCTTGGTCCAACGAGGGGCATCGCGGGCCTGGTAGCTCTGCAGCGCTTAGCACGTCCGTGTGCATGTCCTTGTTAGCCTCTTAAACGTTTCAGAATCTTTCCTGCCAGGGAAACTCCAAGACAGATTCGTTCAGGATCAAGCTCGTCGGGGGTCGAATGCACCTGTTTGTTTCGGATCATTCCCAGTTCGGTGATATCTCCCACAGTTTCCATATCGAGAATACCTGCCTTCTCTGCTTCCTCCCACTTATATGTGGCTCGAAGATCGATACCGGCAGAGCGCAGACGGTTCTGTACTTCTGATTCGATCTCATTCCAAAGCAAAATCAAACGTTCCAGTGACGGTTTCTCGCCTACTTGGTGTTTGATAGCAACACCAAAGAGATTGTTGAGTAAGACACTGCCGATTTGCCTATACGCACTCAAGTATCGCTCGTCTACGCTGAGGCCGGTCCCATCGTGGTAGAGCTGGTTTCTGATTCTGTGATAATGCTCGATATCGCCGTCATCTAACCCCAACACTCGGTGCGGCGCGTGCTTGAAGAGGAGCGAAACGAGTGTTGGGAAACTCTTACCCGCCTCATCGATCTCCTTGCGGGATATTTTCACTCCAGATTTGCTTGAGGGCAGAGACAAGAATGTACGAATTGCAGTCTCTACGCAGTTATCAATACTTATGAAGGCAATGCGCTTATCGAACGCAGAATCCAACTCGATATGTGAATCTGCATGACGAAGAAGTTCAAGAGCGCCGGATGCCCACGTATGTTTCATGGTTTATCTCGTATAGCTAACGTAGCCCCGCTCAGTTGCGTGCCGTGGGCGGAAGCAAACCCGCCCAAGAAGATGATCCCGGACGCACGCGTGCACGTCAACTGCAGCGGTTAGTTAGGCGTCTTAACGATCAAGAAAACCAGACCCGCAATCAGCGCCGCAAGGCCAAAGACGAGGAACACCGCATTGAAGCAGGTCGAGTAGCTGAAATGCGCCGACCATGGCCAGGTACGCGGTAGCCGCTCCAGCTTGCTGGTAGCGTATTCCTCGTGCAGGAATAGCTTCAGTCGGTGAGGCTCTTCACCGTCATCGGGAAGACCTGAGTCTCGCTCAATAATCTTGATAGCATCCTCCCCATGTTTGATCAGTTGCTTGTTGCGCTTATCGAGCTTCCAGAAGACGAACGATAAGAACGGAAGGAGCAGAGCCAAGACACCCCCCGCGCGGAAGTTCTGTCCATCCTTGACAATGGTCACAACCGCTCCAGCGATCAAAGTGGCGAGGACGAGGTAGAAGTGAAACGTCTTCAAACGTTGCTCGGCATGCAGCACAAAGTAACTCCATGCGTGCTCACGAAGCTCTTTCCGGATATGCTCGTCCATCGGGTTCCCCAAAAGACGCCTAACAATGATTATACAGTCTGCATAAACCGGCAAGGGCAGACTGTTCTCTTCTGCATAAACCTTCTGAGCCTTTCATTGTTCAGGAGCTTCGGCTTCTCGGCCAGTGGATGCGAAGAAGGGAGGGCGCGCGGCGTTAGTGCGGACGATAGCCGTTTCTCATCTCGAAAAGCGATTGGCAAGGCAAGTCTCGGCTCCGCCATTCCTAAGCCCCCAAAACCTTGGACTCTTACCTCGGAGATCACTACATCGTTCTATTCTACTCTCATTATGCCCAACTCTGGCGCCAGGTCAACCAATCTTATGCCCCCTTTGCGCTCTTAGCGCCTTGGCGAGAGGAACAGGATAGGGAAGACGCTTGGTGCCCTAAGCCTCCTTAGGCTCCTCCGGAAGTTGTGCGCCATGCCAGACAGCCACAATCCAGACGGTTCTTCCTTTTACCCGGTAAAAGAAACGGTAAGGATTCACGATAACTTCACGAAAAGGAAGATCAGGAAACTCCGGCAGTACCCTACCGGATTGCGGAAACTTTCGGAGCCTGGACAAGACCTTCTCCGCCCTCCGCCGGAAAGCGATTGCCGCTGTTGGGTTCTCGCGGTAAATAGAGCCAATGGCTGCAAGGAACTGGTCGCGCCCTGAGGGAGTGAAAAGAACTTTCAAGGCTTCGTCTCTTTCAGCAACGAATCGGCTTCAGCGAGAACCACGTCGAGGTCATAACCCTTGCCCGCCTCGATCTCTTTTTCGCCACGCGCGAGAAGGCGCAAAAGCTCCAGTTCATGCTGGGAATGTTCATAAGCCTCCATGCTGACCATCACCGCAGCGGCACGCCCCCTTTGTGTGATGACAACGGGTTCCCCTGAAGCATTCACTCGCTTCACGATAGCTGTGGCATCCTGCCGCAGATCGGTAATCGGTACAATACTGGGAATTTTAGCCATTGGCAATACCTCCTACAATAGTATTAACAATAGCACCAACCGCAGTGTAAATCAAGGATGATTCTGGCGCCGGACTATGGTTTATCTACCTTCTTCACAACACCTCGAGGCCCCGCCCCTGTCAGCCTAACACGCCTCGGTTCTTCGGCTTCAACTTTGCTATCCTCCCTCGCCGCGCAGGCAAGGGCTTGCCGGGATATGGAGCGGCGCCGTTGGCTCAACGGCGAGAACGAGGCGCCCCGCGAAGCGAGGGCCTCATAGAGTCGTCTTCGGTTGGTTTGTTGGATGCTCTGTCTCCGTTCCCTTCAGCAGAGCAACCACAGCATTCAGTACCTTTGCGACGGCGGAGGGGGTAAGGTGACCGATCTCGGCTCGCATGAGGGAAGTGTTCGACGTGAACAACTTGCCTGGACGGACGAAGCTGACCCGTTGCAGGGACCCCGATGCGAAGTCGGCATCACCGATCTCTATGGCCTTTGGGTCTGCGTACGGATTGCTGGTGACCTGGCACAGAATCCAGTCGTCACGTCCCGAGGAAGCGATCACAACGGCGGGCCGCAGCTTGCTGGCCGACAGGTCCGAGAAGGGAAAGGCAACGAGGACTACGGAACCTGCTGAAGGTGTGACCACGCCTCGTCCTCCTCTGGCCGGTTCCAGTCTTCACCGAGTGCCGGCTCGCTTAGAAGGGCTGTCTCGGGAATCCCCGGCTCTTCGATTATCGTCACGATCGCCCGGCACGGATGTGACAGCTGCACGGGCTCCAGGAGACGCACCTGACCGTCGGTCTCGATTCTCGCTTCGATTGACTTCAGCATGATTTGCTCACCTCGTCAGTATGGTACAACATTGCGGCCTGGGACACAACGACTTCTCAACGCATCCGAACTGGCACAATCGGGCAGTTTGTCAACCAAACTGTGGGCTTTTCCTTCACCAGCGCCTTAGTCATGTCGTTTCGCCCCATACACCCAACCTACCGTATATCCCGGATCGCGTCAACATCTCGGAATTTTGAAGGTAGGGGGTGAGCGCACGCTGAGCCGTCGCGGGCTGTCTGTGCAGGCGATACGCCTTTCCCATCTCGAAAACCGATTGGCAACGGCGCTCACGGTTCGCTCATTCCTAAGTGCTCCGATTCGTACGTTCGGTGACGTATTTTCCGACAGGATTACAGGATTGTCCGGATTTGTCTGATGCTGCTCTGCAGCATCCTGAGTATCCCGTTATCCTGTCAAAAGCACCGTCCCACACAGTTCGATACGCTA
>Ga0114930_10000247_pt1 | contig 59150 bp, 61 predicted proteins | sample AnhtaG_FD_87300 | JGI IMG/M metagenome (GOLD analysis project Ga0114930, IMG submission 87300) | Deep subsurface microbial communities from Anholt, Denmark to uncover new lineages of life (NeLLi) - Anholt_01485 metaG | ecosystem: Environmental > Aquatic > Marine > Oceanic > Sediment | place...
CTGCTTGGCTTAGGCATCCACATCAGCACGGCCTCGTTTTCTCCCTTTTTCGCGCCCGTTATTTCTGTCTCATTGGTTCTGGTCAATAACTGACCCGCACCAGTCACCCATCGGGATCAAGGCTACCCTTGTGCTTGAAGCAATAGTTCAAACACAGCCCCTGGTCCTTTGAATAGGACCCCAGAAAATCATCGGTTCCATGCCGTGTTCAAGTGGATGTAATCACAAATCTTGTGGTTATGAGCCAACCCCGTAGTGACTCACGGCATAGGCGAGCCAGGATGGAAAACATCTGCCGCCTGATTATCTGTAGGTGCAGCAGATACCAATCAAGTCTTGTGGATTCTCTACCAACCCCTTTCCTGGCTCCCTGCTGCACCCAAACTCATTACCTGAAAAGCTTCCCTGGATCATAGGGCACCTGGTCTCGCATGAGGTAGTAGGATGCCCTGGCCAGTTTGTTGCCCAGTGCCTTGATAGCAACAATGCCATTGGTCTTTGCCATCTTAGGCTGGTAGAATCTTTTGGCATGGGGAGAAAACCTGATGGCAAAGTTGGCTGCCTCTACATATGCCCAGGATAAGTATCTATTGCCATTCTTTCTGTTGTTCTCATCCTTTCTTTTGCCACTAGAGAGCCTTTCGCTCCTCACACACCGGCAGTATGAGGAGTAGTCTCCTACCTGAGGAAAGCGGCGTATGTCTCCTACCTCAAGCATGATGGTGAGTGCGAGAATCTCTCCAATGCCTGGGATGGTCAGTAAGGAGGTGAACTCCTCACGCAGGGTAATGTGAGACTTTACTGCCTTTTCTATGTGCTTAATTCTCTCTGTCAAGAAATGAATCACTGCTATATTACTCCTTGCAGCCAGAACCAGATGGGGGTGATCGAACAGTATCTCAGCGTCTCCCTGATCAAGCCTCTTGATCGCACGACATGAGATCCGAGTGCCCAAGTTCCTGCTTACCATGCTTTGAAGGCTCAGGATATGAGCCGTTCTGTGTTTCACAAACAGGAGTCTCCTTCTGAGCAGATCCCTCACCGGGCGCTCCTCCTTGGGGTAGATGTAGCCCTCTGGTAGTATGTTCAACCGATAAAGGGGTCAAGTCTTTTTTTGACAAAACTTCTTTGCGGTTGTACATAGAGAGAAACATTCTTCTTTATTCCAGGCAGACCAGCATGTCTCGACCTTTATAATGAAAAAGGGTCAGAGTTATTTTTTTGACAAGAGTAATGCTACTCGATGTAAATTTCTAACTGAAACACACTGCCTCTCCGAGAGTTAGCCTGTACAAGAATCCAAACGCAATTCAACAAAAAGAGGCCCATAATCAGCTCTCGATATCATCTTGAAGTATGCATTCTCCATGGAGATTTCTTCGTTATCAGGGTCCAAATTGATATTGATCTTTCAACTACTGTATGTAGTCTATACAATTGGCCCTGAAACTTTTGTTTGAACGGGCATGAAACCTTCCCCCAACATTCTAGGTGCAGCGTATGGTTGACAAAGGCCCTTATCCATATACTACTTTTGCTCAACAGGAAATCCTTATAAAATCAGCAAAGTGAAAAGGAGGATAGCTATGACACTTGTAGACAAGGCCAAATTGAAGGCCCTGAGTCATATCTGTTTTATACTCGGCTTTGCCTCCATTGTGGGATCTATGCTGGTGTGGTGGATAACCAAAGATCCAGACCCTGCCTATGGAGCGCGACTCGGTATATTCGTGGGACTCTGGGTTCCATCCTTTTTCAGTCTTTCCACTCGGTTGGATCGCTACGCTGAGAAATTGGATAAATAGCTAGGTTAGTCTTGGGTTGGCTTACCTGAAAGAAAGGCAAGAAATGGTGCGCTGCTTTCCTCTTGTGTTGCTGGGAGACCGAAATTAATAGCTAGCCCTTTATCACATGATATCTTCCATAAACTGCCTATTCCTCCGGCCAAGGAAGTTTGCTGCGTGAGGCGATACGCAAAGCGATGTAGGCGGGAATCCGAGATAGCTCTGCTAACGCTCTGTCAATACATTGTGTGGCCTCGATCTAGGTCTGAATTTCAATATATAGCTATTAGTCCATATCCTAGCGCCACCCTGAGGAGTTTTGATTACGATATCTAGTCTTAAATCCCAGAGGTCACCGATTTGTTGAGTTCTGACTGAAATGGATAACTTCGGTGAATGCCCATCCCTACCATATTTGAAACGCAAATCATCACTGATTCTCAGCGTATGATCCCAAAACGCAGGGTGAACTCTAGGAGTTGATCAAATCAGGTATACTCAAATGGTATGTGTTACAACTCTCAGATTGAAGGATACTTGCCGAAGCAGAAACATGAAGTTTTGAATTCCCTTAATTACATCTAAGGTATGGACGTCGTTGTGAAAAAACGCTATCCTCTAATCCTCAGATGATCTAGGCGGCAAATCAACTGACGGCATAATCGTGACCCTCTGGAGGGGCCTGCCTAGCCTCCGTAACGGAGAACTGTTCACTATGGAGAAAAGAGACAAAACCATAGCGCACGCACGTGTCCTTGTGACCGATGCCTCGTATGATCACTTCGAGCCGGTCATACCTAAAATTGTTGAACTTCTTAACTTAGACACCTGGTACAAGGGACTCTCAGGTAAGATCGTCTTGATAAAGCCAAATATGATCGGCTTGTTCCCGCCCGATCGGCACGCGACAACACACCCTCTGGTTGTAAGGGCGATCGCCAAATTTTTCCAGGAAGCAGGGGCAAAGGTTATTGTGGGCGATAATTGTGGGGTGGGCGGCTATGGCCTCAACCAGAAAGTGGCCCGGGTAACCGGTATAATTGATGCGGTCAGTGACGCATATAAAAACATAGCTATGAATACCTCTCTGGTTAGTTTAGGTTCTAAGTTCGTGGATTCGGTTGTCGTGTCTCGGGATATACTTGAGGCGGATGTCGTAATAAACGTTCCCAAGATGAAGACCCACTCCCTTACTGTTGTTACCGGGGCCGTTAAGAACATGTTCGGTATTGTTGCAGGAGCCGGCAAAAGCCGGTGCCATAGGCTGGCCCCGGGAGTCAGGGACTTTGGTGAGCTGCTTGCAGATATCTATTCGGTGCGCCCCCCTGACCTCACCATCATGGATGGAATCGTCTCAATGGAAGGAGATGGCCCTACCTCCGGAACCCCCAAACAGGTGGGAAAGATTCTTGCCTCTACCAACGCCGTAGCCCTGGATGCTGTCATGTGCAGGATAATGGGGCTGCCACCAGAAGAGGTTCATCACATCCGGCATGCTTCTCAAGGCGGCCTGGGGCCAATTGATACCAATTCCATCGAGATTGTAGGTGAAAAGCCAGAAGAGGTTCCATTCAAGCTCCCGATGTGGATTAAACGCTTTGACTTTCTGGGCAGGTTAATAAATAGGGGGTTCTTCGGCTCGGTCAGCCGGAGCAAGCTGGTTCTGGACACGAAGCTCTGCAAGAAATGCAAGATCTGCATAGAAGGATGCCCGACAAAGGCCATGCACATGGAGGAGTTTCCGGGAATCAATGAGGATAAATGCATAAGATGTCTGTGCTGCCTGGAACTTTGCCCTGAGTCCGCCTGGAAGACGGGAGGCCTCATGGGGCGATTTCAGGAAAGGCCTATCTAAGTTCGGAATGATTGAGAATCACGCAGAATCATTGTTTAAAAATAAAAATATATGGTACTATAGCACCATAAGGTATCTCTTATAGGAAGGAAAAAAAATCGGATAAGCTTTTAAACCAAGAAGAGGAAGTCAGATGATATTAATTTTCACCGCATCCGAGATGATGGGAGATGGTCTCCCTAATAGAACCGAAAAACAAAAACGGAGGTAAGGAACAATGAAAAGGTTTGTTGCAACCCTAACCACAGTACTTTTACTCGCTGCCTTCTCAGGCATAGTCACCGCTCAAGAGGCAGAACAGAAAACAGAAGAACAGCCCATGCAGATGCCCATGATGCAAGGGATGATGGGCGAAAAAGGTGGAATGATGCAGGGTCGTAAGATGTGCCCGATGTGTTGTCAGATGATGAGACGCTGCATGATGGGACAGATGCATAAGATGCCCACTCCCGAAATGTTGCTGTCCCTAGCCGACGAATTGAAACTCGAGGAAGAGCAGGCAAAATCCATCCAAAAGATTGGGTTTGCCCTTCAAAAGGAAGTCATCCAGAAGGGCGCTGAGCGTTCCATTGCAGAACTTGAGTTGAATGCGCTGCTAGGTGAGGATGAAGTCGACCTCCAAGGAGCGCAGGAAAAGATCCAGCAGATAGCATCCTTGGAAGGGGAATTGAAAATTGCTCAGATGAAGGCCTCTATTGATGCAAAGAATGTCCTAACAGTCGAACAAAGCGCGAAACTCAAAGAGATTGCGAAGAAGAAACGTGCTATGCATCACCGTAAAAAGGCTGGAAAAGAGTCGATGCATTAAACCACGGAATTTAAAGCGCAGCTTCAATACGCTGGTGAAAATAGTGAAGGGATCTGCTCGACCGTGAACCCGAGAGGGTTTTCTCCAGGGAGAACCGATTCGAGAAATGCTTTCAAAAGCTGAAAGTTGAACAGTCGACGCCCTCACAGAAGGTCTTTTCTTCAGCTAGTGATTCTCGGTCTGACTTCTTGCCAAGATTAACAGCCCCTCTCGTCCAAATTTTATTGCGGGTTTCACCTTCCCATCATAAGTTTTCGCAGTTTGCTCCCTCTAAATTGAGAGATTAAGCGCTTACTGATGGCTCTCTGGAGCGACTAATAGTTTCTGACCTGGGTAGATGACTCGGTTTGGGGTCATATTGTTGAGGCGACAGAGTTCATCTACCGAGGTGCCATATTGTTGGGCGATCCGATAGAGGGATTCCCCGGGGCGGACCTCGTGGTAGCGGCCTTTGGCAAGAGGAAATGGTTTCCTTTTGACAGTTAGTGAGGCCCCGGTTTTCGCAGGAAGCGAGGCCTTTCTTGTGCCCAATCCGTCAACCTTCTGGGTCAGCTTATCCAGTCGAGCGGTCAGAGACCTTCCGGATTTTTCCGCTTCTGCGATAGATTGTTGCAGCTCTTTTTCCTGCTGCTCGATAAAGACGATTTTATCCTTCATCCCCTCAAGGCGTGATATTCTCTCCTCAAGCTGGTTGAGTCTGACTTGGACAGAGGGTAGATCCTCTGGGGGGAGTTCATTGCGTCCTCTGGAAAATAGAGCGATAAGGATGATCAGAAGCAGGATACCTGCACCCCCAAGAGCCAGGATCTTTCTTTTGGATGTGAGAGCAATGGATGTCCTGCGCCGTCGGACAGCTTCATCCTTCCGTGTGTAGCCCAGGCCATCAGCGATTTCTTCCCCGAACTCTTTCATTTCATTGTCTAGGTTATCGTTCATGTGTTTCTCCTTTCAGTGGGCTGACCGTTAAAAAGGCTAGACCCCAATCAATAATAGAGAAAACGGTCCAGCACTTCAAGATTTGGATTGGGATTTGTTTTTTTGTGCACCCGTTATTTTGCGGTCGCTTATATCTTTTAGAAAGTCCGAAATATCTTGCCAGAGTCAGAGTTTGTTATCACTTCAATTTTATTGCGGACCTCATATTGTAATCATAGGCTTTTTGGACTTTCTCCAGTTTTAATAACAGAATTCAACACATTGGGCCTCTTGTGGGAGCCTTTTGCCATCTCGCCAGGTTAGTTGACCAAGCGCATGAGTTCATTTCTTAAAATCGCGGTGATTGGTCCTTTTAGAATAATATGCCCCGCAGCTGAAAAGAAGCTATAAATTATCGTAGGTCCTTACCGAATATGGCCTCCACGATTGCAGACTCTATTTCTGGACTTGGTGTCCACCTGTAGTGATCATCATAACGCCTTTTGGCAAACCTATGGCGGGCATCTATGACCTGCCCGGGGTGTTGCTCCATATGCGCAGGGGCTGCCATCTCGCCAGCCAGACTCGCCTGTTTTTCCCTTTCAGCAGCATCGATCCGGCCCTGGGAATCGAAGAGTAGATAAGAGTATTGGACTAGGTTGATCTCTACTGGCTTTCGGTTTACCGTTTCCAGAATGACCAAGGCGTATCGTAGACGCTTGCCAGCATATTGGGAAAGCCGTTCCTCAGGATCCTGTCTGCGCAGGCGCTCGAATTTCGCCAGTGAAAGACGCTGTAAGGAGTCATCATCGTTGACAAAAAAGATTCGCAGGCCTAAACCCATGGTGCTGAGTATTTGTTCCCAGATTGGTGAGATTTAATTGGAGAACTAATAGCTAATTAGTCAGCTTATCAAACCTTGGAGGCTCAGGTCAAATTTTTATTAACCCATTGGAACTATGAACTATTGCCTGCAGGTTCTGTGGCCAATTCGGTGACAGAGTCGATAGTACCCAAAAAATATGAATCTGTTGTGGAAGTGTGATATAAAGACTCCGTTTTATTGGTTTGTATTATATAGCGGATCCGAACTTATTTAGAGGGGTAGGCTCATTATGAAAGGTGGAGATATTCTGATCGAGTGTTTGAAAGCGCAAGGGGTACGCTGCATTTTCGGCATGCCGGGAACCCAAAACATGCAGATATATGACTCTCTCCTCCGTTGCGGAGCAGGTGTCATCGATCACTACCTTATACGTCATGAATTCGCTGCCACGCAGATGGCAGATGGTTATGCGCGATCCACTGGAGAGGTGGGCGTTGCATTGACAGTCCCCGGGCCGGGCGCGAGCAACGCGTCAACCGGAATCCTGGAGGCATTCACAGATTGCGTGCCAGTGCTGCTGATTACCGGACAAAGTGATTCAAAATTTTACACGAAAGATCCAAGTAAGATGTTTCACGGCTTAGATCAGATGTGTTTCTTCAGGTCCATTACGAAGTATTGTGCGATTGCGCAAAAAGTCGAGGACATCCCCACCGTCGTTGAAAATGCATTCCGTTCGATGCGGACAGGCCGTCCTGGTCCCGCGGTACTAGAATTCCCAGTGGATGTCCTCACCGGCGCGTCTGATGTTATCATTCCACCGCGTGTTCATCGGTCAATGCGCGTACCGCCGAACGCGGCTGATGTTCAATCCGCGGCAGAAACACTGAAACGGGCAGAGATGCCGATTTTATTTGTTGGCTCTGCTGTTATTCACTCTGATGCTCGTGAGGAGTTGCATCAGCTCGCGGAGAGACTCAACGCTCCGGTTGTTGTGACGCGACGCGCCAAGGGTGCACTGCGTGAAGACCACCCCCTGGCGTTGCAGAACAGCAATGGCTTTTTGGCACGTCAGGCAATGCAGCTCGCGGATTGCACACTCGCAATTGGGCCCCGTTTTACGTCGCTCGATACGAGGAATTGGAGTCTTGAACTCCCGCGGCCGCTGGTTCAGATCGATGAGGACGCAGCCGAAATAGGGCGCGAATATCCTTGCGACATCGGCGTGGTTGGCGATCTCAAACTGACGTTACAGGCATTAATTGAGGAGGTCAATGAGGCAGAGGGGACATGGAAGCCTTCGTTGGATCGGCTCCGAGAAAGGTTTGCCACGCAACCCAGAGTGCCCTTGTTGCCGGAAATCCGCGAAGTGCTCCCAGCTGATGGAATCCTCTCGGTCGATGTCCACGCAATTGGCTATGCTTCATTTGCTGAGTTTCCTGTTGATCAACCGCGGACCTTCCTCTATCCGTGCATTGGCGTTGCGTTGGGTTACGCGTTTCCCGCAGCACTGGGCGCAAAGATTGCCCATCCGGATAAGCCGGTTGTGTGCTTTAGCGGAGACGGTGGATTTATGATGGGGGCCTCTGAGATGGCGACAGCGATGATGTATGGCATCAATGTCGTGGCGGTCATTGTAAATGATAGTGCTTTGAGTTCGATCAAGGGATCACAGCGGAAGTACTGTGACGGGCGCACCGTTGATACGGATTTGGTCAACCCAGATTTTGTCCAGTTTGCCAAGTCCTTCGGGGCTTATGCTGTGCGAGTCGAAGAATTGTCCGATTTCAAGTCAATTTTACAAGACGCGCTTGCCGCCGATCGTCCAGCCCTAATCGAGGTGCCAATGCAAGATCGACAGGAAGAGCTTATTGGCTTAATCGGTTGGTTGCAGTCCGAGCCGCTGCGCAAAGCACGAAATACGAAATAGACAAAGATCCTAAGACTGAGCTATGAAACCTGAAGCAAAGTTGGAAGGCACCTACAAAATGTTGGAGCTCCTCGTTGTAGTCGGATTTTCCAGTATTCTTGTCAAGGGAAAAACCTGACTCGATTCAATCTTATTTCCTTCCTGCAATATGTAGATTTGGATTAGCCCAACCGATGATCAGCCCACTATCAGTCGAGGCTAGCGCTGGCTTACCGGTGTTAAAAGGCCAGGACGGAAGAAGGCTCACCGAAACTGGTTTCCAATTCGTTCCGTCCTTGCTTCGCTGTATCTTTATGAAACCCTCATGACCTTTCTCTTTCCAGGCCAGATATAATTGTCCTCCGTATGCGCACAGCGCGGGCCTGGCGTCAGTTGTTTCCTGTAAGGTTACCTGGTTCTCGAAACTAATACCGTCTTTACTGCTCTTCACGTTGAGCTTATGGGTATCCTTACCATTCCACGCAATAAAAAGGAGGGAACCAAAACTCGCCAATGCAGGTCCTGACTCTGCTCTTGCCGCCAATTTGGTTTCATTTTCCCAGACCATTCCATTGGCGCTTGACATAATCTTCAGGTATGAGCCCTCCCTCGGTTTGGTTCTCCAGGCGAGATAAACTCGATTCTTAAATACGGCCAATGCCGGCGCCGACGTAGAGGAGAAGTTGAGCGTGACCTTCTTTGACCATGTGTCTCCGCCATCAAGAGACTGCATAACATTTAATCTGTGCTCTGGCTCCTTTCCTGTCCAGGCTAGGAAGAATCTGTTATAGAAGAAGGTCAATGCGGGCCCTCGATGTGATACTTCACCATTGACGGGTTTTGTATTGAATTGAGGAAGTATGTTATGGAAAGGAGAGGAGTAATGTCGTAACTGTTCATATCTCAGCCTCAGTCCGGAAGATCCAGTCTTGGGATCACCTGTTTCAGTCCAACACATGATGACTGGCCTGCTTGTCTCTTCACCCCGTTCATCAATATATCCTCCATAAGCAACAGCAGGGCCAAAGGGACTCGTTGGGCTGACAGTGGCAAGGATATCAAGTCCAAGCATTTTTCCAAACAATCTTGCTATGGAAAGCGACCACGTATACAAAACGCATATAAGAACTTTAGGGAGCTTCCAGGCAATGCACACCTTATGAGCAGTCCAGTGATAACCCTTACCGACCCACTTAGCCATCCATATAAATACGTGACAAAAAAATTTACACGGTTGCCAACCACACGATTTATAGTACCATTCGTCTGCCCATTCATCGCACCTCCAGTATCCATTATCACGCTTCTCCGAACATTTCTCAATCTCTGTCCCTGCATATGCCACGCATGGTAAAATTGCCATAATTCGCTCCCGTTCTATGAAAAATTGGTCGTTAACTGAGCCTACATTTGCCTGAAACCGTACGCCCGCCACCTGAAGACTTCATTCTGTGATCATACCATTATCAAATTTTGGAGGCTGCGGTCAAATCAGCTGTAAGACGTCTCGGATTGAATAACGACATGGGCTAATGCAGGGTTCTCCCAAGGTCATCCGAATCATCTTTTCCGTCAATTACTCGGAATTTTCTTGGGAGTCTCCTCAGTCTGCTCTGATAATAGTAGCGGCGGAGTGCAGAGACAAGGGAATAGTATCGGAGATAAACAAATCCAAACAGCATTCCTCCCACGTGTGCGAGGTGGGCAATATTATCGGAGGAACCGGACAGGGATGCATAAAGTTCAATTGCTCCAAAAATCAGGACAAAATGCTTGGCCTTGATGGGGAATAAGAAGTATAGATAAATCAGCCGGTTAGGAAAGAGAAGCCCATAGGCCAGGAGTATTCCGTAAATCAAGCCGGATGCCCCAATGGTGGGGACAGCCAGATGAGGAGAAACTATAGCGGTGCATATACCCGCACCAATACCAGTAACCAGGGCATATTTTAGAAAAAACCTGGCGCCCCAGTTCCTCTCCAGCTCACAGCCGAACATCCAGAGCGCAAACATATTGAATAAAAGGTGAAAGATTCCCCCATGCAGGAAGGCATAGGTAAAGAGCTGCCAGATAAAGAACTTTCTCCAGACCAGGACGGGGACCAGGCCAAAGATCAGATTTATCTCCGAGCGGCCGGTAATGGTTTGAGAGATCAGCTGGTACAGGAAAACTACCACGCAGCTGATGATGATAATCTTCACTGCCCGGGTTAGAGGACCTCCGAAGCTAATCCGGGGCCTCTGATAATAATAGTTCATAGGTGCAAATTAGCACAGACCTCTTTTGATGAAAAGGCCAAATCGGCGAGGCCATAGCCCAATCCCGGAGGCCAGTGGAGGTGATTACCATTGAATAGCAGAAGGCTGAGATTTCGGTGAGTTAAAGAATACCGTATAATGATAAGCACTTGAGAGAGGAGCGGGTACAGAGCTTGAAAATCTCTACCCAAAAAAAAGAGAAGCAATCCGAAGATCCCGTGACCTTCTTATATAGAGAGCGGTATAGTCGTATCAGAGGCATAGACCAGACTTTTGTGGCGCCCTGCCTCCCCGGATATACCTTGGACGGATATGCCTCATCCCACACTGCTATCGAAATAGGTCGATATTGCCTTGTTAAGGAACTCACGGTCGTCTTTCGTTATCTGGATGAATCGAATTCCCATTCCTCGGTTTACGATCCTCTCATCAGGGACGTTGATGTTGGACCAGATAACCTCTGCGTTGACCGTCAGGGCGTCATGACTGGGAGCATCGATGGTCAGACGAAATCTCTCGCTCAGGGGAAGAGGCTTATGGCAGCAGATAAATGCACCACCAAGACTGATATTTTTTATCTGTGCCTCTACCGTTCCCTGAGAGGTCTTCATCTTGACAGGCCACATAATATCGGCTCTCTGATGTTGGCGCTTCTCCTTCTTAACGGTCCCGGTCAACTCCGCTGGAGCACGATCCTTCTGGCCGGAGACCAAACGTCTCTTGAGATAGGAGCTGATAAAGCCGATGAGCATTACGGTGAAGATAAAGATTGCTCCACCAAAGGCCAGCTTTACTATGATATCCGTCATATTCATCGGAGCCTTACCCCACGCTATCCACTCCGTCATCAGGTTTCTAGTCTGCGCGAAATCACAGCACAACCACTGAAGTCCAGACCCTTGCGCCCCTGTTACCTCCTCCAGTGATAGTGATAAGGTGGCAAGAATTCCTTTTCTGGTGAAGGCAGTATAGGATGAGGTCGCCAGTGTGTCAAGGGGAGGGCTTAAACTGCGGCTATCGCATTGATCTCGATCAGTGCATCCGGATTGACAAATCCTTTAACTTCTACCAGGGTGCTTGTTGGATAAGGTTCCTTGAAATACCTGAGTCGAACTTCATGGATAGCCCTCAGGGCACTCACCTCTTTCACAAACACAGTCACCTGAATAACGTCATCCAATGATCCCCCCAGCTTTTTCAATGCGGTTTCAACATTCTTAATGCATTGCTCAGTTTGGGTCTTGACGTCGCCTTTTCCGATGAGTTCCCCATGCTCGTTGAAGGCGATTTGACCTGAGATCCATATAAGCCTCCTGACTTGGGATAGGTCGACTGATATGGCATTGCTGAACGCTACTTTCATACCCATAGCCCCGCCAAATGGCATGCTTTCCTTTTGCATAGCTTCACCTAACCATGTCCTCTGTAATTTCAAGTTTCACGGCCACCAACCCTAGCAAATTTTAGAGGCCGAGGTCAAGCCAGGTGTGACTGAAAAATTTGCATGTTAGTCTGCGGCGCTGGCTGCGAGGTTATTTGATACATCGCGAGATTAGTGGGGACTGCCCAGGGGCATGCTTTTTCAAGCATCCTCCTGGGCTTCATTATCTATGCGGGTGAAGGCGCGCATATCTACCATACCGGCGATACGGCGATCTCAAACTCATCGGTGAGCTTTATTAGCCGGCTGTGGGGCTGACTACCGTAGCTGTGCCGCGCGAACATCGTGGTCCAGCCTATGAAGTAGCTAAATATCTTAAGCACATCCTGAGTCCCAGCCAAACCTTCGGGTTAGAGCCCTACGGCAAAGAACTTGTGTAACACGAAGTTCGTGAAGAAAAATCCATAAAACCCTATAGCAAAGCAGGTGACTCCTACCTCAATTTTCGAAAATCTGTACTCCTTGGGCAGAAGGGTGTAGTTAACTCCCAGTAGCCCAATTACGTACAATACACCGCTTAGGTTGGCGAAGGCCCCAGCAAGGAGCACCATTATTAATGGCTTCGTTCCTGCAGCGATCATGCCTAACCACAGGGCTGTGAACACTGCAAGTATGCCGTAGTATAAGGGCCTGACATCTCCCTTGCATCTCTTATAGAGGCCTGGAAAGCCGTTCCATATAATGTTTGTGAGTTCTCTCAGCAGGCTATCTATTAATCCTGTTCCATCTGGCCAGAACACGAGGAATAAAGCGATTAATACCACCCACCATGCTGCCCCCAATACGCCACTCATAGACTTGGCAAGTATCGCTGCAAACCCGAATCCAGGTTCAACTGCCGCTTCGACAGGTACAAACTTGTAGTATAGAATGCACGGAAACCACATGGTTAAGATGCTAAAGAGGAAAAATACGGGCTATAACTCCATGTGAAGGTACTTGTACCATGTCTTCGCCCTCCGGATATTCTCAGGACTTATCTTTGGCATAAAGCCCTTTACCAGAAAGGCCACCTTCTTCCCGCCCACGAGTGTTGGGATGAAACCTATCTTCTTTGCCATACCCCACTCCATATCCCTGTAGTAATTAGAGATAAGCAACCCTGAATAAGAGGTTAACCCTGCATATCCAGCAACAGCGGCCATTGCAAGCCAATCAGCCCCCTCGGGTATATAGCCGAAGGTGAAGAACCCTTTGAAACCGGCCCACCATATTTCAGCCGGAACATATAGCAATGCCAGTATGAACAACAGGGGTACTATGGCGACGAAGTTAAGCCAGAAGAACATGCGGGCAAGTGTAGTCAGGACCTTCCCTCCTATAAGCAGCGGCAAGGTGCAGATAATTATACCCACCACAGACAACACCGACCAGAGTATTCGCTGCTCAGGTCCAGGAGGACCCCCAATGATCATTGCAGCTAAGGTCGATCCAACCAGGGCCATATAGTATGGCCACATCAACTGAACTGTCCTAAAGACTGTCCATAAAATGGTCCATGCCTTATTACCAATCCACAATCTATTTATCCCGAGCTGTACAGGTTCCCCTGTGAGAATAGTGTACTTTGAGGAGCTTATGGATGTAACTGTCTGGAGTAAAATCGATACGAAGGCAATCCAGAGGATCAAAGGGCCATGCTTAACTACTTAGGGAGGGGCCAGATATGACTTCCCCAGTTCCGATGCCTAAGCCCAGGGCTACCATGCCTGGACCAAAGAGAAATTTGATGTAATCTCTCCAGCGCGTGAGTTTAAAAGGTTCTGGAATATCTGCCTCGCCGGTATATTCTTTATCTGTCCACATTTTTACCTCCTCCCCAAGGTTTTATACAGCCTGTCCTCGGTTCTTGCTAGCCTGCTTTCGCGGGCAATCTTCCACATCCTGTTGAGCACTATAGATCCACATGACTGATCAAGCGACCATTCCCTTGCAAATTCCCCGCTCCAGATATCGGAGGCCTCTTTTCTCACCATCTCCTTAACCTTGTCATAAAAGCGCTCTGCCCTGGTGAATTGACCATACTGGCTTGTCCTAGAATGGTCTGCCATCTGTTCCACCATTCCTCGTTCAGCCATGGCCTTTGCTACCTCTGATAGTTCACCAGAGGCATAAAGTTCAAGGATCGCGGCCTCAGGTGATGCCCCGTATTCTTCAGTAACCACATCAAAATAGGCCCGCATTGCAGCAGACATTATCGGACCCCATGAATGTTCACTGAGCAGGTCCAACAAGGTCTCTTCTTCAAAGGAAGATTTAATGGCGACACCGCCCGGTAAGCCAAGAGCTCCTATCCCCTTGGCGATTGCCTGCGCATACTCCCACGCTTTCCCCGAGATATCTTGTGCCACGCCCAACAGAGCAGGGTAACCCTTCTTCTTTCCATGAAGGTCCAGTATTCCCCATCCTATCATTCTTGGTGCGACCATGACCAGATCAGTATTAGAAGGAGGCTTGCGGCTGGCTCGATATTTGGTTGTGATACTGGTCTGCAAAATTTGCCTGCTAGCTGTGATTTTGGTAGACTAGGGTAACTTGACTCTGACTTCTCCCTGCCTGTGGTTACCATAAAACAGGGCCAAATGCGGGGATTTAGACAGTAGGATTGGCCACTGCACCCTAATCTTGACTAAAATAAGGAGGTTCAGCTATGGAGATTGTCTGGATAGACCCAGATCGGTGCACTCTCTGCGGCCTCTGTATCCCGATATGCGTCAGGCGTATTCTCGAGGAGCGAGAGGGGGCCGTAGCAGTCACCGATCCAACCCAGTGCATCCTCTGCGGGCACTGCAAGGCTGTATGTCCAGAAGATGCGCCCCAGCTTTCCTCACTCAACGCCGAGGAGTTCAGCCCTATTCCCCGTCGAGAAGATCTTCCGCAAGCAGAGCAACTCATGGCTTTCTTCTGCTCCCGTAGGAGCATCAGGATTTTTCAGAAGAGAGAGGTGGAAAAGGGGAAGCTCGAGAAAATTATCCAGGCCGCACGTTTTGCCCCGACAGGAGGAAACCGCCAGCCGCTCCACTATGTGGTGCTCAATTCAGCAGATAGGATTGAAGAGATTCGGACAATGGCCATCGAGAGCCTCGTCGGCCAGGCCAAAAAAATTGAAGGTGCCATCCAGGGAATGCGGGCAGGAGATGAGCCCGTTCCTGTAACATATCAGCTCCGGCAGTTGTATCCCCCCATCTGGCGGCAGATGGCAGACCTTGATAAGCAGGGGATAGATAGGCTTTTCTACCATGCCCCGGCCCTGATTATTTGTCATCTCAACCCGCTCGAATCGGTAACGCCGGATATGGATCCGGGGCTTTCGGCCATGCAGATGATCCTCATGGCAGAGGCTCTTGAGCTCGGAACCTGTCTCTGTGGATTCTTGGTCTTCGCCATCGAGGAATCTCCCGAGCTTCGGAAGGCCCTGCAAATTCCCAAAGACCATAGAGTGCCACTTTCTTTCATGGTAGGTTATCCTGATGTGACCTTCCATAGGCTGGTTTCACGCAAACCCGCAAGGGTCCGCTGGCTCTAAGAACCGATCTATAGGGCTCATGGGTGGTCATGATCAGGACAGCGCATCCAAGTGGGTCAGTTGGCCAATCCACCCTTGACCCCTTCTATCCCATCGACCGAAGAGGCTGTTGGTCTTCGGGGTCCGGCTCTACTTCCTCTTCCATCGCGCCCGCAGGGCGGCAATGAAGGGCGAGGACCAGAGAATGATGCTAACTGCCCCGAGTATGGCGCTAACCGGACGCTGGAAGAAGATGGTCAGATCCCAGTTGCTCTTGATCATGGACACCATGAAGCTGTCCTCGAGCAGCCGGCCCAGGACTAAGCCAAGAACGGCCGGGGCAACCGGGATATCATTAGCCTCCATGAAGAAGGCCAGGATTCCGGTGCATAACATGATGCCCACGTCAAAGGTGGTGTTATTGATGGCGAAAGAGCCGACAATACAAAACATCAGGATGGCTGGCATGAGTATGTTGCGGGGGACACGGAGCATCTGGGTGCCGGCCTTGATGGCGAGAAAGCCAAAGGGAATAAGCAAGATGTTAGCCAGGATGAAGGCTATGTATAGGGCGTAAAGGATCTCCGGGGTCTGCTGGAAGATCATCGGGCCGGGACGCAGGCCCTTCATGAACAGCACCCCGATGACAATGGCGGTGATGGAGTCACCGGGGATACCGAAGACCAGGGCTGGAACCCAGGCCCCCCCGAGGCCGGCATTGTGAGCCGTTCCTGCGTCAACGACGCCCTCGATGGCGCCGATGCCAAACTTCTCCGGCTCCTTGGAGAATCTCTTGCTCACGGCGTAGGCAATCCAGGCAGCAATATCTGCTCCGGCTCCAGGCACGATTCCGACAAAAGTGCCGACGACGCCGGACCGGCCGATGTTAAGCTTGTACCTTCTCAAGACCTTGCCGATGCCGGCGAACATCTTCTCGGTATTGGCCGAGATGCCGTTGAAGGAAAGATCGCCAGAGGAGACATTCCGCATTACCTCAGAGACCCCGAACATGCCGATCATGGCCGGGATGAAGTTGAACCCGTTCAAGAAGTTGGTGATGCCGAAGGTGAAGCGGGGGAAGCCCAGGGTGATGTCTACTCCCACCGTGGTCATGAACAACCCGATCAGAAGTGAGACCAGGCCCTTGATCAGGGATCCCCTGGTCACCAGAACAGCGCAGCTAAGCCCGATGCAGGCCAGCCAGAAGTACTCGAAGCAGGTGAACTTCATGGCCACTTCGGCTAGCATCGGGGCCAGCAAGATCAGGATAATCGCCCCGATGAGGCCACCGATGGCGGCCACTGTCACGTTTACGCCCAAGACGAAGCCCGCCTTGCCCTGCTGAGTCAGGGCGTAGGAATCGGCTACCAAGGCGGCAGAGGAGGGCGTGCCTGGAATTCGAACCAAGGCGGCGGGAATGTCCCCGGCAAAGATGGCCATGGCCGTCATGGTCACGATGGCCGCGAGTGCCGGGACTGGGTCCATGAAAAAGGTGATCGGAACCAGCAGGGCCGTTGCCATGGTCGCGGTCAGGCCGGGAATAGCCCCGACGAACAAACCGTAGATCGCCGCCGTTGCGATAACAAAAAAAACGTATGGCTGCGCTATCAGCGAAATGGCCGTGTAGATATGCTCAAGCATGATTACCAACCCCACAAGCCCCAGGGCAGGGGGACCAGCAGTATTTTTGCAAACAGCACGTAAATGACCAGGGTCACTCCGCATGCCATCACGAGGCTCCAGGGCGTGGACACGCGCAGCCACTTCATCAGGCCAAAGAGAAGAACGAAGGACGTGATCTGGAAGCCGAGGAACTCCGAGAGGTAGATATAGAAAATGATCGCTCCCAAGGCCAGCACGATGTTGATAAGCCCCCTGCCGGTGATTCCGCTGCTGTCGAACTTTAAGATCCTTTCACCACTCCGAACTCCCTGGACCACCAAGGTGATGCCGGCAATGATGAACAACACTGCGAGGACGTTGGGGAAGAGCGAGGGACCAGGGTACCCTTTCTCCAGAGCAGGGAAGGTCTGGGTGTAGACTAGCACCGCGATGGCGAAAATGATCAGCCCCAGTCCAATGGCCGTGTTGCTGACTCGCATGGCTTTTCCTTTCCGTCCGGGGCAGTCTACTTGATGATTCCGGCTGTCTTCATGATTTGGCCGTTGGTCTCGTCAGCTTCGGCCATGGCCTTGGCGAAGGACTTGGAGTCCATCCAGCGGATGCCGTAGCCGCGGTTCTTCATGAACTTCTTGAAGTCCTCGCTGTCGACGATCTTCTTGATGGCCTTCTCCAGGATGTCCACGATCTGGGGCGGCGTTCCGTTGGGCACGACCACGCCGCGCCAGGCTCCACAAGACCAGTCGACGCCGATGTCCTTGAGGGTCGACACGTCAGGGAACAGGGGATCCCGCTTGTCGGCCATGAGGGCCAAGGGCCTGATCCTGCCGGCCTCGATCAGGGTGGCCGCCTCAGGCAAAGAGCAGGTGCTCATGTCGATGCCGCCGGCCATCAAGTCCTGCAGTGCCGGGGCAGCGCCTTTGCTGGGGATCCATTTGACCGCTGTCGGCGGCATACCGATCGCTCTGAGCCAGCCGGCCATGGCAAGGTGCCAGATGCCGCCTTGGCCCGTGCCTGATGCGGTGAAGTTACCCGGTGTTTCCCGCACGGACCTCTCTAGATCCTTATAGGTTTTCCAGGCTGCGTCGCTTCGGACATTGATGCCGGCTGGGTCGGAGTTGACCATGCACACCGGGCTCATGTCCCTGTACGTTACCTTGGTTAGGCCCATCCAGTGCATCATGGTGATCTCCACCGTTGCCAGGCCGACAGTGTAACCATTCGGCTTGGCCGTTGCCATGGCTGTGTGGCCGATGGCGCCGCTCCCGCCGATCCTGTTGACCACGTTAACCGGTACCCGGAGCTGGGTCTTAAGCAGGGTGGCGAGAATTCTGGACACGGCATCCGTGCCGCCGCCGGCTCCCCACGGGCAGATCATGGTTATGGGCCGTTTGGGATAGTCGACCGCAGAGGCGCTCCCTAGGCCGAATCCTACAAGCATCGCCGTGGCCGCAGCCAAGGTGATTAAGTTCTTTCTCTGCACAACAATCTTTTTCAACACCATATGTTTTCCTCCTCTCATGAAAAAAGCACGTTTTTCGTATAAGGCTTGGAATGAGTAGGTCTCAGTGTAAAATTCCAGACCCCTGTGGTAAGGTTTTTTACGGAGACGAAATTTACCCGGGGTGAAATCAGATGCAGTCGGATACTATCACAGACTGCTGACTATTCCAAATTATAAATAAAGCCATATGGTTGAAAACTCAAAAAGGCCCATGGATTTTCCCTTGGAGGGGTCAACAAAGGCATAAAGCAGCTAAAGCGTATGGCATAAGAAGGTGAATCTTTATCAAAACAGTCTATCTCAGTCAATCAAATAAGATTGGGCTTCTTATGCTGTATTGACATTTAAGATATTTATTATTAAGCTCGTGGAACTTAAATTTCTAGAGAATTAACTGTTAAAGAGAGGTCGTGGCGATGGCACGATGGGATAGGGAAAAGGGTATATTAGTCCATGAACCTGGTAAATTCTGGAGGTATGAGCTTAGAGATGTTGGTGAACCCAATCTGCATAGAGACATTTTCCCCTATACGGAGGTTCCCCGTATAGATTTCGATCATAAGATATTACCTATATCACCAGCAGATAGGATGTTTATCACCGATACTACCTTCAGGGATGGTCAGCAATCACGCCCACCTTATACCAGTAAACAGATCCTGGATCTATACGATCTGCTGCATAAATTGGGAGGACCTCAGGGTATTATCAGGCAATGTGAATTTTTCCTCTACGGTGCTAAGGACAAGGAGGCAATAGGGCTCTGTAAAGAGAGGGGATATAGATACCCTGAGATCACTGGCTGGATCCGGGCCAACGCTGAGGACCTCAAGCTTTTGAAGGATATGGGCCTCAACGAGACAGGAATTTTGACATCCGTTTCTGATTATCATGTCTTTTATAAGCTGGGAAAGACCAGAAAAAAGGTTATTGAGGAGTATCTGGGAATAGTAAAGAGCGCCCTGAATATGGGGATTGTTCCAAGGTGTCATTTTGAGGATATCACAAGGGCAGATATCTATGGTTTTGTTGTTCCATATGCCTCTGAGCTAATGCGCCTCAGGGAAGAGAGCAGGGTTGATATTAAGATCAGATTGTGTGACACCCTTGGCTTTGGTGTAACATACCCTGGTGCAGCTTTACCCAGGAGCGTACCGAAGCTGGTAAGGGCTTTGATAGAGGAGGCAGGGGTACCTGGGGAGCTATTGGAGTGGCACGGTCACAACGATTTTCACAAGGCATTGATTAATGCTACGACCGCCTGGCTCTATGGCTGCCAGAGTGCTAACGGAACCCTCCTGGGTTTTGGAGAGAGAACAGGAAATACCCCTGTTGAGGGCCTGATCATGGAGTATATAAATCTTAGGGGTAATACGGATGGGATAGATACGACCATTATTACCGACATAGCCAACTACCTGGAAAAGGAAATGAGTTTCCATGTTCCTGAGCATTACCCCTTTGTAGGCGGGGATTTCAATGCTACAAGGGCAGGCATACATGTAGACGGTTTAATTAAAAACGAGGAGGTGTATAACATATTTGATACAGAGAAGATCCTTAAGAGGCCATCAACTGTCTCTATTACGGATAAATCAGGTACAGCTGGCATTGTCCACTGGATCTACAATAACTGCGATATACCGAAGAGCCTCGAAATCCTAAAGAGGCACCCCGGTGTCCTCAAGATAAACAAAAAGATCCAGGAGGAATACGACAGTGGCAGGGTAACGGTGATTTCCAACAAAGAGATGAGGCATTACTGTCAGAAATATATCCCGGAATTATTTATGTCAAGGTTTGATGTGCTGAAAAACAGGGCCTCTGATATGGTAGCCCATCTCCTGGAAGATTTAATCGAAAACGAGGATATCTCCTCTATGGATCCAGCTAAACAGGAGCCGCTTATGGAGAAGGTCTTGGATGACAATCCATTTATACAATTCATGTATATAACCGATACCAGTGGCAGAAAGGTCACCAAGAATATCTGTAGTATTGTTGATAAGGCTAAGTTTGAGAGATTTCAATTGAACGATGATTTTTCCAATAGAAAATGGTTTATAGGTCCAATGAAGGATGGTAACATTCATGTGACTGATTTTTACACATCTATAATTACAGGTGCCCTGTGCATCACAGTTTCAGGACCAATACGGGATAAGAATGATGAGATAGCTGGGATTCTTGGAATAGACATCAAATTTGAGGATCTGGCAAAGATGGAGGAGGATGAAAATGAGGACCAAACCAGGTAAGGCTATTTTTGCCCTTTCTTTTATCTTAACCCTATGCCTGGGCACATCTTGCATCTCCTTAGGCCTGGCTCAAGAGGAGAAGGAAAAGGAAAATACAAGACCGGAAAGGGGAATTTCAGTGGCCTTTGAATACCCAGAGGTCATCATTAATAGGGGAGATGATGTTTCGGTAGACCTCATTGTTAAAAACGAGGGGAAACGGGATGAGAATGTTTACTTGAGGATTGCTTCTGCTTTCCCCGAGTGGGATACCAAGATCAAAACATACAATTTTTCTATTAGCTCTGTCCATGTCCCCGATGGAGAGGATAAACATGTTACCTTTTATGCCGAGCCAGAAAAGGATATCAAGCCAGGAACCTATGAATTCAAGGTGGATGCAAAAACAGAGGATGGGCAACTGAAGGTATCCCATCAGCTAACGATTACCGTACAGGAAAAAGAGAAAAAGAAAGGAGAGATAGAACTCACTACATCCTATCCTGTTTTGAGGGGGCCAAGTGATGCAAGGTTCGAGTTTTCCGTTGATGTGACCAACAAAACGGATAAGGAAGATACCTTTAATTTAACTGCCAGGGGACCAAAAGACTGGCAAATCAATTTCAAGCCCCCGTATGAGGATAAATATATCTCAAGCCTGAGGCTCAAAGATGATGAGAGCAGAAGCTTAAACGTTGAAGTAACCCCTGATCGCCTCTCCAAGGCAGGAGAATATCTCATTCCAGTCCTCATAAGTGCGGGTGAGTCGAGGGTGGAGGCACAATTGAAGGTAATCATAACAGGCACCTATAAGCTGGGGGTTGGTACTGCCACGGAACTTTTGTCTCTTGAAACGGAAAAAGGGAAACCCGGCAATATTTCCATATATGTAAAAAACAGTGGTTCAGCGATAATCCACGATATCGAGTTCTTGTCAATAAAACCAGAGAATTGGAAGGTGGAATTCAGGCCTGAAAAGATAGAGGCCTTGGAACCAGGGGGCTTAAAGCAGGTTGAGGTGAGTATAGTCCCGGCTCAAGAGGCGCTTCTAGGTGACTATGCAGTTGGTTTGAACATTGGTGGAGAGAAAAGTTCAGATGAGCTTGAATTGAGGGTAACCGTAAAGGCCTCTGCAGCCTGGAGCTGGATAGGGATCGGGATAATCGTCCTTGTTATTGTTGGCCTCTTTGGCCTGTTTGTTTCTTTTGGAAGGAGGTAATATGGATCAAAGGGCGATTGTTGAAACCCATCAATTGTCCAAAAGCTATGGCAACCAGGTTGCAGTTAGCGACCTGACCTTCAGTATACAGGAGAGTGAGATATTCGGTTTTCTGGGACCAAATGGCTCAGGCAAGACAACCACCTTGTTGATGCTGCTTGGGCTTACTGAGCCTACAAGTGGGTGGGCAAGGGTTGCAAACTGTGACCCCGTAAAGGAGGCTATCAAGGTCAAAAAGGTTGTTGGCTATATCCCGGAGAATATCGGCTTCTATGATGATATGGATGCCATAGAGAACCTTAAATTTATAGCAAGGCTCAACAATATACCTGATTCCATTAGCTCAATCAAGATAGAGGAGGCCTTGGAGAGTGTTGGGCTCAAAGAGGAGGCGGAAAAAAAGGTGGGCGCTTACTCCAGGGGCATGAGGCAACGCTTGGGAATTGCCGAGATTCACATAAAGGAACCAAGCATTGCATTTTTAGATGAACCTACCTTAGGGCTTGACCCTGAGGGGACCAATCGGATCATCGAGTATATCCAATCATTAAGCAGGGAAAAAAATATGACAATTCTTTTGTCCTCCCATGATCTAAAACAGGTACAGAAAATCTCAGATAGGATAGGGATAATGATTAAGGGACGAATGATCGCTGTGGGACCCATTGAAGAACTGGCAAAGGAAAAACTGGGGGTAGATGATAAGGAGATCTCCTTAGACGATGTATATATGAAATATTTTCAGGAGGTCTCGGCATGACGGGTATCGGTGCTATTTTCAGAAAGGAGCTTGCAGATCACTTCAGCAGCTATCGGTTCGTTATTCTTTTTGCCCTGATTGCCATGGTCAGTTTGATAACGACCTACATGGTGGGCATTGGTCTCAGCGAGGAACTTAGTGGTATTGCCAAACCAAAGTTTGTCTTTCTGATGCTTTTTACCTCGACAGGCCCTCTGTTTTCCCTGGTGCAGTTTGTCGCCTTTTTTGGGCCCCTCATAGGGCTCATACTCGGTTTCGATTCTATAAATAGGGAGAGGTCTGCCGGGACATTAAGCAAATTGGCCTCTCAGCCTATCTACAGGGATTCCATTATTAATGGTAAATTCTTATCAGGTGTGTTTACGATCGCTATTATGTTGATGTCCATTCTTCTTGTGGTGTCAGGCCTGGGGCTTACACTGATCGGCGTCGTGCCAGGCGTAGAGGAGGTTTGGAGGATCTTTATTTATCTGATTATCAGCATCTTCTACATATCCTTCTGGTTAGGTATTAGTATACTCTTTTCAATTCTCTTCAGGGGTATTGCCACATCTGCACTTGCTACCTTGGCCATCTGGATCTTTTTCTCATTTTTTGTTTCCATGGGCGCAACTGTTGTTGCAAACGCCATGGTGCCACTTGATCGAGCTACCATGGAAGACCCTGAAATGGTAATGAGGCATGTAAGACTTCAACGGGTCGTCTCTCTCCTTTCCCCAATGCAACTCTACAATGATTCCACTGCTATAATAATTGATCCCATGAGGAAAACAACAGGATCACTTGTGCTTATGGGGGCTGTTGAAAGGCTCCTTTCAGAAAGATTCAGGCGGCCATTGGGCCTTTCCCAGAGCATTTATGTTGTACTTCCCCATCTTATTACCCTCATAGCCGTTACCTTTATCTGCTTTGGGCTCTCTTACTACGTGTTCATGAGACAGGAGATCAGACCCATCTAGTCTTGCTTGTAAAGAACTTCGCCCTGAGTAATACCACCCATTCCCCAACATGAGAAAACCTCCCCTCGGCCGAAGGGAGGTTTTCTTCTATAATTCAACGAGGATCAGGAGGGGTTTACCTGATGGCAATCGGCCGAATATTCGAACCGGTGGCCCCCCTGAACTTGTTCGGTACAGTGACAAAGAGGAACTCATATACGTTATCTTGTGCGAGTCCCTCCAGGTTCAACAGCTCGAGGATATGAACCCCGTGGTGGAACAGTGCCGTGTGACCAGGATGCGGGTTGGTTCCGACAGGTCCCACCCCGCCCGGGACTGGCTGGGCCTCATATGCCACGGTGTCGGTTCCTCCGACCATCATCCCGTTGTCGAGAAGCCACTTGCAGGCTTTCCAGCCAGGGCCCGGTCCGATGGTGGCCTTTTGCTTGTCCGGCCAGAACTGACCAGCACCGGTCCTGATCAGGACCGCATCCCCCTTGTTGATCTTGGTGCCCTGCTTTTTCAGGGTGCCCTCGATGTCGGCGACGGTGATCTCGTAACCGGGCTCCAGGCACTTTACCCCCTTGTAACCGGCCACATCCAGGAGGATCCCCCTGCAAAATACAGGGGGGACCGTCTCGATTCCGGTCTTCACGAAACCGAAGTCTCCCAGGATCTTCTTCTGAGAGAAACCGTTGTAGCCAGCCCAAGCCGGCCCGCAGACCACATGGGCAAGACCATCCATGTGTGTGCCGGTGTGCTGGCAGTGGATGGTCACCTCACTGGCAAAGCAGATATTGGCATCGTTGTTACTCATCAACCAGCCCTGATCCCCTTGATTCCATTCACCGAACGGTGAGCGGAAGGTGATCAGTTCGTAGGGTGGATGGCCTGGCCAGTTCGGGCTGTATCGGTCAACCGTCTGTGCCAGGTCGTAGACCTTGCCCCCCTTGATGAGCTTCGCCGCCTGAATAACCATAGCAGCATCTTGCCAGTTCAACCGACCGACTTCATCGTCCGGACCAAACTCGAACTCCTGTGGAATCAATGTTCCGACCCACTTCTCATAGCCGGGCCCATACCTTTTCGTTGTCTCCTTCTTGTCTGCATAGGCCGGATAAGCGAGGAAAGCTAATGCGACCAGACAGACAACAACAGTCAACAATCTTTTTTTCGTTGCCATCTCTTCTTCTCCTTTCATTGCGATGTTCCCTTCTCCAAACACTTACCATTCGCCTTGTCTTTTGAAGACCTTACCTTATATCAATTCAATCACCCCCTTTCTTTTACCCTTTATGGCTACCCCAAAAACGGCGTTTCCGAGAGTAGCCTAATCATTGGTGCGTTAATCAAAAAAATGGCTTCTCATAAGAATCTGTGCTCAGTCAATTATGGCCGCCAGAGGCAGTGGCTTGACAATAAGTACCTTGAGTGGCGATTATCACGAGTAATAAGGTACTGTCAACTTGTAACATTTACAGGTATTATATCACCACGCGGTCCAGCCCCCATCAACCGGTAAGGTCGTGCAGTTCACCATACCGGCTTCATCACTTGCCAGATAAACAACGGCGTGTGCAATATCTTCTCGTGTGGCCAGCTCACCCTTGGGGATCCTACCCAGCACAAAATTAAGAAACTCAGGATTCTGAAGGCGTTTACGGGTAAGGTTTGTTTCCACAAAAGTGGGTGCCACAGAATTGACCGTGATTCCATGTTTGGCCCATTCAACCCCTAGCGTCCGGACGAGGTTGATAATGGCACCCTTGGTCGAGCAGTAGACCGGCTGGCCGGGTATACCGATTAGGCCTGATTGGCTGGAAATAAAGATTATCCGGCCGTATTTTTGTTCGATCATCTTCGGCGCAACTGCCTGGGCACAGAAGAATCCTCCTCGGAGATTTGTATGGAAATGATCATCCCAGTTTTCCTGATCCACTTCCAAACCGGGCGTGGGGCGATTAATCCCCGCGTTGTTAACGAGGATGTCGATGTGGCCGAATTCAGATTCAACAGCGGTGACACCTGCGCGGATCTGATCGAGGTCGCGAACATCTATATCGACTAAATAACTGCTATGACCGCAGCCCGCGCACAGGGATGCGGTTTCTTCTAAGTTTTCGCCGGGCTTGTCAGAAATGGCAACCTTCGCGCCGGCCTTTGTAAGTGCCACTGAAGTGGCCTGGCCCAATCCTGTGGCTGCTCCGGTTACGAGTGCCGTCCTGTTATTGAGTTCGAACATGTTAGCTACCCTTTCTGGGTCAATGATCCGTCTGTCAAATATGCTTTTGTTATGTTGGCGTTCACAGGTTCAGAGTTCACCCCTGCCCGACGCCCGCCTGCCGTACTGCGGGCAGGGGTTCAGGGTTACCCCGAACCTCTTAACCCTGAACCCTGTTTTTAGATTCCTAGCAGCTGCTTTTTGAGCTCCTCGCTGGCCGTTAACTCCTCGGCCGTCCCTTCATGCACGGTTTTTCCGTCATCCAGAACATAGACCCTGGAACAAACGCGCAAGGCCAAAATCGAATTCTGTTCCACCAAAACGGTCGTTATATTAGTTGAGGCCAACTCTTCAATTATGTTTATCACTTCACGAACAATGAGCGGAGCCAGTCCCTCGGATGGCTCGTCAAACAAGATCAGATCGGGATTACCCATCAGGGTTCGGGCGATTGAAAGAATTTGCTGCTCGCCACCTGAAAGGGTCTCTCCCTTGTGCTTAAGAAGCTCCTTGAGCGTCGGGAAATGGCTAAGTACGCGGTCAAGGTCCCATTCTTGGTTTTTGCCACCTCCTTTTTTTCTCGCGATCTCGAGGTTTTGCTGAACCGACAGGGTTGGAAAGATCCGTCGATTATCCGGGACCCAGCCAACCCCTAAGTTTGCTATGACGTTGGTCGCAAGGTTGGTGATATCCTGTCCTTTAAAGGTGATTTTTCCCATTCTGACCGGTGTCAGACCAAGAATGCTCCGCAGCGTGGTTGTCTTTCCAGCGCCATTGCGCCCCAGAATGGCTACAGATTCTCCTTCCAGGACCTTTAGATGAACATCATGGAGGACGTGGGCCTCCCCGTAGAACGAATTTATCCTATCAACATCCAAGATGGGCAGTGGTTCAGACATCAATCTATTCCTCCCAGGTAGGCTTCCTGTACTTGATTATCGGCCTTGATTTCTTCAGGAGACCCTTGGGCGATGACCCGGCCCTGATGCAATACGGTGATGGTATCGGAAATGGTCAGGACAACACTCATATCATGCTCAATTATGAGAATGGTAAGGCGTTCGGAGATTTTCTTTATGAACTCTTTAACGCGTTCGGTCTCCGAAGAGGGAAGCCCGGATGTTGGTTCGTCCATTAACAACAACTGTGGTTGTGAGGCCAGGGCGATTCCGATCTCCAGGATCCGCTTGTTGCCATAAGACAGCTCCTTGGTAGGGATATTCTTGACCGAGGCTAGGCCGATCTCGGCAAGAACCGTTTCTGTCTCCTGGTTTATGTCATCGAAATATTGAGTGGATCGAAGAAAATGGAACCCCTTTTTCTTGCGCGATTGAACCGCCAACCGAATATTCTCGAATGGCGATATTTCGTTGAATATGTTCAGCACCTGAAAGGAACGCGCTATGCCAAGTCCGACGATCTTGTGGATTGGCCAGCCAGTAATGTCCTGCTCCTGGAACAGGATTCTACCACTGTCGGGCTTATACAACCCTGTGATGATGTTAAAAAGGGTCGTTTTTCCGGCGCCATTGGGTCCGATAATGGAGGTGATGGCCCCCTCTTCTATCTTGATACTGATGTCCTGATTCGCCCTTAGCCCGCCAAAATGTTTTTCAATATTTGCCGTCTCAAGAATGGCCATCGGTCATACCTCCTCCAAAACTTCTTCCCGTCCGCTCGTTTGGCCCACCCTGAAGTAGCCAAGGATCCCCTCAGGCAGGAAAATGATTACGAAGACTATCAGCAGTCCATAAAAAATGTACCAGTGTTCGGTGATCGAAGAGATGATGTCCCTGAGGGCGATGAAAATGACTGCCCCGAGGATGGGTCCAAAAAAATTGGTCAGCCCTCCCCCGATCAGGACCATCATGACAACGTCACCAGATTTCGTCCAGTGCATCGGGTTGGCAAAAGCGCCATGTTGGAGCATGGCGTAAAGGGCGCCGGCAAGACCGGCAAAGATGCCGGAAATCACCAGGGCTATCCACTTGTACAACACTGCATTGTAGCCCAGGTACTTGGCCCGAACCTCGTTCTGCTTGGTGGCATATAAGACGGTTCCCAAGGGGGAATGAACGATTTTCCAGAGTAAGATAAGACTGACCATGAGGATGACAAAAACGAAATAATAATAGGACAGGATGCCTTCAATCGGGATGCTAAACAGCCCGAAGAAGGTCAGTGCGTACCTCTCTATCCCCATGAGGCCGTTCTCGCCGCCAGTCACAGCATCCCATTGGAAAGCGATGAAGAAAAACATCTGGGTTAGGGCGATGGTCAAGAGGGCGAAGTAGATTCCCCTTTTCTTGGCCAGAAAGAGACCCACGATGCTGGCGATCATGCCACAGAACAACATGCTCCCCAGGATAGGAATCCATGTACCCGCGATGATGTGCTGCTGGATTAAGCCACACATATAGGCGCCAGTGCCGAAAAAGAGGCCATGACCGAATGACGGAAGGCCGGTGTATCCGAGAAGAATATTGAATCCCATTGCAAAGATTACCCAAATCATGACCTCAATGGCCAGCGACATGAAACCAAGCTTCATGATAAACGCTGGCAGGATCAGGAAAACGGCAAATGTGATAAACATCGGATGACGAAAATAGCGTACCATTTCTTAATTCTCAACCTCTTCGCCTGTTTTACTGCTCAAGCAGAGACTTTTCGCCCATGATCCCGCGTGGTCGCACCACGAGAACAATGGCCATGATGAAGTACATCGCCAATTCGGACATTCTCGGCCAAACCAAAATACTTAGGCTTTTGGACAGACCCACGATCAGGCCCCCAATAACTGCTCCCCAGAAACTGCCGATGCCACCGATAACGACAATCACGAAAGACGGCATTAAGACCTCCCATCCCATGGTTGGCTTTAGGCTCCACATCGGACCGGCAATAACACCGGCGATGCCGGCAAGGGCCGCTCCCAGGCCAAAGACTACTGTCCGAATCCTACGCAGATTCTTGCCCAAGGCCAGCACCATTTCGCTATCGGAGACTCCAGCCTTGATGATGGCACCATAGGGGGTCTTCTCCAGAAAGATCCAAACCAAAGCGAGCAACATGAAAGCCAGAGCGGCCAGGAACAGTCTATATTTGGAATAAAAGATAAAGCCCAGGTCGATCGGGCCGGCCACGAATTTAGGGGCGGCTATGGAGTAACCAATCTTGCCCCAGACGATGCGAATGATCTCCTCGAAGGCCATGGCCATGCCGAATGTCATGAGGAGACCAAGCAACGGGTCTTTCCCATAAATCCTTCTGACCGCAGACCATTCGATGAACAGGCCGATGACACCCACCAACAGGGGTGCGATGATAAGGGATGCCCAATAGCCAAGGTATGGTTGCAGGCTGAGAGCAAAATAGGCGCCTAGGGCGAACAAGGCGCCATGACTAAAGTTAATGACTTCCATGACACCGAGAATCAACATGAAACCCAAGGCCATAACGCCGAAAAGGAGGCCCAAGACCAGCCCGTTGAACACCTGGGAGTAAAATTCTGCCATGCTTACCTCACTTACTGTTATGTAGCCAAGGGTTGGGTCTACTAAAGGCAAGGCCACAACCCTTGGCTGGCATTTTACTTATACTACTAGTTACTTATACGGCTCGAGCTTACAAGGATTCTCCGCTCGACTTCGAACGATGTCTTCACCTTTCATTGAACCGATGACTTCGTAGAAGTCGGTTGGATCCTTTGCTTCTTTGGCTTTTTTAGCCCTGGCGATGTATACCTCCTGGACGAACTGGTGGTCCCATGGCCGGATATAGGTTGGGTAATTCTTCATGTTATCGTAAATGTAATGTCCTTCCAGGGCCCTGATGATATCGTTTGTCTTGAGGCTCTTGGCCCGTTCGACGGCCCGAAGCATTGTCCTGGTGCCAATATAGCCTTGATAGGTGTTATTGTCGGGAATAGGAATCTTGGCATTGGGCCAGCGTTTTTTGTACTTGGCCACGAATTCCTTTGTCCCTGGGGTATCCAGCAAATGATACCATTCGATGGCAAAGGTCCCTATATTCTTTCCCAGACCCACCGTCCAAGCGTCTGAGTAGTCTCTAAGACTAAAACCAAATCGGAAATCCTTATCCATGCCGAACTCGAAAATCTGCTCCATCATAGCAGTATTGTCCACGCCTCCGATGGTGCACATTACTATGTCAGGCTTGGCCTTGAGGTTTCTGATCTTGATCAGGTAAGAGCTGAAATCACGGGTTCCCAAGGGGATGAGGGACTCACCGAGGTCCTTTCCGCCTTCTTTTTTAAGGATCTGACGGAACTCTTTGGTGCCAGATCGGCCCCAGGTGTAGTCGTGAGTAATGAAGTACCAGTTTTTGCCGATGTTTCTGGAGATCCATGGAGCGACGCCATGAACCAGCATATGGTTGTTCGGTCCGACCCGGAAATTGCATCGATGGGCATGCTTGCCCGTGCATTCGGAGGAGTTAGTGTTGGTGTTAAAATAGACGGTGTTTCCCCGTTGAGCCACCTCAGAGATGGCGACGGCACACGATGACGAAACAGCGCCGAGCATAAAGTGGACCTTGTCGCGCTCGATTAGTTTCTTGGCCTTGCGGGCCGCAGCCGCCGGATCGGTCTCGGTGTCTTCCACGATCATCTCAATTTTCTTTCCGAGCACGCCTCCCCTGGCGTTGAATTCCTCCACGGCCATGGTCATGCCCCGCCGTTCGGCTGCGCCCATGTCGGCGTAGTTGCCACTAGCCGGGCTGATGACACCCATACGGACCACGTCATCAGCTGCAAGCCCCAGATTGGTGGACATAAACGGAGTCAGTAGAAAAACCATTGCAAATGCAATTTGCGTTAAAGCTTTTTTCATGATTTCTGCCTCCTTTAAAATTAGGGTTATCGTTAAGTGCCCGGTAAACGGGCATGGGAGCAACCTTTGACATCTTAGCGATGCCTCTAATACTCAGCCGCTTCTTCAGAAAAATCTCTCATTCCCTTTTTAACGGACGCAATATCAGGTCAACTCCATTCATGAGATGCGGCGAAGCGCAGGATAGCAAGATTTGATATTTACATAATACGCCCCTTTCTTTGATAAAGCTTGAAAATTTGTGACCGGCTCATTCGTAAACTCACGCTAGAATTCATCCAATCCCAGCTCTTTCAATTTTTCCGGAGTAGGGATTCCATCCTCGCTCCATTTCCGATAGCTATAGTAGTCGCTTAAAAGTCTGCCCATGGGCGGAAGTTGATTGGTGAGATCCTCACCTGTCCGATCCAAGGTCATAAACCGATAGGGTAGAAAATCATCCTTCCGACTCACTCCGAGCCGGGTGTTATACATCCTCTTTAAATTGAATATCCTCTCACCCACTTTCATATATTCAGGAATATCGATCTCCCAGCCTGTGATCATGTTCAGCCAGTCCACCTGGTTGGTTACAGTGACAGCTTTTCCCACCTGAGAAAATCGGCAGATGATCAGCGCATCCATCACGCACATCAGATCCTGCAGTTTGGCGGTAAATTCCGCTTTTCCCTCAATCCGGTACGGATCCTGGGCTTCCGGAATTCCGATCTCGGGCATGTAAAGGGAGAGCTCATAAGGGTGACTCCAGCTAGCATTATGGCAAGCTCCCCTGGCCGCCGTTCCGTAAGACAGGGCTTGGCTAAAAAATCTTCTTGGGTCATGGGCCGAAGGCTCAAGCCCTTTTACATGGATCGCAAATTCGATGGCATTCCTTCCAAGGCACTCGGCCATTCGTTTGGATCCCTCGGTCATCAAGCTTCCAATTCCTTCGCCCTTTCCCATCTTATGGACCATCTCCACAAGGGCCTTTCCACTACCCCATCCCAGTTCAATTCCATCGGTATCCTTCTTGGTAAGGACCCCTTTCTCATAGGCTTCCATCGCAAAGGCTATGATGCCGCCCACAGATATGGTGTCCATCCCATACCGGTTGCAGAGCTCATTGGCCTTTGCAACGGCCACTAGGTCATCCACCAAACAGAGCCCACCCAGGGTCCCGATGCTTTCATATTCCGGGCCCTCACAATCCATGGGTGCATAGGGACCTTCTGTCACTTTAATATGTCTTCCACAGGCAATGGGGCAGTGCATGCAAGCCTTTCTCCCTGTAAGAATCGTATCGTGCATGGCCACGCCGGAGATCTTGCTGGCTCCAGCCCAACGGCCCTCCCTCCAGTTCTTAATTGGGAAATTTCCGATCTTTTCGTAGTTGTCGATCCCACCGGAAGTCCCGTATTTGCCGAAGGTCTCCGTCGCTTTTCGGACATGGGGAAGTATTGCCCTTAGAGCCTTTTGTAAAGCATCTGGTTCCGCCAGGGGAAGGTCTTTCGTTCCATAGGCCACCATGGCCTTGAGGTTTTTTGATCCCATCACTGCACCAAGCCCTGTGCGGGCAGCCGCTCTCACGATATTGCCGATGTGAGGGATGCTGGCCACCCTGGCAAGCCTCTCCCCTGCTGGGCCGATCACTGCCGCGGTCGCCTTTTCAGAGGTCTCGGACTTGAGAATCGCTGCCGACTCATAGGAGTCCTTTCCCCAGATGGTCCGGGCATCGCGGAACTCAACCCCTCCATCATGGATCCAAAGGTAAACGGGATGATCCGATTTTCCGGTGATGACAATCCCGTCGAATCCAGTCTTCTTGAAATGAACAGCCCACGATCCCCCCACGTTCGATTCTCCTAAAAACCCTGTAAGAGGAGATCGGGCCATCATATGGTGCCTGCTAGACGAAGGAACCGCTGTTCCCGTATAGGGGCCAGTGACTGCCATAAGCAGGTTTTCTGGGCCGAGCGGGTCCGTGCTAGGGGTGGTCTCTTCATAGAGGATCTTCCCCCCAATCCCAGCGCCACCTACGTATTTTTCCAATAGCTTCGGGTCCAGGTCTTCAACTTCGGCCCTCTGTTGGGTCAGATCGACTCTTAGCAATTTCCCATGATATCCAAACACCGGCATTCCTCCTTTTTATCCTCCCACCACTGGAAGCAAGATGTTTATACAATCCTTATCCTCGACCTTATCTGCCAATTTGAGGGGTGCTCCATTACGGATTAACATTACGTGAGCAGAGAGTTCCGCATCATGTTTTGTAACCGAATATCGAGCGAAGCCAGGATATCGAGAGGCGAGCATCTGAAGCATCTCTTGAGTCGAGATCGGCTCCTTTAATTCGATTTTGACTTCCCTCTCCGCTAATTTTTCAAAAGGGCCAAAAAACTTGATCACCATTACAGGGCCTCTTCATAGATCCTTTCTACATCTTCAACTGCCATCTCTCTGGGGTTGTTTCCCATAAGCCGTGTCACATTCATGGCCGCCTTGGCCATGCCTGGAATTGCCTCCTTGGGAACCTCGAGTTCGGTCAAAGATTGGGGGATTTTTAAATCCTTATAGATGGCCTTCACCGCATTCGCCGCACGGTACGCCTGCTCAAGTAAAGGAAGTGGCTCCACTTTCTCTCCCAAAAGTTGCGCGATCTGGGCAAATTTCAGGACGTCTCCCAAGACATTAAATTCCATTACATACGGGAGAAGAAGGCCATTGGCGATCCCGTGGGCTACGTTGAACTGCCCTCCTAAGGGATAGGCAAGAGCGTGTACCGCTGTCACACCCGCGTTGGCAAGGGCAATCCCAGCATAGAGGCTCCCGATGGACATGTCATACCGTGCCTGCAGGTTATTCCCGTTGGCTACAGCGGTTCTCAAGCTTCGCCCGATAAGCATGATCGCCTCTTTGGCGAAAAGGTCGGTGAGTACGGTGGCATTGTTAGATGTATAGGATTCAATAGCATGGGTGAGGGCATCGATGCCGCTGGAAGAGGTTACGGGAGGAGGCATGGAGAGGCTCAGAAGGGGATCAACGATGGCCACCCGAGGAAGAATGTAAGGGCTCACAATGGCTTTCTTCAGTTTCGCTTCCACGTCAGTTAAAATCGCGTTAGGCGTCACCTCCGCCCCTGTTCCAGCAGTCGTAGGTATGAGGATGGTGGGTATCCCGGGTTTTTTCACCAGATTGATCCCGAGATAGTCCTGTATCCTTCCCGGGTTGGTGGACATCACCGAGGCCACCGAAGCGATATCCATGGGACTACCCCCTCCAACCCCGAGGATCAGTTCGTATCTCTCGCTCTTTGCCATCTCGATACAGGCCTCGGCACAGCCAATGTCTGGGTCTGGGATGACCTTGTTGAAGATATCAATCTCAATTCCCTCTTTCTTTAAAAGGGCCTGGACCCTTTCACCGATCCCGGACTCCACCACACCTTTATCTGTCACCAGAAGGGCCTTCTTTGCCTCCACAGCCTTTGCCTCATCTCCCAACCTCTCGAGGGAATTCACCCCTGCCAGGATGAGGTGGGGAGACCTGAAACTGACGACCTTGGTATCCATTGTAGGACCTCCTTCAGAAATTAAAAGTGCAAGACTACCTTTAAAACGCCCTCGGCCCTTTTGTCTACTAAGTCGAGCGCTTCACGCACCCGTTCAATGGGCCAGCGGTGTGTAATGAACAACCCTGTCTCAATCCTCTTGTGGCTCATGAGGTCAATGGCCGCCTGAAACTCCCTTCCGCTGTAAACCCAACTGCCCACCATCTCCACCTCGGAAAAAACGATCTTGAACGGATCGATGATGGCTTTGTCGTCAAAGATCGCGACCAGAACTACTCGACCCCTCTTATGGACCAGACCAAGTGATTCGTCGATCAGGGAAGGAACGCCCACAGCAATGACCGCTGCATCCACCCCCTCCCCCTTTGTCCGTTCTTCGACCTTCTGCCCGAGGGATTCCCTTCTCACATTGACAGTCGTCCAGGCACCCAGTTCTTTTGCCTTTGCGAGATTGAAGTCTTCCACATCCGTTGCGATAATCCGTGTGGCTCCGGCCTCTTTCAAGGCGACCAGAGTAGCCAAGCCGATCGTCCCAGACCCCATGATAAGGACCGTATCACCTATACTGATATGTGCCATCTGTGCGGCACGGATCCCCACAGCGAGCGGTTCGATCAGGGCCCCTTCCTCAAAACTCAATCCATTAGGGAGAAGGTATACCTTATCCTCTGGGATGGCCACATATTCAGCAAAAGCACCAGGCCACGCGGCTGTTCCCAGTACCTTCTTGTTCTTGCAGAGGTTATAGTGGCCCGTGTAACAGGAGGAGCACTGGTGGCAGTAGGTTTGAGGTTCCGCACTGACTCTATCGCCCTTTTTGAAGAGGCTTACATTTTCTGCCACCTCCACGACCTCTCCAGCCATCTCATGCCCCAGTACCACCGGGGGTTTTCGAAAGGGATGAGCCCCCTTATAGGTATGGACATCGGAGCCACAGACCCCTGCGCATCAAACTTTTATGAGGACCTCGCGGGAACCCAACCGTGGCTTTTCTACCTCTTGAAGATCAATCTCATAAGGGGCGGTCAATACGGCTGCTTTCATAAAGAACCCGTTTAGGCGCTTAGTTGCGCTATATGGACAATTTTTTCACGACCTTGAATAATCTAAGGTATTTGTTCGCATTAAAGTTCGGATATCGAATATCGAAATACGAAGAAATACCGAATGACAAAAATTCAAAATTATAATCGAAAAGGGATTCTGTCATTTTATATCGCCCTTGAAACCGCTCGTACAGTTTAGAGCATTCGTTCATTGGGTATTTGGATTTGTTTCGGATTTCTGATCTTCTTTTCATCATCAGTGCCCGAAAGGGCCAAATTGTTTGGACTCTGTTTTGAAAAATGCTTAGCTATCTTAGCATTGCATTATCGGTTTCCCGCAGCTTTTGCCCACAGGATTCCCGTATGATCATTCGTGGTTCCAGGATAACTTTATGGGTGTAGTCCGTTTCTTTTCTCTCAATATAATCGATCAGTATTTGAACACCCAGATTTCCCATCTCGTATTGTCTCTGGCTAACCGTTGTTAATCTAATTCTCTGATTGGATGCAAACTCGGTATCGTCAAAGCCCACCAACGCGATATCTCGTGGAATATGCACCCCCAACTCCTCAACAGCATCAATCACCCCCATGGCGATATAGTCGTTTCCCCCGAAAATGGCCTGGGGCCTGTCTTCCATAGTGAGTAACTGTTTAGCCCCCTCGTATCCTGTCTCTCTCGTGAACGGGCCCTGAATAACATAGTTCTCATTGAACTCAATCAGGTGATCCTTCAATGCTTGCTGGTAACCCTTCAATCGGTCTAATCCTGTAGATAGATTTGAAGTTCCGGTAATAATAGCAATTTTTCTGTAACCGAGATTTATGAGGTGTTCGGTAATCTCATGGGCTCCTTGCGTGTTGTTGAGAACGACATAGTTAAATGTCTCGCCTCTCAACTTTCTATTAACGAGCACCAGAGGGAAGTGTTCATCAATCAGTTTTTCGACAATGGGTTCATGAAGTCGGGCTGAGGCAAAAATAAGCCCATCAACGCCTGCCTCCATCATGAGATGAACATAAGTATCCATCCGCTCAGGTTTACTATCCGTGCTGCAGAAAATAACATTATATCCTTCTTCATGTGCCTTATCCTCAATTCCCCTTGCCAGTTCGGCGTAGAACTGGTTGCTGATGTCTGATACAACAAGCCCGATCAAATTTGATTTTTTGGTGACAAAAGCGCGAGCCCTGGCGTCTCGCCTATAATTGAGCTTATTTGCTAGGTCTAAAATTTTCTTCTTAGTTTCCTCTCGAATTCTCGGATCATTGTTCAGGGCCCGGGAAACGGTCATATGAGAGACCTTTGCCATTTTGGCAATATCTCTCATAGTCAATCTCTTGTTTCCCATTAATCTCTTATTTCCTCCAATACCCCAATAAACGCTCGTCTCCCCCTAGGAGATTACTATAGCGGGGAGCAATGAGGCTTGAAGTTTATAGGATGTGCCAAGAAACAGGTCGTCGAGCCCTTATGTTACAAGAACTATTTATTTGAACCAGTTAAGTGAGGCGCTGTTACCAGTAACACCAGAAAAGTCCATTTGTCAAGTCTTTTTATTTCCCAAGGATATTAAAAATACTTTCATGAACCTATCTACACAAGGCGAAGACGAGATATGAGACCGGATTAGGTGCAACAAAGGAATGAGAGAGGGCTCATTAATTATGTAGTATGGATAGTCGATTAAAAAACCCCCTGCCTGTTCAGGCAGGGGGTTTTCCGGCTGACAGTGGGCTACACGCAAATCCTACCTTAATTAATGAAGACAGGATCGATCAACGTCCCAGTTGTCCCTTTCATCTTAGTGGGCAGAGCGATATAGACCCCTTCGTAAACTTTATCCTTCGCCAGCCCTTCCAGATTGAGGATCTCGTTCATGAATATCCCATTGTACATCATCCATCTGTGAACAGGGTGATCGAGGACGAGCATCTGCTCATAGGAGACCGTGTCAGAAGCCGTGACAATACCACCGATGGAGACCATGTACTTTTCAGCATCCAGAGTGGGACCGGCCACATCCCCACCATATTTTGCACCATCTTTTTTCAAGAAGTAGTTGATCATACCAGTCCGGATCAGGAAGGCGGTGGGTACATCGGGCTTGATCTCCACACCCTGCGCCTTCATGCAGCCCTTGATATCCTCTGGCGTAATGCCATAGCCGCGCTTTACGGTGTATTCGCCGCCGGTGTCCTCGCCGCCTTTGTACTTGAGCATATCGAGCATAACACCCCTCAAGATAACGGGAGGAAACTTAGACCCATCAGCCGTATTCATCCCCCACCACTCCTTGGCCTTCGCGGCAGTCGTAAATTTGCCGGGGATTTCTGTGGCAATCTTGATGCTTCCATCAGGGTTTAGTTCACCGAGATGGTTCAAAGCGTCCATATGGGTTCCGGCATGCATGCAGGTGATGACGAGGTCGTTGGTAAAGGTAGCAGGCTTCAGGGCCATATCCTCGCCATGATACTTGTAAGTCAGTACTCTAAACGGCGGGTGCCCTCCCCACAGGGGCATGTCGTGGCTTCTCACCACACCCATGTCGTACACATTACCGGTCTTCATGAGGCTCAATAGGTATGGTGTCATTTTTGGAGTGGGCAGCTTGCCGTATGGTTGATACTGCGGCGCCGCTTGAACCACGGCGGCCACCGAGAGCACGAAAACGACTGCAACACTGCACACCACTAACGATTTCAAGAATTTTTTTGACATGTCTTTCCTCCTTTCATTGCGGAAGGGCGATCAATTCAAAGCAGTCCATTTCCGACAAAACCCTCCTGTTTGCTCGGGCCTGAAACAGACAAACCTTCACCTCCTTTCTTGCTCCAACTGATTCCCTCCCTCAGCTTTAGGTTACTGTTAACATTTATACGCCTCATTTCTTCCTATAGTCAAGAGAAAAATGAAACACAAGATCCGAGATTGATTTTATGCGGATCAAGGTATCTTGTTAGGTGAAGCTGGTTGCCCTTGAAAATAATGAGGGCACCTTTGCGGAGTTAAAGGTCGCGTGGCAACCTGCACCAGTTCACCGAGCCCTCATGGTTCACAACAAGGTGCACTATGATCTCTTTACTCACGGGATCGATATGATAGACATGCAGGCAGCCAGACTGCTTGGAGAGGAAGGTGGCAAGAGAGGGGGCACTTCCTGTCCTGGGATTTTTCTTTTTCTAGGAGAGTCCTGCGTAGAGACTTTCCAGTTGATGTCTTTGGAATTTCCGGGACAAACTCCACCTGGTGTGGATATTTGTAGGCAGCCATACGAGTTTTGGAGTAAAGATATAATATCATGAGGTGTTACAGAGTCCTCCATTCCCTCCTTGAGGGCCACAAATGCCTTCACCGTCTCTCCGATATGGGTCTGGTACGCCTACGACGGCTGCCTCTTTAACCCCGGGATACTGGTAGATAACATCCTCACATCCCGTGGCCAAACCATGGAGCCTGATACATTAATCATCTCCGACCTTTTTTCATAGATCGAGTTCATTTCCCTCTTCTCCAAACCGATAGAATGGAATTAAGTTGGCTAGGAGAACTCAGGGGTGGTTTATCTTATGCATTGCTTAGAGGATCGTCAAGAAGTGTGGATGAATTGTGTTAACGTTCTATGATTTTGTGACCCTGTAATGATTCTGACAATATGTGACCCTATGAAAGGGATGATGATATAGAGCAAGAAGAATTCGAGGGGAATCATGGGTGAAGAGACAAGGGTATGTTCTTATTCAGAGGACTCCTTCTGCTTTGAGCTGTTTTACCTCGCCACTGCTCATCCCCAGGTATTTTCCCAGAATGAGTTCATTATGCTCTCCGACCAATGGGGAGGGGCGTTCGACCTCGCCGGGCGTCTCTGAGAGTTTGAAGGGAATCCCGGGAATTTTGGCTCTCCCAATGATGGGATGTTCAAGGTCCACAAAATATCCCCGGGCATTCAGGTGAGGGTCATCGACCACCTGCTGAATGTTGAGGATCGGCGAGTTGGCAACCCGCTCGCCATCCAGAATTTCTCCGGCTTCCTTCACCGTATACTGTGCTGCCCACTTCTCGATTGCTTCTGCCAGAATGAACTTCTTCTCCCAGCGCTGCCGCTTGGTGCGGTATCCCGGGTCTGAAGCCCATTCGGGCCTTCCAATGGCTCGACAAAAACGATGCCAATGTTCGTCTCCCACAGTGGCAATAATAATATATCCATCCTTACACTTGTAAGCCCCCATGGGGGCATCGTGGGGATTGTGAGACCCGAGGGGGGTCAAAAGCTCCTTGCCCATCGTCCAGCGCACAATCGCCCCTTCCAGGATCGATACCATCGCCTCCTGCATGGAAACATCGATATACTGCCCTACCCCAGTCTTGTCTCGATGCCATAGAGCCGCCATAATGGCAAAGGCCGCGTGCACAGAGGCATTTACGTCCCCCAGGGAAGTCCCAACCCGTGTGGGAGGGCTATCCGGGTAGCCTGTGATAGACATCAGCCCGCTCATCGCCTGGGAAACTACATCGAAGGCGATGCGTTCGGAATATGGACCCCACTGACCAAAACCACTGATGCTACACATGATGATGCGGGGATTAGTCTCCTGCAGAACTGGATAGTCTATTCCCAGGCGCTTCATCACCCCCGGGGCATAATTTTCCAGGACCACATCCCCGATCTTGACCAGTTCTTTAAAGATGCCCACGCCCTTGGGGTGCTTTAGGTTTACCGTGATCCCGTACTTGTTGCGGTTGAGGGTTAAGAAATATCCGCTCCGGCTGCGATCCTGAGGTCCGCCTTCGCCCTGTTTTGCCAGAGGGGGATTGTCCCGGATGATCTCCCCTGCCGGGGGTTCAATTTTGATGACCTCCGCCCCCATGTCCGCAAAAAGCATCGAACAATAAGGTCCAGCATAAATGCGCGTAAGGTCCAGGATGCGAATTCCCTCTAAAGCGCTTGGTGCCATATTACCTTCCCAAAGACTGCATATTTCTTTGCAGGAAAGACAACGTTTTGTTAGGAGCGAACTAGGCACATTTTGAGATCTTCCTCCATGGGGATGACCTCTCAATAAGGTTAAACGATGTTAAGATCCTCTAACTGATATGATAAAAATAACCGGCCCTTAAAGTCCTAGGTCAAAGAGAAAGGCTTTTTGAATCGACTCAAATTTCCCATTTTTTATTGGTGTACTTATATGAGGACCGAAGCTTGTCTGTCAAGGGAAAAGGGGCCACAATATATGGTGACTTTGGGTTATTTGGTTCCGCGGGTGCCTGTGAATGATGCCAGGGCCGAGGAGCCAAGTGTCAATCGGATAATCGGGGTCTTTGCAGACCCCTAGTTGATTTACCATATAAAGAGGGATTGATCAGCACATTTGATGAGGACATTCCAGATTAGTGCATAGGTATTCATCAACAGTGGGGTAGAGGTAATTTTCATAAGGTAGAAGCTGGGTATTCAGGAAACTATCTTGACAAAGCATCTGAAAAATATATTAATTTAACCCTAATTTATAAAAAATTTGATTACTTACCTATATTTGATTTGACTACCTCCCTCGGGAGTGGACTTTTTGCTTCAGACAGACAGGATGGAGAGGAGGCAGGGAGAGTTGGCGGAACGAGACAGTGATCTGGTGGCTGCGGTTGACATGGGGACCAGCGGTTGCAAGGTTTTACTCTTCAACCCATTCGGAAAGATAGTCTGCTCGGGATTTGTCAGCTACTTGAATCGCCAAATTCCTCCTGACCGTGTGGAGCAGGACCCGGAGGTCTGGTGGGATGCTGTGTGCAGGGCTTCAAAGCAGGCATTACAGGCTATCTCCTCGCCGGAACGAGTAAAAGCCATCGCTGTCACCGGGCAGAGGGCAAGCGCGATTCCTGTTGATGGAAATGGGAGAGCGCTTCGTCCGGCCATCCAAACGCAGGACAAGCGTTCAACGCCCCAGTGCGAGGAAATTCTCCGATCACTTGGCGAAGAGGAAATCTATCGACGGACCGGCCTCATCATAGATCCTTACTTCGTCGCCCCTAAGGTTCTCTGGATCAAGGATGAGGAGCCCGACGTCTTTAGGGGAGCACATAAATTCCTCACCGTGCAAGACTTCGTCATCTACCACCTATGCGGCGAATTCGCGATCGATTTCTCCCAGGCCTCGCGGACGATGCTCTTCAATATTGTCTCTCGGGACTGGGATTGCGGGATCCTTGAAGGGCTTGGGATTCCACTGGAAAAATTGCCCAAGGTTTATCCGTCGGGCTCGGTAGTGGGTGAACTCACATTCGAAGCCGCGGAAGCCACGGGTTTTCCCGAGGGGATGCCCGTGGTGGCTGCAGGGGGGGATCAGCCCTGCGCTGCCGTGGGAATTGGCGCTGTTGAGGACCACATACTCTCTGCAACGACTGGAACGGGCACGTACGTCCTCGCTTGCCGCAGTCAACCGGAATGGGATCCCCAAAGGCGATTCCTCTGTAGTTGTCACGTTATGCCAGATGTCTGGGCTATTGAGGCAGGGATCCTTGTTACCGGCGCTGCACTCCCCTGGTTTCTGAAAAACTTTTACCGTTTGGAGGGGGGAGAGGAAGACCCGTATTGTGCTCTGGAGGATATGGCCAGAGAATCCCCGGTTGGAGCAAAGGGCCTCCTGTTCATTCCTCATTTCGCTGGTTCGGTATCGCCGTACTGGAATCCCAGGGCCCGGGGCTGCCTGCACGGCCTCACATTGGGACATACCGGGGGGGACATCGCCCGATCCCTTGTGGAAGGAATTTTTTTGGAGGTGAAGAAGAACATCGATCTCCTCTCTTCTCCGGCGGTGAAGGACATAGAGGTACGGGTGTCCGGTGGAGTGACGAGGTCTGACTTCTTCAATCAACTCCAGGCAGATGTCTACGGTTATTTTCTTCGCAGGGCGCGGGGGGAGACGACGTGCTTGGGCGCGGCGATTCTCGCCGGCACAGCCATTGGGTGGTATCGAACACTTTGGGAGAGTCTCCGCGGGATGCTAGGGAAGGATGACATGGAGGTGAGGCATCCCGACCCCGAATCGCATCGGCTGTATCAAGAAATCCTTAAACGTCACCACGAATTGTATATGGCGCTGGAGCGGGGGAAACCTTAGCCTTCCATGCTCCGGGCCTTCAAAAAGATCGGGGTTTGGGTTGTGGCCTTTTCTCCTTCCTATAGAGGCCACAGCCAGTGACAAGCCGAGTTCGATTGTGCGGCTCACCATGCCTTTGGGCAAGCGGTATATTTTTTTCCTGACATTTGTGTTGACCTCGTGCGAGTAAAACGGAAACTAGTATTACCGGAAGCCATAAGGGGCTATTTTTTCCACCCCCTAGAGAGTGTTCAATCTAACCAATGGAGCGATTATAGGCCTGGAAGAATTCCCCTGAAAATGCTTAAAATAAACAGTACAGCCAACGCGCTTAAACCCGTAATGGTGCCTCCAATCGTCCACGTCTGGAAGGTCTCTTTCATCTCGAAATTGGAAAATCTGTTAACTACCCAGAACCCGGAGTCATTGGGAAGGGACAGGCCAATCCCTCCAGCACATACAGCAAGAGCTGCAAGCATAGGAGATCCTCCTTGAGCAGCAACAACAGGGCCAAGAATTGCCGAGGTTGTTACCAATGCAACAGTGGTAGAACCTTGGGCAGACCGTAAAAACTGCGATAACAAGAATCCGAACAAAATTAAGGGAACAGCCCAATTCGTCATTGTCTGAACCAGATAATCTCCGATACCTGAAGCCTTTATAGAATTTCCAAAGGCCCCACCGGCACCGGTGATAAAAATAATCATACCTGCAGATCTTATCGCTGACATATACACTTCATTAACATCTTCCTTAATAAAGGGCTTTAGTGAAAAACCCCCTAAAAGAACAGCTATGAACAACGCGATATTTTTATCGCCGATAAAATTAAAGAGGCTTCTGATAAAATTTCCTTCAGAAAGTGCTATTGCTGTAATGGTATTCGCAAGAATTAAGGCAATAGGCAAAATTATCAAGAAAAATGATAAAAAGCCGCTCGGAAGTCTTTTCTTGCCCTCCATCGCTTCCATTTCATCGGGATTCAATTCAGTAATAGGTGCTCCTGGTCCGGTCTTGATCGTTCTGTTCAGATAGTTACCGTAGAAATAACCACCCACCAATACAGCAGGAATAGTCATAATCACGGCATAGAGAAAAAACAGCCCCAGGTTGAGATTAAAATTCTCAGCAACGATTAGTGGACCAGGTGTCGGTATAACAGCGGAATGTGTAGCAATGAGACCCATAGCCAACGCGGTAACAAATGAGGCAAACGCAATTTTTGTCTTCATTGACAATTGCCTCAATAATGAAACAAGAATCACAAAGGCCGCATCAAAGAACACCGGAATTGAGACTATCCATCCAATAAATGTAACAGCAAGCGTTGATTTTTCTTTACCGAAGACCTTCAAGATTGATTCAGCAATTTTTGTAGTTGCACCTGAGGCAGCCAATAGCTGTCCCAGCATTACTCCTAACCCGATAACAATACCAATGCCAGACAGGGTTCCACCAAACCCATTTATCATTGTCTTCGAGATATTGGGCAAAGGCATTCCGACTAATAAATTCGTCATGATAGCCGTCAAAAGTAGCGCAAGAAATGGTTGCCAATTGAATTTAATGATTAGTACCAAAAGGACAGCTATGCTCATTACGAAGATTAAAAGTAACATGGGACCTGTAACCATTTTGACCTCCTTTCTTTTTAGATAGATCTATGGCTTTCAAAGAAAGGTATAAATGTGCCTATTTCCTTAGTCGGGGCCAATTGTGCTTGTTCATTAAGGAGGAAAGGTGGCCTGGTTTGTCTTCTTAACTGATTGTTTTAATTTTCCAACGGCAGTAGAGGCAGCATAGGGTAAAGTCGTATGTGTGTCAATGGAAAAGGCCTGGCAAGATGTGGCATTCTGGCTTAATCGGGGAACGGGAAGGCTTATGAAAGGCGCGCACTGACAAATGCTGTGGAGAGGCAGTCAAGTTGGAATTTGGGGTCTGAGTCAATTGAATAAAGTGAGGTGATACCATGCTGAGGCAAATCATTACCCTGTGGAAGGGTGAAGCTTTATTAAAAGGGTTATAGAGGGGTTTGGAGAAATGCTCAGTGATCTCGAGTATCTCTATACCCGTGCCTGGGATGCCTTTATAGGGAAGCTGGTCATTGACGAGGTAAGGCAGCCTTTCTATGATAAGGATGGCGCTGTAAACAGGCATGAGCGCGAAATACGACGGATGTTGGCCGAACATCTGTCAATTCATCCGAGGCACGATATTTCGGGCTGTCTAGTTATGATGAGCCTGGTTAAGGATGCAGAGAGGGCAGGGGACTATTCAAAGAATATGTTTGAGGTCGCAGTCATGCTTGAGGGAATAGCCCAGGAAATGAAATACTTTGAACGCCTTTCCTCACCTCAGAGAAAGATAGCGGACCACTTTCCACTGTTGAGAAAGGCCTTCCTCAAGCCGGACGAGAATGCAGCCAAGAAGATATTAAAAAACTACGCACCTATTAAGGGTGAATGCAATAAGATACTCAGCGATTTACTTTCAGAAGAATTGTCCACACGCGAGGCCGTGGCTACGGCACTTCTTTCACGATATCTGAAGCGGATTAACTCTCATATGAGCAACATCGCCTCGGGCATTGTCTATCCGCTTGACCAGATAGACTTTGTTAGGGGGTACTTGTTGGAGTAGGAGTACCTTGCTCCACCTTGTTGATGACATCCCGCAATACCTGCGCCGAATTTCTCAGGCCTCCCATTTCCTCCTTACTGAAGTGGGCCCATACGACGTGATCCACACCATTTCCATTGACTATACAGGGTAAGCTCAGGCATACGTCTTTGATACCGTAGACGTCCTCTATCAGCGTTGACACAGTCAGGACACTGTTCTCATCACGCAGAATGGCGCTGACGATACGTTCTAGGGCAAGGCTCACCGCATAATAAGTCGCCCCTTTAGACTCGATAACGTGATAGGCGGATTCCCGAACCTGGCGAAGCACCTCATCGTGATTGAGATCAGGAACCCGACTCTTGCACACTTCACAGTAGAACTGGAGTGGCATTCCAGCTATGTGAGCCATGCTCCACAACGCCACCTCACTGTCTCCATGCTCACCGACAATATACGCGTGGACGTTCCGGGGATCCACACGGTAGTGACGGCTCAGAATGTAACGGAACCTGGCACTATCGAGAACCGTTCCGGAACCAAGCACCTGACTTTGTGGCAGTCTCGAGTGCTTCAAGGCGAAGTAGGTGAGAACGTCGACAGGATTCGTGACCACGACAATAACCGCTTCCCGTGTGCGGCGGATGATCTCGTCCATAATACCCTGACAGATCCGCACGTTTGTGTGAACCACATCAAAGCGGGTCTGACCAACTTTTGGTTTGGATCCAGCGGCAATGACAATCACCGATGCACCCACACAGTCATCGTAGTTACCGGCCCGGATCATAACCGGCGGGGTGAAGAAAAGGCCGTGATTCATGTCCATCGCTTCGGCCTCCGCCCGCTCGCTATCCATATCGATGAGCACTATCTCTCCGGCGAGACCACTGAGCATCAAGGTATAGGCGAACGTGGATCCCACCATACCCGCCCCGACAATAACCACTTTCCTCTTGGCTTCCATGATCAAACCTCCTTTCACGCTTGAACAGCCAGTAAAGAATATATCACAAAAAACGAGGCGATAAAAGATATGCAGTGGCCTTCTCTTTATTGCTAGGACCCGGAAAAATTTTGTCCAGGCATAGCAATCGGCTTTATCAGGGAGCCGTAGAGGAGGGATATCTCTCCTCCTCAGCGTTGGATCCATTGTTTGACAATGTGCCATAGGTTATCTATGATTTATAATCTGATAGTAAGGTCTCGAGGAGGAAATGAGATTATTCGATTTCTTTTTGAGAAAACAAAAATTGATAGAAACATATGTGTTTGATTATCTCGAGCAGTGGAAAAGATGTCTCGAGGATTTCAAAAATGCGATGGAAGTTTATCTGAGTGACGGTCTCGGGCAGAAATTTGATTACTATGTTGAGCATACACATAAGATGGAATCGCGGGCAGATGACCTGAGGAAAAAGATCGAATGGGAGATGTATTCAAAGGCACTACTTCCAGAATCCAGAGGCGACATCCTCGGATTTTTGGAAACGATGGACAAGATCCCCAACAAGGCTGAATCAATTCTTTACCAGATTCAACTTCAAGGACTTACCTTGCCGAAGGAACTTACTCCAAGCATGCAGCGAATTATCGATCTTTCATGTGAGGCTATCCAACTTGTTTATGAGGCAGCAACAAGCCTTATTAGCCAGAAGGGTGATATTCACAAACTTGCAGATGAAATTGATGATAAAGAGAGTGAATGTGATCACGCAGAAAGGGATACTATAGCAAGGATATTCACAATGGATATTGATACAGCAGAAAAGGCCCTTCTAAAAGAACTCATCATCGAACTTGGAACTCTTACGGACAGGGCGGAAAATGTCTCTGACAGGCTCATCGTTTTAAGTGTGAAGAGAAGAGTCTAGATGTTCTATCTTATTTCAGCTCTCTATCTTGGCTGGTCGCTCGGTGCAAACGATGCTGCCAATATATTCGGCACGGCGGTCTCCTCCAAGATGGTAAAATTCATAACCGCTGCAATCCTTTCATCCATCTTTGTCATTCTCGGGTCAATCCTCCAAGGCAGACCAGGAATAGAAACAATAGGCAGGATATCTGTTATGAGCCTTACTACCGCAGGTGTCTCGTCACTTGCAGCGGCCATAGCAGTGACAATGATGACAATCTTGAGACTGCCGGTCTCCACATCCCAGGCAGTGGTTGGCTCCATCGTTGGTGTTGGAATAATGCAAAAGCATGCAACGCTCGCAGGCCTCGATAAGATTATTATATGCTGGATAGGAACACCAATCGGTGGGTGTGTATTCAGTATTATTCTATATGTGACCCTGGCGAGGATTATTAATAGGTTTCGGCCATCCTGGGCAGGCTCTGATTTTATTATAAGGGCAGGTCTCATCATTGCTGGATGTTATGGTGCCTATGCACTCGGTGCAAATAACGTGGCAAATGTAACTGCGGTCTTCTATGGCGCCGGTTTTCTCTCCATCCAGACTGCGGCTCTGATCGGGGGTGTAAGCATTGCCCTCGGGATTTTAACATTCAGCAAGGGTGTCATGAAGATGGTAGGAAAAGGTATCGTAAGGCTCGATGCGTACTCGGCGCTGATAGTAGTGCTCTCCAACGCAGTAACCGTTCACATGTATGCTGTTATTGGCGTTCCGGTATCCACATCCCAGGCAGTTGTCGGAGCAGTTCTGGGGATTGGTTTGTTGAAAAGGGCGGAAGCATTGAAAAAGAGAGCCATTCTTGGTGTATTTTCAGGCTGGATTGCGACACCCCTTATTGCCGCCCTGGCTTCAATGCTTATCTATTTTGTTGCGCATCTAAAATATGTAGGCTGACCGCCTTTCCTGTTACCAAGGTCTTACAGAGAGTTCAATTTCTTTCCCTGATTCATTGTAGAGGGGAATCCTGTTTTTCTTTAGAATCTACGCTCCACTGCTTATGAGGGGTTACCAAGCCTGTCTCCAGCTTTTAGCCCTCGTTCGGCCGCGAAGTCGGCAGCAGGCTCCTTTTCTCCTTGAGCCGTTTTGACCCTCCCTATGATAAGCCTTTCTCCTGAAACTGCTACATGAACACCCTCATCATCAATGTGAAGAATCGTTCCCGGCGCTTTGTCTGTGGGATCCCGAATCAGCCTTGGCCCATAAAGGCGGAGCTTTTCTCCTTTCAAGAAAACGTAGGCGCCTGGCTGGGGATCACAGCCGCGCACGAGATTGTGGATTTCCTGGGCTGGCTTGTGCCAATCAATGCTTGCCACGCGGTCATCGCAGGGCGGCTCATACGTAGCCTTCGATTCATCCTGTGGAATCCTTGGCGCCTTACCTTCCTTAATCAGCTCGATGGATGTGACGATGGCCTCTACGCCCAGAGGGAAGAGGTGGTTAAAATAGAGGGAACCGGTGGTGTCCTCCGGGCGAATGTCGATTTCTTCCTGAAGCAAAATGGGTCCGGTGTCGATGCCGCCGTCCGGCCAAAAAATGGTAAGGCCGGTTCGGGTATCCCCCATGATCACAGCCCAGTTGATGGCGCTGGCACCTCGATGACGCGGCAAAAGCGAGGGATGGTAATTTATTGCCCCGCAAGGAGGTACCTCAAAAAAGCGTGCTGGGATAATATCCGCGACAAAGGCCAGGACAGTCAGATCGGGTCTCAGCTCCCTGTACTCGGCAAAAACCTGATCATCTCTATAGGTCTTTGGTTGAAAGACCGGAATCCCCTTGGAAACTGCCGCCTCCTTGAGCGGGTCGGGCCGATGGCCCTCTTTATCCGGCGGCCCGTAAACCCCCACCACGCTCTCCCCTTCTTCCAACAAGGTCCCCAATACCTTTGCCCCAAAAGCGGCCTGACCAATCAGTACGATGCGCATCCTTTGCCTCCGGTTGTTTGTTAGAAATTGCCATGAAGCTGGACGAGCCGTTAATGCCCTTTAAGGCCATAGCGTTTCTTATTACAAAGGTAGCTAGCTGCTTGGGCATGGGGTTACACAGGATCACTATTAGAGGTCTGACGCTCAAGAGCTTCTATATGTCAGTAGTCATAAAAGTCTTGCTCTGCCGGCCGGTCCTCGATAAAGGACCTGATCAGATTCTTTCCACTGAAATTGCCCAAGGTGAGATAAGAAATAGGCTGTTCCCGCCCGAATAACTTCCGTCTTATCCTGCCGTAACCCAAGCCTCGTCCGTGTAGCTCAATGACCCGTGTGCCAATCTCCTCCAGATAGTGGATTTTTTCAAATAGAGCCGCACGGGCATCCTCGCGGATGCTCCCGCTGCCCGTAAAGAGCAGGCTTATGTCGAGCTCGGCCAGGTCCCGTAGTGAACTGATGATCCCCCAGATGTCGTAGTCAGCCCGTAGGGCCTGATCGCGGCCGCCGATGTACGCATCCCCGGTAAAGACCCAGCCTCGGTCAGGCTCATACAGGCAGATATGATCAGGGCTGTGCCCTGGGGTGTGGATAACCTGAAAACGATACTTCTCAGTTTCGACCACGTCCCCTATGGCCGTCCCCTGCGAAGGCTCAGGGTAGCCCCACATGATTACTTGGTAGGGCCTGAGGGGCTGTCTCTGACGTGGCGCCATCAGAATTGGAAGGCCCAGGGGGTCAGCTAGGATCTCGGCGCCAAACCGCCGCTTCACGGCCGAGTTCGCCCCGATGTGATCCTCGTGACTGTGGGTGTTAACTATTCGCTCGACGGAGTTGCCCTGTAAGGCTGTGACTAATTCTCGAACAGTGTAAGCGCAGCCGGTGTCGATCATAAGGCCGTCCACCCAGTAGGCTGCAGTATAGTAAAGTCCGCGGCCCAGGAGAGCCCTGGCCAGACGGAACTTGCGAACCTCACCGATATCTTCGATCAGAATCATGCACTTATATAGTTACCCCTCCATCTATGGCGATAACCTGCCCGGTCACATAGCTGGAGAGATCAGAGGCCAGATAAATGACAGCCCCTACCATCTCCTCGGCCTCGGCTATGCGTCCCATGGGTGTTTGGCTTATAGCATCTTGTAGAATCTCCGGGTTATTCCAGAGGGCTTCACTGAAGCGAGTCTTGGTCAGTCCGGGGGCTATTGCATTGACCCTGATATTGTACTTACTCCATTCTTTTGCCATGACCTTGGTTGCCATAATTACTCCGGCTTTACTTATGGAATAAACCGGCAATATGCCAGGGGTAATCCCCTCCACCGAGGTAATGTTAATAATCTTGCCCCCTCCCTGTTCCTTCATCACCCTCGCTACTGCTTGGCTGAGAAAGAACAGCCCCTTCAGGTTAAGGTTCATAGTAGTGTCCCAGGCACGCTCCTCTACGTCCAGCGCAGGATCCATGACAGGGTTAGTGGCAGCATTATTTACCAGGATATCGATCTTCCCGAACTCATCCTTGGCCTTACTGACCAGGTTGTTTATGTGGTCCATCCTGGCAACATGCGCTGCCACGGCCAGGGACTTCCTGCCCAGTCTCCTTATCTCTTCAGCAACCTCCTCCAGGTCTGGAAGTTTCCGGCTGGCCACTACAATGTCTGCACCAGCCTGGGCAAGTCCAAAAGCCGAGGCCATCCCGATGCCACGGCTGCCGCCCGTTACCAGGGCCACCTTCCCTTCTAGAGAGAAATCCATTCTGTCACCTCCTCAAAAAGATTTGTCCTCTTATCAGTAACCAGGTGTGCAAGCAGATGCCTCCTAAGGCGGTACTCACAACCTCAACGGATATTGATAAGAAGCCCCCTTTGGGTGAGGGCAGTATAGGACAAAGGCAGTGAGGTGTCAATTGGAAGGGTAGGCCAGGCAGGCAGGGTTTTGGTGAAAAAGGTATCCTGGAAAGGTCAGTGGCAATCAAATAGAGACCGGGGCGAAGCTTTGTACGGCTTCACCCCGGTTCAATCAGCCCTTTCAGACCGGGTGTATAGATTACAACTTGCAACCTTGAATAATCCGGCCTCTGACTTCTTTGGTTTTATAGCACCATATTGTGACCCATCAATCAAACGGCTTATATACAATATGCGGGATACCTGCTAGAAAGGCAGGGCCTTAATGACCCTGCCTTTCACTGATATCGGCGTACGTGTTAAAGGAAGCATCGCTCAGGGTATTTTAGATGCAACATTATCGTCAAGGCAACTCAACTTCCCCTTCCCAATCCACATACGACTGGTTTGGAGCTATATCATAGGAAATCCAGGTTCCCTTTGCCGTTATTCCTTCAAACTTACCGGTTCCTTTAAAAAAACCCCATGTACCCTTCGAGCCGCCCTCTACGGCCTTGCCGTCCCATGCCATGTAAATTTTATCGCCATCCTTGTCGATTATTTCTTCATACCCATGGCCTGAATTAGTCCCGGTATCCCAAACATACATATCACGGTGAGACCATCCATGCATGAACGGTTTTCCTTTCAAATTAAAATGGATTCCGATGTTTTCAGCTAGGATAAGCATGTGTCCTTCTTCGTCACCAACCTGAATTGCCTCAACCTTGGGCGTATATTTTGCGGCACGGCACTGAATCTGAATCTTCTCACCCGCCACTGCATTGCTCAGGCCGACTATAGCAAAAGCAAAGGCGATCAAGGCCGTTAATGCTATTATTTTACCCTTTGACATTGTTTCCCTCCTTCTGATAGAAGCTATTAAGCTCTTGTGGCAAGATGGATTAACGTTTTAGAGCATTACATCGCACAAGCCTCCAAGGGGGCTGGAGAGCTGTCTCACCTGAAGTCTGCGGAATGGATCACCGGAATGAACCCCATCCGCCAGAAGAACAGCAAGGGAGGCAGGCTACTTGGCTACCCCCTGGAGGCTCCATATCGGCATCTTTTGTGGACCTCTTCTCATGATTCCCTCCTGAGGGTTTGGGTTATGAAATAAGGACTCTGGAATTTGTTTATGATTTAGGATGACACAGGATGACTAAAAGTCAACACCAGATTATTGCGGGGAAAATACGGGGCAAAAACACGTACTATTGGATGGAAGAGCGGTGGCATGGGTACTTGGGGCAGAAAAAGATTAATGCAAATCCCTATTTTTTCATCAAAGACTAATGAATTATCACCGGTGAGCTGTTAAGCAATTTCTAGTCGCTATTTTTCAATCTTTAGTTATCAGGTAATATTCAAGGAAGGATCCTTTCTTTAGCAACCTTACGGTTCGGAAGCCACTTTCTTTTACCAACCTGGGGAGGTTTCCAAATAGCTGATAGCGGGTTGATGAAATCCATATAAACAGCAAATACATTATGGGTATAGTAAGATAGTGTGGAGAACAGAAATCAATTAAGAAGAACCTTCCCTCCCTTTTAAGGACTCGGTATATCTCCTTCAGGCCTTTCTCTTTTATCTTTACCGGTAGATGGTGAAACATCATACTGCTAATTATAACATCGAAAGACCCATCGGGGTACGGTAATTTATCAATAGAGGCGGTCCTAAAACCGATTTCCAGATTGGATCTTGCGGCCTTTTCCCGCGCCCTGGCGATCATTTTGGGAGCTATGTCGGCTCCTTCCACCTGCCCAGTTTCCCCAACTGCCAGTTTTGCCAGGATTGATAATGGCCCTGTACCACATCCAACATCCAACACCTTTTCTCCCTCACGGAGGTGCATCAAGCTGATCTGTTTCCTTCTGAATCTGCTTTTCTCCGCGGGAGTAATGGTGTCATAGTAATCTGAAAGATAATTTAATGAAATGCCCTTTGATTTCTCTTTCATAAGTTCCCTTCTTTTTAGGTAGCGAACTCGTTGTCTTTTTTGATGAACGTTAGATTAAAGGAATCTAGTAGTCCTTAACAATTCACCTTTGCTAACGAATTGATACTTTAATGACAAATGATAATATTCTCAGATTTTGGAGGGCTAGGTCAAATCTTTATAATTCTAAGAAAAGATGGTTGGTGAGTTTAACGAATGCTTTCGCTTAGTTCCACAACAATTTTCAGGCGGAAAAAATATAGACTGGATTCAGTAACCTTGAATTTTTTGGCTTTCTATTTTTCAATTGTTATAGGAGCATGTTACACGATCAGGTGAAAAGTTGGCGGCACTATATATGGACATTCTACCAAAAAAGGCAGAGCCATTTCTGTGACCCTGCCTTTCTCTGATCATGTAGCTTAAGAAGCGCTGTTACTAAGGAGTACGTTAAATACCCGACACAATAAATATGGCACGAATGGCGAAAGCTCGGTATTGCAAGTGTCTCGCAAAAGAATACTATGTCGGGTAGGATTTAACCCCATTAGTAAGAGTCACATAAGCGTAGTTGCCCATTACCTTTATCTCAAGGTAAGGTATAGGTCTCTGTGGCGTCGCTGTAACAGAAGGCTCCCGCAGCCAGGGGCGTAACACGTTTCCCAGTGTACGAACCACCTCCCTTAATCCCTGCGTACCGACCGGTGCCCTTGACGTAAGTAAATGTGCCCTCAAACAGGGAGATCTTCCCGCCCTGAGTTGCCGTCGTGGTCCCTTCAACCTTAACAACTGTTGTAGACCCGTCCTCCCAGGTGGTCATGCAATACCCCCAATGTGGCCCGCTCCCGTTGACGTAATCAAACATGACCTGGACCGAGTAGGCCGCAGGTTCGTCCTTCTCAGGGAAGGTGAGTCCGTTGGCCTCCGCTACACCAATAACGTGGCCCGGCACATCCCCGACCTTCGCAGCCTCTGCTTTGAAGTAGCTATAAACGGTGCGGACTTTCTGTTGTACCTTCTCACCTGCCATGGCATTGCCAATGCCGGAAATAACGAAAGCCAATATGATCAGGGCTGCTAGCGCTATTATTTTGGTCTTAGACATCGTCTCCCTCCTTTTTTGACGGGATTTATAATTGCAGTTGCTTTTTCTGGACTGAGTAATGAATGCCTCCAAAGAGCACACAACTCTTGGAGGCATTATATCGGCATTTTCAGGGGGCCTCTTATCACGATTCCCTCCTGAGGGTATGGGTTATGGAAGATAAATAGTAAGAATGTTCGAAATTATTACTTAGGATGACACAGGATGACTAAAAGTCAACACTGGATTATTGCGGGGAAAATACGGGGCAAAACCACGTACTATTGCATGGATAACAGGTGGGTTCTGAGGTTTGTCTTTTTATTCCTGATGCCGAGTTTCCTCCTAATATTTTCTCTGTGAAACTCAACCGTCCGAATCGATAAATTCATCAATCGTGCCACCTCTTTATTGATTGTGCCCTGTTTTATCAGATTTGCTACCTGGATTTCTGTGGGGGTAAGGGATACATATTTAGCAGACAAGGTGCGCAAAAATGGTGAGATAATGTCGTTGAGATTTGATTCCAGGACACCTATGTAGACCCTTTGCTCTGGGTCCAATGGGGCCTTTTTCACTTTTTCCAGAAAGGGAAACACGAGTTCATTCACGTTGACCAATACCTTCTCTTCGAGCTCTTCCCTGTCTTCATCCCTTCTCTTCAGCAATACCCTCAGGGCGGTATTTACCTCCTCAAGGCTACTGGTTTTGATCTCTAACTCCTTTTCTCTTTTTCTCAGGGCCTCCTCCGTTCGTTTTAGCCCGGTGATGTCTTTTGAAACCACAGTCACAGCTGTTGTTTTTCCGTCTGGTTCCTTAACAGGACTTAAGGTTCGGAGGAAATACCCGCTGTCTCTTTGGCTTCTATATTCATAAAGTAGTGATTTGCCGGTCTCGAATACCTCATGTACCTTCTCTGCAAACTGCTTGGTTTCCTTTTTGGAGTGGAACTTGCGGTATGCTCTGCCTATGACCTTATCTGCTGGCAAGCCAAACCTTGATAGGTGCTTTTGGTTCATGAACAGATACCTGCAATCCCTATCTACCAAATATACGGAATCTTCGGTAGACTCCACCAGGGAGCGATACTTCTCCCCGCTCTCCCGTAGCGCCTCCTCAGCCTGCACCCCCTCGGTGAGGTCTGTACCAACAATTCCAAGACCATTGCCCACTTTAAAGGCCTTCAGGCTCACATGCTTTTCTCCCAACCTGGGGTCGATAACAATGTCATCTGCAAAGAGAGGTTCTCCAGTCCTTATAACTTCCACGTACTTGTCATATCTACCAGTTGGTTTAAGGCTTGGCGCCCATTGTAACACATTCGTTCCTATTACATCCTCTTTCTTGGTGCCAGGTGGAAAGAGCTTCATTGCAGCTTCATTGATCTCAATGAAGTTGAGCTCTGAATCATACAGGGAGAAGCAGTCAGTAGCTGAGTCTGAATCCCCTTAATCTTTCCTCGCTTTTCCGCAGCGCCCCCTCAGCACGCTTGCGTTCGGTTATCTCTGCCTGCAGCTCTTCGTTGGCCTTTGCAAGCTCTTCCGTTCGTTCCTCAACCCGTCTTTCTAACTCGTCGTGGGCTCTTTGAAGCGCCTCCTCAGCCCGCTTGCGTTCACTGATGTCTCTAATTATCCCCTGTCGTGCTAAGCTTCCCTGATAGGTTATTCTGCTCACCGATAGCTCGGCATCGAACTCGGTGCCATCCTTGCGCAGTGCCTTAAACTCGTATCGGCTGACCACAGGTTTCCCCTCTTGCCTGGCAAGGCCTCTCTCGGCCAGCACCCTTCGCTGCTCTGGTGATACAAACTCGGTAAATGTGTGACCCACCATCTCGTCTTCACTGTGAAAGCCAAACATTTTTAGGAGTGCTCGGTTGACAAATCTCATCTCAAGCCCCTGAACAATAGCTATCCCATGCATAGAGTCCTTTACCAGGCTTCGATATTTCTCCTCCGATTCCCGCAGTGCCTCCTCCACCCGATTGTGCTCAACGGACTCTTTCTCTAATTCCTTAGCCCTTTGCTCCAGTTGTTCGTATGTTGGTTTTCTGGCCATTAGAAAGTCCTCCACTTACCTATAGAACAAGAAACCCTCACCAGGGGCAAACTAATTTATCCTGATGAGGGCTTGGTTCTGGCCTTGGATCCATTCCCTTTCCTCAATTTTTTGGCTTCTTATTTCTTTCGTTTGATGGCAGTATACTGTAATCCCTACAATTTAAGGTATTACCCCACATATTGAGATAGTGACTTTAGTTGAAAGACTGGCTCAGGATTATTTTTTATCCAAAATCTCTCTTATGCTTCGTGAGAGCTGCTTCATATTAAAAGGCTTCTCTATAAAGCTATCACAACCACGTTCCAATATCTCAGTGGCCTCTCCGTCTATGCTGTACCCGCTCGAAAGGAGGACCTTTATATTGGGGTTGATCTTTTTCATCTGATCATAAGTTTCTCCACCTCCCATCTCTGGCATGATCATATCCAGGAGGACCATATCAATCTCATCCTTGTTTGCTTTGCAGAGCTCTATGGCCTCTCTTCCGCTCCTGGCCGATAAAACCTTGTACCCCAATGCCTTGAGCACCCGTTCGCCGGCAGCGAGGACTATATCCTCGTCATCTACCAGAAGGACAGTCCCTGTTCCCATCAAGACCTGCGCTGGTTTTTCCTTCTCTCGGATTATCTTTTTTTCAGATGCAGGCAGATAAAGACTAAAGGTAGTTCCATGGCCCTTCTTTGATTCGACATTTATGTATCCGCCGTGGGACTTTATAATACCGTAGACACTAGCCAGTCCAAGACCTGAGCCCCTACCCACCTCTTTGGTGGTAAAGAACGGATCAAAGATGCGGTCCATGGTCTTTTTGTCCATGCCTACGCCTGTATCTCTAACAGTCAATACCACATAATTTCCTGGCTTTGCCTCATAGGGCTTGCCTCTCATATGCTCATGGGTAATATTCGCTGTTTTTAAGAAAAGATCCCCTCCCCCAGGCATGGCATCTGAAGCGTTTACATATAAATTAAGTAGGACCTGCTCAATCTGGCCCTGCTCTGCCTCTATCCCAGAGAGGTCTTGGGCAAGCTCTCGATGAACCCTGATCTCCTTTTTGGTCATGCCAAAGGTATCAGAGGTCTCTTCTACCAGCTGGTTTAAACTGATGGGCCTGATCTCATATCCTCCTTTCCTGGCATACCCGAGAAGCTGGCCGGTCAGTCGAGATCCGCTTTGAACCGCCTTTTCAATGTCCTTGAGTCGTGCATAGTTGGGATTAGTGGTGTCCGTCTCTGAGAGCATCACGGATGTATTTCCCATGATAGCCATGAGGAGATTATTAAAGTTATGAGCGATGCCGCTTGCAAAGGTTCCTATAGCCTTTAGCTTCTGGGCTTGGCGGAGCTGGGCCTCGAGGCGGTTTCGTTCGCTCATGTCACGAACGATCGCGAATGCGGCAGGTTTTTCCTGATAGTGAATTATACTCGCATTAAACTGAACATCTATCTTAGTGCCATTCCTGTGTCTGACTGCTGTTTCATAGGTTGATGGTACATTCTCACCAGCCATACGGCGCTTGTAGTAGTCAATTACTCTGGGGAGCTCATCCGGATGGACATAGTCGGTAAACGGAGTGCCAGTTATTTCATTAACGGTGTAACCGGTTATTTCCGCTAAACGCGGGTTGACATATTTGAGGAGGGTGTCCTGAACAATGGCGATACCGTCATTCGCTCGCTCAACAAGGTCGCGGTATTTTTCCTCACTCTCACGCAATGCCTCCTCTACATGCTTGCGGTCGGTGATGTCTCGAAGGACACCTCTCACCCCTACAACATCCTTTCCCTTATAGATGGGGCCGGAATGAATCTCTCCAATAAATGTTGTCCCATCTTTACGGATGAATGTTCTTTCTCCCACAGTAGTTTTTCCCTTTAAGATATCATCAATGGATTTTCTTGAGACAACCTTGTCCTCTTCAACTATTATGTCTTCTACCCGAAGGTCACTGAGGATTTCATCCTTAGAATAGCCAAACATGCGAGTACCTGCTTCGTTCACATAGATAAATTTCCCTTCCAGGTCGAACTCGTATACTATGTCAAGTAGGGATTCCGCAAGGAGTCGGTATTTCTCTTCACTCTCTCGCAGTGCCTCCTCCACCCGCTTGCGCTCAATAGCTCCCTTCTCTAACTCCTTAACCCTTTGCTCCAGTTGTTCGTATGTTGGTTTTCTGGCCATCAGAAAGTCCTCCAACTACTCATAGAACAAGAAACCCTCACCAGGACAAACCAATTTATCCTGATGAGGGTTTAATTCCGACCTTGAATCCATTCCCTTTCCTTACCTTGAAGGTTAGGAGGTCAGGCGCTATGCTAAAAATCACCCTGTTGTAATCATCACTTAATCATTATAGAAAAATGGGGAGTTGTCAAGGTCCCGTTTTTGTAAGATAGAACGGCTTGCCACACATTGTGGTCTTTGCCTGCGGTAGGAAACTTATAAGTTCTTGCCAAAATCGGCACTCGCTCTCAGCCCTTATTTTTGGAAGGTTTCCCCAAACATCAAAGTCTGCACGGAACAGTGGAAATTTAAACCCTATGCCTTTCTGTTTAGCTTATCCCTTAGCCTCCCGGAGGACCTGAACGTAACCACCCTCCTTTCACCCAGCATTAAACCTTCCCCAGTCCAAGGGTTCCTTCCGCTCCGTTTCCTTTTCTCTTTCACACAGAATTTGCCAAACCCACTGATCAGAAGATCCTCGCCACTTTCAAGGGTCTTTTTGATGATCTCTAAAAGTAATTCAACTACCTGTGCGGATTCGCCCTTGGAGAGCCCAACTTGGTTGTAGATGGAATCGATCAGATCTGCTTTGGTGAGGGTCACAAAGGGCCTCGCGTTTTTTCTCAAAAGAGTCAGCGTTAACTCCCTAGTTTGTTAATTGATTCCCTGTCTGTGGCATTTGAATTGGCCCACAGTTGGTTTGACAAACCGGCCTTGAAATCAATATAGACTATTTTTACGAGATCTAGTTCCGCTCTTATTAGGGAAGCGTTTCATGGCTCATTTTCCAAACTCTTCAAGCCCTCGGCTTCAAAACATGCTCTAGCCACCTGTAAGGTATGATAGTCCAATTCAAGACTATGCCAGCCCAATAACTGCAAGTGCTTGTTTACCTGTGAAGGGTTCATATTAGGATTGACTAAAATGGTATGTGCCAGATCCCTGATAAACCCATGAACTATACGTGGCTCTATCCCCCTTTTTTCCAGTCGCCTCAGCAAGACTCTTTTCAGTTCTTCCACCTTTTCCTCCGGTCTCATGGACGGTAGGCTGTCCCGGAGAGAGCTCCCGGGGCTATAGTAGAGATGATAAGGTCGAAAAGCACAGGTCGCTCTGGTGCTAACTGGGAGGCATGCTCTCCGGTAAATACAAGCTC
>Ga0114930_10000248_pt1 | contig 59145 bp, 47 predicted proteins | sample AnhtaG_FD_87300 | JGI IMG/M metagenome (GOLD analysis project Ga0114930, IMG submission 87300) | Deep subsurface microbial communities from Anholt, Denmark to uncover new lineages of life (NeLLi) - Anholt_01485 metaG | ecosystem: Environmental > Aquatic > Marine > Oceanic > Sediment | place...
CACGCTCGCATATTTCATTGTTTTTCTCACGCTCTTAGCCTTTTCGCCTATGTCCAACGCTTGCTCGGTTCGTTACTGGTTTCTCAGACTATCCCACAAGGGACTTTTCGGCTATCTTTCTAGCCCTCAACCTTAACCCAACTTTAACCACCTGCGAGTCAAATGCGAGGACCACTCGCGAGACGCGTCGTATCACGTGGGCTTCGACGGAAGTTTACAGAATACGTAGTAGGGCCAGGGGTCCGCCAACTTCGTAAACCAATTCGTCCGCAGGCTGTGCTGGAGAACCACGAGCAATAGACTGTTCGGATAGATATGCATCAACTCAAACCCAAGCTCGCCTACGTCCGCGATGACCTGTTTTGGCCAGGCGTAGTAGCCCATCAGCCCCCCGGCATCCAGACTGCGCAAGTAGCATTCATTCTTGAAAGCGTTTCTATTGATGATATGCTTAGCGCGAAAGCGTAACTTCTTCGGCCTCGAACTTTTGTACCATCCGAAGAAAAACGCGGCGAGATTGTGGTGCGAAAATATGAAGCGCCCATCTGGACGCAGCACTCGCCACACCTCACGGATACTCTTGAGCCGTCTGTCCTTCGGATACAGATAGTCAAGCCCATTGAACGAAAACAGGACTGCATCGAAAGATGCGTCGTCGAAGTCGAGGGATTTGGCGTCGCCTATGCGGAAGTCGATATGCAGAGCGCGCTGTCGGGCGGAACGGATGAGGTTCCGGCTGATATCCACGCCTACTACGTCAGCACCCATCTCGTGGAGGAAGTGCGTGGTGCGACCAGCACCGCAACCAAGGTCCAGGACGCGTCGCCCCACAAAGCCGTCTGGAAAACAAGAGGCAAAAGCCAGCCGCTCCCCGCGAAAGAAAAAGGGTTCGGCTGAGTACAACGCGACTGCCTCGGGCGACTCCCAGAAATCTTCGTTGTTCGTCAAGGTTGAAGGATCTTTCATCTCCGCTCCTTTTAGCTCCGCTCCAAGGGAACGGTGAACTTATCAGGGTGAGCACGTTCTGTTCGTCGTATAGACAACAAGTGTGTCCCCGGGCCAACGATCCGGCAAGCTCATTCCTGCAAGACCAACCATGCCCCCACGTCACACCGGATTGTTGCCGCCGTGGACTCGCACGCCCGTCTGTGGGGTGGGCGGCAACCGGCGCCGGAAGGCAGCACGATAGAGAGCCGCCACCGACTTCGCATAAAGACCGGACCCGCCACGACAGCAAAAGTAGTTCGTACCTACGATGGGCGACCACTTGAACTTGTACGCTTCGTATCCGGGGCCAAGATCGTAGATTTCGCATCCAAGGTCATCGAACCCGCGACGCATCGTTTCGGTCAGAAGCAACCGCATGGGAGAATAGCGTGCAAATTCTGGATCGAAGCCAAAGTTGACCTGGAAATAACGGCGCTTGTCGTGTGCCATCAACGCTGCCGCGATCGTTGCCCCATCTGCTCGAAGTTGAACGATCTCGAAATTGCCCCTGTTACTTAGCTTCGACGCTGCTGCCTTGAGAAACGCGAGATTTGGACCCGCAAGCAACGTGGAGCGTGCCGCCGAAGTAAACCGTCGCTGATGCAGATCGACAAGTTCATCAAACACCTCAGGAAAGTCTTCCCCACGTAGAACGCGATATTCGCAGTCGAAACGTCGATTCAGTTGATTCACTTGCGAACGAAATGTCTTGCGAGTCGATCGACCGAAGCGCATCTGCTGGTCCGTAATACTTGGATCAGCTTGGATCAGCACGCGCAGGCACTGAGGCTCCGCCCACTGACTTGCGAGAAGTTGCTTCGTGAAGAGCGACTCACCGTTCAGATGCCGGAGATGGAGCACGGTTCTGGGGCCCAAATCTTCAAGTAACGTCGCCACCACGCGCTCCGCAAGTTCGGAACTCTTCGGGTCAGCGAGAAGTACATCGTTGTGATAGGACATCCGGTGCCCAAGAAACTGCGTTAAGCGCGCGATTGGTCCTGCGAGTGCCTCCTCAAACAAGGGTAGGATGGCCAAGGTACGCCCAGCGCCATCTTCCACGACTCTTACATCAAGGCGAGCTCGCTTTCGGCTACCAAGGACATGCTCGCACCAGGTGCGATTCCATATCCAGGACTGAAAGATAGACGGGCCGCCATCTACCCGTTCGAGATCCGTCCAGATCTTTTCAATTGCATCCAACTCCGCAAGCGTGTGGATATGCTTGATGCGTATCATCGTCATGGAACAGAGACTCCCCTCTCTTTGACGCGTTCTGGTAATGTTACTTGCTTCTCATCTTAGAGTTTACGAACTCCAATGCTCTCAGCCCCCGTCCTCGGGGGCGAGTTGACAAGGCAGGCCCCGTGTAAGACGCCTCCAAGCCGGGGGCTCGGAGCGATTTAAGAGTTATTATGTTAATCTAACATTGTCAAGTTAGTTTGTCCTGCGAAATTCTTTCTCTGTTCTCTAGATTCTACAACTACAACGATTTATCGGGAAGAGTTGTCTTACTCATTTCTGCACAGAGGGTCTTCACCTAATCAGGTGGAATGCTGCTTCGGAAAGCTGCAGCAGTTCATAATCCCTGTTCAAGAGACTTCTTGGCCCGTGAACCTGGTCGACTCAAATTTGCTCTTTAATAAGCCTATAGTCTCGTGAGCTTCGTTTCTCCTAATATCCTTGAACAAAAGCAGAGTCCCCACATATAGTGGAATAGCGGCTAGAATCACTACGACCAACGGCAACGACGAAAAAAACGCCAGTGGTAAGCAGAAGCTGACCGTGGCGACGCCGCTCATCGCCAACCTTGAGCCGATCTGTGGCCAGCCAAGGACTCTCCTTAGCCGCACCGCAAAAAGGATCACCAAGAGTGTCTCGGAGATCAACGTGGCAATCGCCGCACCCTTAATGCCAATAGTGGGGATCAAAAACACATTTGCCAGGATAGCGACGCAGGTCACTACCCACTGACTCTTTGTTCTCTCGACCTGCCGGTCGCAGGCAGTCAGAAAGGTCCCTATGAGACTTCTCAAGAAGGCGAGGAAGATCAACCAGGCCAGGTAACGCAGGACCATTGCGGACTCGGCAAAAGCCTCACCGAAGATGAGCTTAATCAGATCCGGCGCCACCAACCAGATTCCAGAAGCAGCAGGTAGGGCAACGAGAATGATCAGATTGAGTGATTTATGGTACAGTGTCTCCAGTTCCTTTCGCGAAGTCACATAAAGCCTCGATGCCAATGGGAACACCGCGAGCCCGGTGAAGTTGGCTAGAATCATGAAAAAGAATACCACGCGATAGGCAACGTTGTAGACTCCCGCTGTGGCCGTACCAAGGAAAAACCCTAAGGAAACAACATCCACGCGTGCCGAGAGCTGATATAGAAGGAATTCAAGTGCATAGGGCATAGCCTCACGTAGCGTGCGTGTCAGGTACGACCAGGACATAGCCAGTCGAGGTGATCCATACTTCCTGGCAACTATTCCGTAGGCAACGAGAACATATACACAGGTTACGGCGGGGAACATAGCCAGCGCCATAACAAGGCTCGCGCCTGCCATCACGACCGCGATACCCGCCAGCGCGGTGACCATCCTGAGAGAGAATTCCAGGAGGCCTGCCAGATGCATGTCCTCGCGCGCCACGAAGACGGCCGCGAGTCCATCCACCAGCGTGTAGATCACTTGGAAGGCACCGATGAGTGTGATAATCAGTCTGGTTTCGCGCGGAAAAGGAAGAAAAAGGAGTACGAACAGCAATACCAAAAGAACTGTGACCGACAGGATAAGCCTCAAAGAGAATACTCTACCGTAGTACTCTCCGAGCACATCGGTATGGCGGCTCATTTCCTTGACCGAAAGGTTATAAAGACCAAAGTCAGCAAAGACCGCGAAGAAGCCTGTCAATGCGATCGCAAATGAGTACTGTCCAATGCCCTCTTGCCCGAAGACTCTTGACAAGACGACGAAGAGGAGAAAGGTAAAGACATCCCCCAATACTTTTCCCATTGTCAGGAAGCCAAAATTCTGGAAGATTTGAAGAGCCTTCGACTGCCCCTTTAGTCCACTATCTTTCATAGTTATGTTAGCGTTTCCATGTTGAACCTCTAGCGAGACGAGAGATTCTCTTTGTCCAAACACTAGACATAGAACGTCTTCCCTGTCCAGGTAGACAAAAAAAATACTCTTCTGAGACACGTCGAATTTTAAGCGGTAACGCTTTCGATTCGTCGTTTGCCCCACTCTCTAACCCATAAAAGATAGACCGGTATCCACACTCCCCAGCAATCCTATCAGCGAGCGAAGAGCCCTGAAACCAGGGATAGCAAAGATGTTGGATAGTTTTCCCAGGAAGCCTTTCTTCCAGCAATTCTCTAGAATAGAGCAGTTCCAGCCTTGTTGCCCTCTCCGTTTGTTGGGGAGTTTCATATTCGGTTTGAATTCTCGGGTCCTCAATAAGACTGTGGTATTTTCTGTAAAGTTCACCGCGCCAATTGAAACGTGCAAAGAACGCTGTCCCACCCTCGTGCTCGACATACTGGACCAACTTCTCTGAGATACGACTGTCTTCCAAAAAACGAGGCCGACCGCTCAGTCTTGAGGCTGACTCGTACACTGGTTCTCCCAGTCGGACTCTCCGCAGGGGCCGTTCCACGGAGTCGTTTCGAGAAATAGGTATGCTAACGTTCTCGAAAGAATAGGTGTTAAATCTCGGATGGATGAAATCTACAACCTTTCCAGATACATTGATGCGAGCGTGAGTCAAAGAATGCGATTGGATATCTACTACCCCACTTTGGTGCATGTTCAGAAGCTCGGACCAGGTGCAAAGAGGCTGGATGCACTCCCGATTTGCAATTTCCTCATAGGTGGCCTGACCACGCCAAACGTCTTCAAGATTGGGGTAAAGGTGGTCGTCATCTGGAACGAGGCCCGATATGGCAAACAAGATGGCACGAAACCCATATTTCTTGAGGAGTGGAAAGGCTACGGCCCAAAAGCTTCCGGGGGCGTCGTCAAAGGTCAGGGCAACGGTCCGCTGACCGACTCTCGTCCCTCCTTGCAACGCTGCCACAAGCTCTCCTGCATCCAAGGTGGTGTAGCCGTTTTTGGCCAGATAACGCAGTTGCTCCTCGAAACGTGCCGCTTCAACCGAATGAAAAACAAAGACCGGGATTTCGCCTTCCGGATCTTCACCGGTTGTTCTGAGAGAACCAGGCAAAGTACCGGAGAATGCAGCTCGAATGTCCGGGCCATTTTTCTCCCAGGTCGACCCTATCTTTCGTCGGGCCGCATTGAACATGATCACCGGCCAGTTCATTAGGTGTCGCTTCGTAGTTACCTGATGGAAGATGACTTCTAAGAACATTCTCTAAGAACCTGCTCGTAAATGTCTTCAAATTGACGAACCGTGTTTCCTATGTCGTACTGCAGGGATTCTTTTTGCGCTTGTGCGCCCATCTCCCGGCATAGAGCTGGGTCGCTGAGAAGAACCAGGATCTTTTCTGCCAGGGCCTCCGCGTTCGTCGGTGGTACCAAGAAACCTGTTTTTCCATCTTCCAGTACCTCTGCCAGTCCTACGACATTCGTTGAAACAATAGCGCATCCGGCGGCCATCGCTTCAAACAGAGTAATGGGCCCTCCTTCCGATAATGAGGCAATCACCTTGATATCTATTTCAGGAAATAAAGAGGGAACATCATCACAATAACCCATGAATATAACATTTGCATCAATCCCAAGATTTCTACTCTGTTCCTTTAAGGAGGTCATTAATTCTCCATCTCCTACTACAAGGAATGTAACATCCTTAAAATCCCTTAGTACTAGTTGGGCAGCCTCAAGAAAATAACAATGCCCCTTGATGCTATGTAGTCTTCCAACAATACCTACGACTTTATGGGACATTGGGATATCCAGTCTGGTCTTCCAGCTTTGCTCTTCTGTTGTTGCAATCGTGACTTTACGAGCCCTAAATGACTTGACCGGGACGCCATTATAGATAACGTCCACCTTCTCTTTGGGCATACCCCTGTAGTGCACGAGAAAGTCTTTCACAGACTCGGAGATTGCAATGGCACGAGTGGTCGCCTTGCTTAGCAAGAGATCCGCCACTCGCTGATAAAAAGGAATTCTGTCATCATATATATGTTCATGGACGATACTTGGGGTCCGGGTCAAGCTAGCACAAATGCGGCCAAACGTTGTCGCACCATACCCATGGAGATGCAAAATGCCTATGTCTTCCCGCTTCACTAACCGCAGCAAATCCATCAGCGTTAAGGGATCGAATTTACCTCTACTTAGACAAAAGACCCTAATACCTTTCTCCTCCAAATAGGCGGCAGCTCTGTCTCGTGCCCGCAGACTACAGACACTCACATTATAGCGTTTCTTATCAAACTGCGGAATCCACCATGAGAATAGCCGTGTGACGCCATGTATGGTGGAACCGCCCAGAGATAGCTTGTCCGCAACGTGTAAAACGTTAATCATAACCCCAGGCCTTTCAGTATTTCTCGTTCCTCACGGCCTTTTTCTCAGAATTCTCGCAGGCACGCCAACCGCTATGCAAAACTCCGGGATATCCCCTGTCACTACTCCACCACTTCCAATAATCGAGTCTCTACCTATGATCACCCCATCCTGAACCTTCACCCCTGCTCCAATCCAGCAATTATCCTCAATCGTAATCCCCTTGACCACCTGGTCCTGGGCGATGATGGGGATATCCGTCCGATCTGTGCGATGATCCCCACCGCCAATCACATAACAATAGGCCGCGAAGAGAACGTTTTTGCCTATTTGCACCTCTTTAGCAGATTGGATGAAGCAGTTCATTGCAATATTCGTATTGTTACCAATGGTGATGTTGCCATTCTTGCAACTGATCACAGTAGTCCTGCCGATCATGACATTGTCGCCGATCACAATACCCCTATTATCTGTTCCCTTTGCATCGAGCACAGCGTAGTCATCGATCACTACATTGTCGCCAATATAGATCTTGTGTGGATGTCGGATCGTGATAGATTTTCCAAAGACTACATTCTGTCCAATCCCACCTAATAAGGATCGGTAAAACCTCTTCCTCAGCACCAATCCCATTGCCCCTGGTAGTGGGCCCAGCACGCTGGTCAAGATCTCGTATTTGAGCAAGGCGAAGAGGCTTGGTGAACCGATCACCACCTCCTGGTACTTTTGCAGCGCCGACTTTTTTGAATCGGTCAGGGCAGCCTGAAGTTCCGTTTTTGCCAGCGTTTGGTCTTCGGCCTGCCCGATCTCTCTTGCCATCAATGAATCTCTTATTTCAGCCATGATTTCCACCTATAGCCATCCGTGATCTTCGTACCAGCGGATAGTTCTTTGGATCCCCTCTCTGAGTGAGACTTGCGGTTGATATCCCAAAATCCGTTTGGCTTTGTTGACTGAAAAGGCTCGATTGTTTTGGAAAAAGCTCACCCGGCGCCTATGCAGCGGCGGTTCGATGCCTAATGGGACACAAACGTGCTCACATATTGTGGCCAACCAGAGCACCGGTGCCAGGGGGACCTTGAGTTTCGGGGGGGCAACGTTCAGTTCGGCCGCGATCAATCGAACCAATTCTGTCAAAGGAAGGTATTCTTCTCCGCCAATAATAAACGCTTCCCCGATCGCTTTTTCATTGTTGAGACAAAGGAGAAAACCACGAACAACGTCATCTATATAGGCCGGCTGAAAGAGCGCAGATCCATTCCCAACCATGACGAACCGACCTTTTTTTATCATGCGGAAGAGCTTTAACATCCGCAGGTCACCTGGCCCGAACATCGAAATTGGACGGATCACCGTGACCGGAAGACCTGTCTTATTGTGGAACTCCCAAACTCGTTGCTCCGCTAGCAGTTTTGTCTTCTGATAAAGGTCACCCGGGTTAAATGGGGTCTCTTCATCTGCCGGGATTGACCGAACATCGCCATGGACACCAATCGTACTGCAATGGACTAGCTGTTTAACCCCATATTTCAGCGAAGCGTCTAGGACATTCTGTGTCCCTTCGACATTAATGGCATGGGCTTCTTTTTTATCCGATCCACCCTTACGGAAGTTGGACACAAGGTGGATGACGATATCTACGCCTTCCACGGCTCGTTCGACAGCTTTCGCGTCCCTGATATCCCCCCATACCACGTTGTTTACAGATCTTCCGTTTGACTTTCCATTCTCGGAGGGACGAGCAAAGACGCGAACTTTTCCACGCTCGGACAGTTGAGAGACCACGTGTTGCCCGAGAAATCCCTTTCCACCGGTAACGAGGATGGTATTCATCAGTGTACTGACTCCTTATTGACTCTCACTTTTGCAATGAGTTTATATCCACTTACGAAAAACAACAAGCTGTCCAATTTTGAAAACAACCAGACCACAGGATAAATCACCGAATAAGCCCTGAAGGTGTTCTGATACTGGCGAAGATCTTGCTCTGTCACTAAGAGGCCCTTTTGAGACGTTGTCTCTCCTCTTTTGAGGAGGTCAAATGCAAAGGCTATGAGCGTGTCGATGCATTCGGAAAAGAATTTGGAATAGGTCTTATAAGAAACACTCGTGAATTTACCCAGCAGCAATGATGTCAGTCCATCTACCGTATACCCTGGCCGTACATGCCCGTGTTTCTCGTCCGTCTGGCCGATGGCCAGTCGGAATTGCCGGAGCAGGCTGTTTTTCATATGCGGCACGTTGATGATCAATTCCCCACCCGGCTTAATGATCCTGAACAATTCGTCGATAAACTCCCGGTCTGTCTCGACGTGCTCCAGAAAATCAACAATGACCACGCGGTCAAATTCGTTATCCTGAAACGACGTCCGACAGCCGTCAATCTGAAACACGTCACATTTGACCAATTCACGGATGGAACGAACCGCCTTCCCATCAAGATCGGCACTTTTCCAGACCCCCCCTCTTTTTCGGAGGAGATAACTGATCACGCCGTTGTCCGACCCGATGTCCAGGCAATGCAACTGATCCGTCTCCCCCAGAAGCGCAGTAATTTCCTTATACTTCCTCTGCTTCAGCACAGATTTGTTAAACAACCGAATCGGCCACGGTTGTTTCAATGCTGCTTTCATCATCAACCACCTAGAGCGAAGACCTCATTGACTTCCTGCAATTCGCGCCGGATCCTCGCCTCACTCCAGCCTAGCTCCGTCCCCATCACCTCAGCACAGAACCTCAAGATATCGTCTCCAGGATGACCAGCGGTTCCCAGTTCCGTCCGGCAAAAGACGACATCGGTCAATTTCTGGGCCATTTCCTCATGGACACCGTGAAGAATTTCAGCCTCGAGAACAGCGAGACGATCTGTACGCTTCTGTCCTCCATGGACATCCCTGTCCAAGTATCGAAGCACCTCTGGATAGGCAGAACCGTAGTTGTAAATCAGACGGCGAATGGCCTCTTCGTCCAAGCCGTAGGGACGCTTTCCAATTTCGGTGTGCAAGAAGGTCTCAAATCGCTCGATCTGCCCGCCATGGAGTGGAGTGATCGATGAAGTTGAGCGAGGTGGCTTTTGTCCCCTCATCTCAAAAACCAGGTCAATCACCCTCTCAGCTACATGTCTGGCCGTCGTATATTTTACACCCACCACCGATAGCAGCCCCTTCACCCCTTCATTCCGATGATCGTGAATCTGGTAGTGTTTGGCGAGCTGCACATAGCCAGTCTCACGGTCAGTCTCGGACATTGGGACAAGGCCGCCATGCACAAAAGAGATCTCTTCTCTCTTAAGGCTCGCTGACGGACACGCCTGGTTGATTTCATTCAGTAAGTTTTGAACGTCCTTCTCGGTGACTTTGAAATCATCGGGGTCTTCATTATAAACCGTATATGCGGTTCCAATCAACGATTGGCCGCGCCACGGGGTGATGAAGAGGAAACGGCTGCCCTTGCTGATCACGGCATCGGCGTCTCGATAGCCGTTCTGGCCGAGAACACCAACCGCATAGGTGTGGAAGAGTCGACGGGTCATTAGATTGATGGCTTTCGCACAACGAACGCCAGGCTGCGGTCGCCGTCCATTGAGCAAGCCCAGAACATGATTCACCCACGGACCACATATATTTAACACCATCTTGGCCCGAATGTCAAACCGGTCCCCAGTTAGCAGATCTTTGGCTTCGACACCTGTCACGCGATCCCCTTCTTGGAGAAACCCGGTGACTTCAACGTAGTTGGCCAGATGTGCACCCGCCTTTGCAGCGGGCCGAAGAAATGAGAGGGTAAACCGCTCTGAGTTGTATACCTGAGCATCATAGAAGATCGCCCCCCCGGTCAGGCCCTGCTCGGGGATACCCGGAAGCAGTTGCAGGCACTCCCGTCTAGAAATCGTGCGGCCCCGGGGAATGTGTTTCTGCGGATCATCTAGTCGATTGCGATCGAAGCTGACTAGATCGTTGACCACAAGCGCCACCGATAACACCTCTTTGCCCCGCATCCCATGTCCATAGGTGGGGATCAAGACTGGAAGCGGATGAACCAGGTGCGGCGCGATTCGCATTAAGGTCGTCCGCTCACGGATCGATTCACGCATCCGCCTAAAGTCGGCGTGCTGCAGGTATCGTAATCCTCCATGGATGATCTTCAAACTGTTGGCAGAGGTGGCAGAGCCAAAATCTGATTTTTCAACTAAGGCCACCGACAGTCCCCGCAGGCTCGCGTCCCAGGCCACACAGGCGCCGTAGATACCTCCGCCGATGATCAAGAGGTCGTACACGTTTCTCGTCAACTCTGTCAGATCTCTCCGCATTTCACCGTTATGGTAACCTTTTAGCGAACGGGCGATCCTCTTTCATCGATTTAGGAATGCGCTCAACCGTATTCGCGATGAAGTTATCGTCTTGATCTACTTCTGTTTTCAACCAATCATAAAGGCCATTTAACATCTCGCGAAAGACGCTATAAGTATACCTTTCCTCAACTAACATTTGGCCAGTGATTCCGAGTTCCAATCTTAAGGGTTTATACTGTATAAGACGGAGCATCCCCTCAGAGAACGCTTCCGGAGTGGGCTCGGCAAGCATAGCAACGCGGTCATTGAGCACCTGGGTGTGGGTTGGTAGATCGGTGGCCAGGATGGCCCTTCCACTGTGGAGGTAAGAATAGATTTTCATCGGTGTGTTATTTCCCTTTATTCTCGGAGACACCAGGATATCAGCCTCCGAGAGATATCGCGCCAGATATTCAACTGGTTTTGGTCCCAAAAAATGAACCCTCCGGTGAATACCGAGACGACGGGATTTTTCTTGGTATTCTTGAATATCCGAAGCTTCTCCACCGATAATCACTAGCTCAGCTTGATCCGTCTTTTTCAGCACTAGAGCAAAACTTTCTAGAAGGAGGTCGATCCCCTGATAAGCCTCAACATTCCCGACATACATTAGTAGCAGACCGCTGATTCCAAGTTCTGCCTTCAAGTTGCCCTGATCCTGACACTGCATATCCTCCAGAAGGGACACATCTCGGAGAACGACGATCTTTTCCGGCCGGTGTTTCTCGGTGATTGCAGCCAGAGCATCACAAACGGGCACAACCACTTTGGCGTTTCTCACCGCAAGCCCTTCGAAGAAACTTAATATAGAGAAAAAAGGAGTCAGCAAAGGATACTGTTCGACCATTTGTTGGGCTAGAGACGAATCCATATCATAAACGTAAGGAATCTTGAACAGCGCTTTGAGCACCAGGGCTATGAAAATTGACTCCTCCACGGCATGAACCAGGTGATAACGTTCACTGAAAGCCAGACGAAGGACCTCAAAGAACATGAAAACATCACAGATAACCTTTTTCCACGAGAAGCCTGGTCGGATGTGATGAATGAAGGGAATGTTCAGTATTCGATGCACCGTGACATGGTCATATTTGACTTCACTTCCTTCGTGGTAAGTAACCACATCGACCTGATCCCCCCGTTCAGCCAATACTTTCAAAACCCTATCAATGGCGATCGGCGTACCGCGATCCTGATAAAAAGGCTCGGGGGCCAGCAATAAAACATTCATTTCGTCACCCACTTTCGAAATCAAACCAATCCTTGCGTCTCTTTGCCTTTTCTGTTCTTCAAAAGACGCAATAACCCCAAAAGGGCAACTGAATAGCCCAATTCAAAACTTATGAATAGAAAGTGATCAAAATGGAACAGTGGTGTATCCCAAGGGACCCTTGGGAAAATTGCTATTGGGGACTTAAAATGCCTATCTGTAAAAGGCCATAGAAGCTGTATCCCCTCTCCTCCTGCGGTAAACGAATCCAGAAACAGATGAGAGCTATAGAGTATCAACGTGAGTAGAAACAATCGCTTTGATAACCGATTCGCCAGGAAATAACATGCCATCCATGTTAGTACTGTGAAGCCGATCGCAAAAGTCAAGCTGTGCGTTAACCCATGATGGTATCTTTCGCCCATCAATACTTGAGGAACAAAGTCAAGGTCGGGTGCATTTGCAACAAATACAACGTAGAGAATCTGTATAAGCCGTCTTTTGCTCCACTGGCTTGTCCTTTCCTCCGGTGGGAAAAACTGCGAGACTACGTATCCAGAAACCGAGTGAGCAATAGAAGAGGGCATGGCTCAACTTGTTTCAAAACCGGCAAAACGCGTCAAAACCATCGCCCCAACGGTGACCCTTGGCCCTAACACTTCCTTCACCATATATATAGGTTTGCCCTGGGTCTCGTGATACGTTCGCACGACTAGCTCGCCTAGCAATCCCATGGTGATGAGTTGCACCCCGAGCACCATCAGGAGGATGGCTAGCAAGAGCAGGGGACGGTCGCTGAGAGGCTGACCAAAGAACAGCCTGATCGTCCCCAAATAGATACCCAGGGCTGTTCCCATAGTCAGACAGAACATGCCCAATAGGCCAAAGATCTGAATGGGCCGGGTGGCGTAGTCCAGCAGGAACTTCACTGTAAACAAATCCAGGATGACCTTGACTGCGCGCCTCAGGCCGTATTTCGATCGACCAAATCTCCTCGGCGCGTGGTTCACTGGAACCTCGGTTACGTGAATGCCCATCCAACTGGCCAGCGCAGGAATAAATCGATGCAACTCCCCGTACAATCTGACATTTTTCACGACGTCACGCCGATAGGCTTTGAGTGAGCACCCATAGTCGTGTAACTCGACCCCAGTAACTTTCGAGATAAGAAAGTTGACAATTCGTGAGGGCAATCGTCTGGTGAGAAACGGATGCTGACGATGGGTTCGCCAGCCGCTGACAATATCGTACCCTTCATCTATCTTCTCCAGCAGTTTGGGAATGTCCGCTGGATCATTTTGCAGGTCGCCGTCCATGGTGATAATGACGTCGCCTCGGGCAAAGTCGAACCCGGCCGAAAAGGCGGCCGTCTGCCCAAAATTGCGCCGCAGGCGAATGACCCGTACCCGCTCGTGGCGTTCATGTAATCCCTTTAAGATTGCAAAGCTGCCATCCGTGCTGCCATCATCCACCCAGATAATTTCGTAGGTTCTATCGAGTTTGCTCAGCACCACGGTCAATTGCGTATGGAGAGGCTGAAGGCTGTCCCTTTCATTTAGTGAGGGAATCACAATGGATAGGTCGATCCTCTCGTTATCGCCCCGTCCTGGTCCCGACGACCCTGGCCATGAGCTAGCACCCCTCAGCGTATCGGGGTGAAAGCCAGTAGCCTCGGGGGCATTACTTCGATGCTTTGGTGAGCCTTGTGCAAACGTTTTTCTAGTCACATCTCTCCGTCCTTCTTGGTTTTTGCGCACTAATGCGCTTTTACTTTGACACTACGTTACTTCGCAGCTTATCCGGGTCATAGAGATAGATACGCATCTTGAAGTTTCTCGCATGAGCATGCACGTCCAGGTTGGCGACCAATTGAGCGTTCTCCTCTATCCAGTCATGTACCTGGGGAGCCAGCTCCTCGACATTCATATCTTCCACAAACCAAACTCTTCCTTCATTTCCTTCGATACGGGAAAGATCCAGGCCATCCATGCTTATGGTTTTCTCTTGCAAATAGTAATCCCCGAGCCCCGGGTGAGCGGCTACAACCAGATCGCCCACCTCTTTCTGCTGTCTAACCGACTCAAAGGCGGCCTTCCAATTATCCCTATTGCCGTTTTGATACTTGTAATACAGCACATCCTCGCCGAGAGGATCTAATAGCAAGAAGATCAAGGCCCCAACGGCGAGAATCCTGGCGCTTCTTTGAGTCTGAGAGAGAAGCTCCATAGCTGCCAGACTGGCCAGAATGATCCAGCTCGTCAAGGAGATGAACACGTAGCGGTTGGCTGCATAGTGAAATAGAGAGATGGCCATGGTCGTGAGCAACGGAACCACCGCTGCCAGGCTCAGCAGAAGAGAGGCCCTGTGTTTCTTGGTCAGCAGGTACAACGCCCCTAATGCCCCCATGCAGATGGTAGGGATACGCACATAGTAGACGACACCTGACACAATCCAAAACGGATTGTTGTTCACCCGCCCAAATACAGCCAGCCAGCGGGATGGCTGTCGCACGAAGGGCGAAGCAAAGAACAGGGCAACGATCAAACCTGGCAGGAAGAAAAGACAGAGGTTTCGAGGCCGAAGCCCGGGAGGCTTTTCGAAAGGCAGTATTCTCAGCAGCACTAGATAACACAGCACGACTGGCACAAAGAACAGGGCGAATACACGCTCCCGGGTCGCTAGGCCCAACAGCAGCAAGGAGATGAGCAGATACCCAGGACGATCTTCTTCTATGCCAAAAAAGAAAGTCAACAAAGCCAACGTATAGAAGAGCAGTAACGCGGTATAGAAGCGCGCATTCTGTGACCAGTAAAGATGCCACGGCGAAACGGCCAACAGAAGCCCTGACACCAAGGCAACGGCTGGACCAAACAACTTTTTGATTGGAAAATATAGTAGAGGAATGGAGACAACGCCAACGAGAGCAGGAGCCAGCCTAGCGCTCCATTCGCTCGTGCCGAGCAAGGTTACGGCGGCATGAACCAACATAAAAGAAATGGGGCCTTTGGGGATACTGTGACTTGCGTCCCGCAGCGTGTAGATCTCATCTCCCCAGAAACTCCACTCGCCGAGCTTATAGAAACGCAAAGCACCAGCTATGAGCGTAATGATGGCAAGAAGCAAATATTGATATATTGAGTTGTTTTCGAGCTCAACCAATTTGGCATTGATGCGCTGCATCATAGGTCTTGGCTATCCTTTCATGGGCAAGGCAAGCGCCGCGCTGCCACCATTGCCCAGCAAAGTGAACGGGCAAAAATTAGCTATTCGTCAAACTTTGTGACCAGCTCCAGCAGTTGCGGTGATCTGGCCCCCGATCACAACCCGCGTACAATTTCCCTATCTGGTTAACCATACCTCCGCAAAGGTGTCCATCAGGCGATCCGCAACCAGGCGATGTGCTAACGGAGCTGGGTGTGCATCTGCCCTGTTCGCCCAAAGCTTCCGGTCCTCTTGGTATGGGGCAAAAGTGCTGCGCAGATCTAAGCACGTGATTGCTTCCTGTTTACAAAGTTCCAATACTCTTTCTATGAGAAAATCTAATGAAGAATCGCCGTCAATATAAGAATTGCCAAAAATAACGATTCCCAAAGGCAATCCCCGCTCCTTACAGATACTGATAAACTTTTGTAACGCCTCTTTTGCTGCAAGAGACGATGCACTATTTGGATCGCCGAAACGTGCTAACATATACTCGTTATAACTACCCACCCAACCAAGCTATTGCTGGATGGTTATCCATTGATCGTGCAGGAGGTAGAAAAGGGCTGAGATTTCGCGAAGTTCAATTGGGATGAGTATCAAGGGGCGGGGACGCCCACTCTTGTCACGACCTTCAACGTCATTGGTGAACCATTGCAACAGAATAAAATCGGGTTCTGCACTCAAGACTGGATCTTTGAGGATATCCAGATGATGAACCGTTTCTGCCCCAGGTATACCAAAGTTCAACACTTCATACCTTCCTCTTCTACTGTTCTCGCTGTTAAACTCTTTTTCCGATAGGTTGGTAAACCGGTCTTTTTCCTCAATTCCTTGACCAAACGTTATGGAATCTCCAATGACAGCGATCCGGTAGACTCCTTCGGGCTTAAGCAGATCGAAATTCCGTTCACGAAAGCCCTGAGTATTTTGACGGATTGTTTTCCTCCAACGTTGTCCGAAAAAGCTCCTAGTATCAACAGTTGTGGTAACGTCTCGAAAAATAAATCGAAGTGCGAATTCGGTAACCACTAGGAGAATAATGACGGTTAGTAGCGAAATGGTTAGGTTTGTAAATAGTCTATTAATGTGCTATAATTAGTGCTGGGAGAGTGGGTACGCTTTCTGCGGTGCTGTTGGCTGACCGCTCGCTCTAGAGGCCCCTGCTGAGATAGGAAACTCATTTGCTAGCATGACCAAGTCTTGACATTTGCAATCATTTGCAACAAGGGCCAGAATCGTTCAATTTGAGACTCGATGATGGGTATGTCGAAATGTCAGCTTTTTGTTATGTTACCAATTCATTGAAATAGAGGAAAAACAAGTGCGATTTAGCGTTTGTTGTCCGTAGGATAAACGGAAGGCAACCGTAGCCCAAGCGTCCAGCAGCAACGTAGCAAACGTGGTATCTAATCCCGCAACGCTCTTCGATCCATGAACGTTTCGACCGCTGCGATTTCCTTAAGGAGGAATTGGGCTTTTGACATAGGAGGATGACATATGAGACGCCTGTTGCTATCAACCGCCATCACTTGCCTGGTCGTAGCACTATTGGTCAACGTGATCTTGGCCTTGCCGTCTGGTCCGCCTGCTCACGACGCCTTTGTCAGGACGACTGCACCCATCAGCAGCGCAGTGGCGACCCCGACAACCACTCCGAATGGTGGCACGTTTAGCGATATGCTCACCGTGGCACTGGAAACAACTATGCCCGATAAAGATCAGCTTTCTGGCCTCCTCTATCCAGAATCAGACTCCCAAACCTCCACCTTAGACTGGCCGCAGGTGCAAAGAGACCCACAAAGAACTGGATATTCTCCCGAGACCCTCGGTACTAATATCCAAGTAGCCTGGACACACAGATTTTGGCCCGAGAAAGTCTATCCCCAAGTTCAAGCGATTGTATATCAGGGCAGAGTATTTGTTGGCACGGAGATGGGGAATATGTATGCCTTTGATGCCAAGACAGGAACTCAGTTATGGAAATTCACCGCCGGAGGATCAATCTTGGCCAGTGTAGCTGCAGGAAATTACAGGGTTTTCTTTGGTGCCATGGATGGCGCAATATATGCTCTTGATGCCAATACGGGAGCTTTGGTCTGGAAATCCAATCTCTTAGGCAGACATGGCTTCTCAACTGCTCCGGTTCTTGCAGATAACAAAGTCATGTTAGGAGGCAGAAACGGAGTCTTTTATGCCCTGGATCCCAATGATGGACGCACACTATGGCAATACGATGTTGGCACACCAATCTTACAAACCGCCGCCTCCAACAATGGCCGAGTCTTTTTCGGTGCTATGAACATGTATGTCTATGCTATTAACACCACCGATGGCACACTGGCCTGGAAAAGTGAAAAGGTAGATGGTATGGCCTTCAAGGACTACTGGCCGGTTGTTTACCAAGGGAAGGTCCTAGTACGAGCGATGGCCAAAGGGAAAAACTTCTATGCCTTTGATGAAGATACAGGAGCGGAAACGATTACCCTACCTGAAGGTGCCCAATATGGTGGATTGACCATGCATGGAGCCACTACTCCTCCTGCTGTTGACCGGGATGGATATTTGATAGTTCCAGTTGCCCAACCTGATGGTGGTGACAGTTGTTGGGGACGGCTTGATCTTGCCACCCAAGCCATCGTTGATCATCTGGGAGGGTGTGGTAACCCAGATGAAAACGAGAATGTCAGCACCGCCTACAACCTCATTATTTGTTTGCACACCAACGAGGGTATTATGGCCGCCCCTAGTGGCGCATACGACTTGGATAATAGGAGGTGGATCAGTATGCCCTTTGTTAATAGACAACCATGGCAAAACACCCAAGGCGGAGGGGGCAACCCAGCCTCGATTGCCGACGGGATGTTTTATCACATTGGCATGAACTATCTGGTTGCTCGTTCAACACGATAGCGCTGAAAAACGCAGATATTAACGCTGAAATACGCGGAGGGAAAATAATGAGGAGTTTAAAAGTATATATAAGTACAATAATTTTTATCTTAATCTCAGTTACTCCTGTTGCTGCTCAACAACCAGACCCATCCAGCTGGCAACAATCTGCGATAGGTTTGAGTACTCAGCAGAATGAGGAAAAGCAAACGGCTGGGCTGAGTTTTGTGGTCCAAGCCCAGGACTGGCCTTTCGTATCTTTGCGAGGTGGGGTAGCAAACGCTGGATCCGAGACAGTTGGTGGGCCGGTAGGTATTGAGCTGGGCCAGATTAAGATCCCGGGAAGCTCAGGGTCTTTGAGCGCTGAAACAACCAACTGGGCGCACAACGAAATGACGTTTGGCGCCGGCGCATCCGCCCTTAAGCTCTGGGTTAGTCGGCTTAGTCCGGCAATACTGATCCAAACCTCATCAAATACACCCCGTCTGTTTACCGGCACTTCTCCTAAATATGTAGCTTACCCTACTACTGGAGGTGTCCAAGTACAAACACTCAGTACTTCGGACACCTCTTTATCTTCACTAAATCAAAACTGGCTGCTTTTGTGGTACGCGGGGAACAGCCATTTTGAAGATACCAAATGGCCTTTGTCCTACAAATGGTCGGTACCTGCTTCTGCAGGCTATCAGGCTGACAGACCCATTCTACTGGTTTTCGAGAATCAACCCGCAAGTATCAAACACACCAGTGAAGGGGGTGTCGATGTTTCCTTTTCTGGTCCTTCTGGTTATGTATCCCTTCTGCCTCTTTTTGGACGGGAACAGGTGCGTGCCTCCGAAACAGAGGGGTGGTCACAAGGATTGCCTGGCTTGGTTACCCAGAAAGCCCAATGGTGGGCAGATCACCTTTGTGCCTATCCGGTAAGCGTCACTGAGACATATGGTTATGATCAGGGAACAGATACGGTACGAATAACAGAGAGTATCGACTTCATAAACGCCTGTCCAGGAGGTACTATCTTGGCTCCCATCCCACCGATGCTGGCCATAGCCAAAGATGCCTTGAGGGTAACCTTCTCAGGGTCAGTTGTTGATGGAAACCTGCCAACGGAGTTTGGACCCTCCCTGGGGATTGAAAACCCGCCTGCCGGCGAGGCAGGTACCCAAAGCTACACCTGGAGCGTCTCTGGTCTTAGGAAATATACGGATTCGAAAAGGATCATCACCGATACGGGTCAAGCCCCAGCCGGACTTGAACAAGAACTTGAATCAGAGGTACAAAAGATTATCAATAGCGGCCATTTAGCGCCGTGGATCTTCCTGGATTATCTCATATACGAACATAGAGGAGATCTCTACTGGGACAATCCAGCCGATATCATCTATCATCTGAGCGAGGTGGCAGAGGCGCTTCCTGATGGCGCGGTCAAAGCCGGTCTTGTGGACTACATCAAATCAGAAAGATCAGCTTACCCTCCTGAGGATGTCTACAGAACAGATATCTTTGAGGGCACGCTGCGGGAGGATTTTTCCTATTACGGAGGAGATGTCGATTATTACTGGCAAATGGGGACGGCGGATGATTGCCGGCAAGACGCACGTCTGAAACGAGTACCCCTTTACAGTTTCTATGCCCTTTCCCAGTATTATGATCTTACTGGGGAATCCTTACCTTCTGATCTTTTTGGGAAAGCCAAAGATGCTCTGGATAAAGATATGAGAGAACAAGATTGGGCCACCTTTTACTGGTTTAAGGGATTTGAGGACTTTTACGCCCACCCTGAGGCGGTAGCCAATGCCAACCGGCATTTTGCCGGTCTGGTGGGATACGTAAGGCTTGCCAAGAAGGAAGGAGACACTCAAGCAGAGCACTTAGGGAGAACGCTTTTGGCCAAGGCGGCGGTTCTAAGGCTGGGGCTGGCCAAGTATCCCCGCTACCTGTATGCGGCAGGATTGATTGAGCTTGGGGCAGAACCCGACTGGCAGCCAAACAATGTCCAACAGTACGGATTTCTTTATAACTTCCACTGGACAGGCCCTTATGATGATGCGCGGCAAGTGGGGGCGATGAATCAATTTCAGGTAAATTTGCAGGACCATTCTGGTTCTAACCTTCACAACCCTTTGGAATGGGATGTCAGAGACTTCCACACGATGCTGAGTCCCTATCTTATCACCTTCCGAGATATGGTCCCTGAGCTGGGACGTCTATTAGCAGATTACGCCAGGGATGACGTCCAAGTCCCCATAGACAAGGTAGAAGCCTTCTATCCCCACTGGTACGCTGCTTTTGGCGAAGCTGTGTTGGGCGCCGAGCATAACCTGTGGCATCCAATCAATGGCTTCCAGACCTTTATGGCTAAAGCTTTGATTCAGCAGGAGAGCCCTGGGAAGCTTGCAAGGTATGCAGATATTTCCTGGCTTGAAGCAGGAGATCTCTTCTATGTTCATAAACTGGCAGAAACCATCAAGGCCTATCGCGGGGTTACTTGGGACGATGGCGACCTCCCCGGCGATGTCAACTGCGACTGCGCTGTGGACATTGTGGACATCATGCTGGTCGCCGGCCACTGGAACACCTCGGTGGGCGATGACGACTACAGCCCAGCCTACGACCTCGACGGCGATGGCGACATTGACATCGCGGACATCATGCTGGTGGCAGTGCACTGGGGGGAAACCTGCACGGGCTAAGCTAGCAATCTCTAGGATTCGCGAGGAGGAGAATTAGCATGGAAAACCTGCTTTTGTCGAAGCCAGGAGTGAAGGGACTCCTCGCCATTAGTTGTATGGTTTTAGCCTGTCTCGGCCTTCTCTTGATGGGCAGTCACACCACCATCGCCGCCGGAGGGTTCACGACGGTAGACATAGGGGCCAATGAATTCACGCTCTTGTGCGACCTCCCCGGCGACGTCAACTGCGATTGCGCCGTGGACATTGAGGACATCATGCTGGTGGCCAGCCGGTGGGGATGCGAATGTGGGAATGAGTGCTACGACCCTCGCTATGACCTCGATGAGGATTGCCACATTGACATCGCGGACATCATGCTGGTAGCCGCGCACTGGGGGGATACCTGCCCGCCACCCAACGTCACACCGACCATTAGTAACCTCACAACGAATCTAGCCGACTATCCCAATGGCCAAGTTCCGCGATACGAGAAGCTCGAGGTGACATTTGAGGTTAATACCGTCGCGGAGACCCTGCAGCTACCCTATGATCCATCCCCTCCCCCTGGACTCGAGCCAGGGATTGGTATAACCGTCAATGCCCTCTTTACACCAGACAACTGGCAAACGGTTTATACCCAACCTGCTTTCTATTATCAAGAGTTTCAAGACGAGATTAAAGGCGGGAAAGAGTGGTTTTATCCTACCGGTAACTTCTTCTGGAAAGTTCGTTTTGCACCCAACCAGGCAGGAGAGTGGCAGTATAAGTTGATTGCCCAGGATGCCAGCGGCATAACCGAAACTCAATCACAATCATTTACTGTTATCGCTTCCAGCAATAAGGGCTTTATCCGCGCCAGTCAGCGTGACCCCCGCTACTTTGAGTACGAAGATGGTACATATTTCCCGGCTTTGGGCTACAATATGGATTATAACCGGATTGATTGGGTCAATCCTCGACTTAGCAATGAGGGCAATTTCCAAAAGATGCAAGCAAACGGTATTCAAGTTCCACGGATGTGGCTTTCCCAATGGTCAATTTTTACCTCCGCTTGGAATCCTTGGTACGGTATCCGATCCGATTACGGCGGTGTTATTCCCCGCTCAGGCCTGATAGACTTTATCGACCCATCAACAGGCACAACGAGTATAAAACTGAAGTTGGCTTACTCTGAGGATGCTAACGAGAAGAATACCAACTGGTTTGACGCGTGTAGATTTATCGGTGGTTTTCAGGCACCACCGGCGGTTAAGCAAAACACCAAGTACCATATCAAGATCAAGTACCAAGGATTCAATATTTCTGGACCTCGAAACACAGCCAGTCCTAATTATGGATTTGTAGCTAAAGTACAGGATCCTAATGATGGGAACTGGCATACGGATTGTTACGAATCAGGGGTGGGTGTTGTTGTAACAGATTATGGAGGCAATACCAATGACTGGGCGTATTTGGAAGGAGAATGGAGTTCTGGGAATCGAGATTTCCTGCCTATTTTCTACCTTGTCCTTGAAAATGTAAACGCGGTCAACCCTGCTACCGGGAAAACTCCAGCGGCATATATTGATTATGTTTGGATACAGGAAGACTTGGGTAATAACCAATATGGACCCAATATTGTTTCCAAACCGTCAATGGAGCACCACCTCTACTTTGAGCAAAGAAACTCGTATGCCTTTGACAAAGTGGTTAAGCTTGCCAAGCAGTACGACATTTATCTGCGACCCGTCATCCTAGAGAAAAATGAGCGGATTTTGAATCGGATTGACTACGAGGGCAATCTTATTCCTGACGATTCCCGCTGCTGGGATGAAGACCAAACCAACGATCCAGAAAAATGCCCTGGCGATAATAAGTGGTTCTATGGAAACTGGAGACAGGTCACCGAAGTGCGCTGGTTGCAGCAGGCCTGGTGGCGGTATCTGCAAGCACGCTGGGGGTACTCTACGAATATCCATTCATGGGAGCTGTTAAATGAAGGTGATCCGTGGAACGGGCTGCACTATACGCTTACTGATGAGTTTGGCAAGTATATGCACCAATTTACGCCCAATGACCATTTAGTTTCAACCTCTAACTGGCATTCTTTTCCTAAAGATAACTTCTGGGCTAATTCGGAATATCCTGATGTAGACTTGACAGATCTTCATGCCTATGCAACAGATAGTCTTGATACTGCTGATAATACTCACTATTACAGTATGAGATATGGAGCCAAACAGCCAGAGGGCGCTGGCAAACCTTTGATCCGGGGAGAAACTGGGTTTAGTGATGAAGTTACAGACGACCCAGATGCCACCTGGCTTCATAACTATATTTGGGGCGGGATTAACCCAGGAGGAATGATTGAATCCTATTGGTACGCCACGGAACATATTTATACAGGAAACTTTGATCATCGTGACCAGTATGGGAACTACTACGACTTTATTAAAGATGTCCCGCTTAATAACGGTAATTATCAAGATGCTCAAGCGCAGGTGTCCAATGGAAGCCTCCGTGCCTGGGGGCAGAAGGATTTAGTTAACGAGAGCGCTCATCTTTGGATTCAAAATAAGAACCATACCTGGAAGAATGTCGTTGATGGAATCTCGATACCCGAGGTTTCTGGCGAAGTGACGATTAGCGGCTTCGCTCCTGGCAAGCAATACACTCTTGAATGGTGGGATACTCACACAGGATCGGTTTCAAAAACAGAGCCTGTCACCACAGATGGGGATGGCAACGTACAGCTTCAAATCAGTAACCTACAGGATGATCTGGCGGTTAAAATCTTAAATCCCGACTAACCCGACAAAACACAGCAAATCATGCGGATCGAGACCTCCGTGGCTCAAGCCGGTGGATCAATAACGATCGCGGCGGACAATCTTGCTAATGACAGCGTTGCCCCCCGGACGTTTCTTCCACTGGTGATACGTTCACCGGCACAGTCACCGTGACGCTATCCATCACCACCCCTGAAATATCCCCATTTTTGCAACCCAGCATGACGTTTCTTGTCAGCATCACATCGTTCCCGATCAGAATGCCTTCGCTGGAATCCCCCTGACTGAACTGCTTTTGAGCTCATCTGATTTACGTTGATACGCTTTATCCTAGCGCTTGACCCTCCTTCCGGCAGTAATTGCGAGAAATTACTCGGAATCCGGTTTAGCCTGGACCCGCCTGGGCCAGTCTCTCAGTACGCGCCTTTGCCCTTGAGCACGACGACAAAGGTACGCATGAGTATTTGCAGGTCGAGCCAGATGGTATAGTTGCGAATGTAGTGCATGTCCAGGCGCACCCGCTCCTCGTAAGGGATATCGCTGCGGCCACTTACTACCCAGAGCCCGCTCATCCCCGGCTTCACCGTCAGCAGGTTCATGTCCCACTTGCCGTATTTCTCCTTCTCGGCTGGCGTAATCATCCGCGGACCGGTCAGGCTCATCTGGCCTCTGAGCACGTTGAACAGTTGCGGCAGCTCGTCCAAACTATACTTGCGCAGAAACCGGCCCACGCGTGTGACGCGCGGGTCGCCCTTCAGCTTGTGATACGCTTGCAAGTTGGCCCACTGCTCAGACGTCAACAAGTCGTCGCCGTTAACGTACATCGTGCGGAACTTGAAAGCGTCAAACGGCACCCCGCCACGCCCCAACACCCGCCGCCGGTAAATGATCGGACCAGGCGAGCCCAGCTTGACCGCCAGGGCAATCACCGCCAGCAAGGGTGATAGCAGCAGCAGACCAAAGGCAGCGCCACCGTAGTCCAGGCAGCCCTTCATGAAGACCTCGAAGCGGGAGAGACGCAACTTGTTGACAGTGATGAGCGGCACGTAGCCCAGCGAGTTAACGCTGAGGCCGGTGGTGATGATCTCGTACAGGCCCGAGGAAAGGCGTAGGTTGATGCGTCCATCCGTGCCGTAGGGGCGGAAAATATCCAGCAACTGCTCGGCTGTCAGCGCCGACGTTGCCACGATCAACTCCTCCACGTCATAGCGTGCCACTAGGTCAGGCAACGCGTCCAGATCTCCCAGGACGTGGAGGTTGCTCACCAGCCGTTGGCCAACCGGTACACCGGCACCGACGAAGCCCAGCAAATTCAGGCCAGAGGTGTCCCAACTGGCTAGTTGCTTCGCCAACGCCAGTGCTTCGCCGTTGATGCCCACAATTAGCGCGGGGACAACAAAGTATCCTCGGCGTCGCAATCCGTAAATCAGGCGACGCAGCCAGAAGCGAGCGCCGCCGGCGCAGAGGAAGGTGAAGACCCAAGCCAACAACAGCCAGCCGCGGGCGACGACGAAATCTGGCCAGATGAAGCCGGTGGCGATGACCAGCACGGTAGCTAAGGTGCAGGCGTTAGCGACGAGGGCGTACTCCTGCGTGCCACCTAGTAGGTTCTCCCAGTCGTAGACGCGGAACAAATGGAAGACCAGAAGCCACAGAGCGACAAGTATAAGCGTGAGCCGTCCGTAGAAAGGCGGCGAGGGCTCAACCTCGAGGCGGAAAATGGGCAGCTCTAGATTGAAGCGCACCCGGTAAGCCAGCCCGAAAGCCAGCGCCAGCATGAGCGCGTCGGAGAGGGCGAGGACGCTAATACAAAGGCGGCGCTGTGCCTGCAGGCTTAGTGCTTTGGCGTTACGGCGTAGTTTGATTTCGGCAGTCAGGTGGGTCATGGTACAGCTTTGAGTTCGGTATAGATCTGCTCTAGGCGTTCTGCGATGCGGTCCCAGTCATGATGTTGTTCGACGTAGCGGCGGCCAGCCCTGCCCAGCCGGCGTTGCAGCGCCTGATCAGCGAGCAGGTCTAGGATGTGTTGGGCAAAGGTCGCGGCATCTTCGGCCACTAGCAGGTGCTCCCCGTCCGTCGCTTTCAGAGCTGACACTGCCTGGCAACTGGCGACGACAGGCGTGGCGCAGGCCATCGCTTCGAGCACCTTGTTTTGGATGCCAGCGCCGTATCGGATTGGAGCCACAGCAATGGCTGATCGCCGCAAATAGGGCCGAATATCGGGCACGGTGCCGGCGACGGTAACACCACCGCCAACGGCTGACCCCTCGACAGCCCTTCGACGGGGCTCAGGACATGGCTCGGGACATCGCGGCCGACCACCGTCTCCTGCCAGCGCGCGGACTTCGGGCGGTGGGTCCTTGCCAACGATCCAGACTTTGACGTCCGGACGCTGCGCCCACACGTGGGGCATGATGTCGTTGACCAGGTGCAGCACAGCCGTAACGTTAGCGTGGTAGCTCATCTTACCGGTGATAACCAATGTGTTGGTCTCACGAGGTTCGTCGGTAGGAGTGAAGTAGCCCAAATCTACTCCATTAGGTATCACGGTGATGGTTTCACGTTGAAAGCGCCGTGCTGAGCTTATCGAAGGGTTGCAGGTTGCAAGTTGCACTGAACGTGAAACGCGAAACGTGAAACGTAAGGCCAGGTCTGTCAGCGCCTGGCGGTCTACATCGGAAGTGACTAACACCCGGTCGAACTGTCTCACCAGCCGGGCTTCGTGACGGCGGGTGCGAGCCAGCTCCAGGCGAGCCATGAGGCGACCCTTGCGGCTGCGGCTGTGGGCGGCGGCCTGCTCGAAGAGGTAAGTGATGCAATCCACGCTGTCCCAGACCATGGGAATTGCGAACCGCGAACCTGTCCTGAGCCTCGCCGCAGGCTTGCGAATTGCGAGACCATACTGAGCGCCACGCAGGTGTTCGATGTGGATGAGGTCGAATTGCTGTCCCTCGACGGAGGTCAAGAGACGCTGGATCTGTTGCGCCAGGGTCGGACTGTAGGCGTAGTAGGCCTGCAGGGGCGCGCCCGTGGCCAGGGCGCGGAGCAAGTTGCGCACGATCTGGCCTTTGGGCAACGGCGCCTCTATCACCGCAATCCCCTGCGCTCGCAGGTGCTCGAGGTCGCTGTGTTCTTCCTCGTTGCTCCACACCGTGGCGACAGTGATCTGGTGACCGCGGGCGCACAGGTGCCTGATCAGATTATAGGGCCGCACCCGCACGAGAGACGGGGGGTTGGGGACGATGTATAGAATGTTCATCATTGCTGACAACTGAACGCATAGCTCAGCCTCAGCCGCAAATCTGCCAGGCCGTAGGCGGCGAAGACTATGAGCACGGCGTCCACGGGTAGGCGATAGCGGATCAGCGCCCACGAGAGCAGGTGGATGGCAGTGTAGACGCCGATGAAGAGATACAATAGTCCTAGGTGCGACGTCCAAAGTCCGGAGCTCTGTTTGGACAACGGACCACGGACGATGGACAGCACCAGCCCATAGGCCATGAAGGGTAGAAACAGACCAGTTGTGATTCCACCACAGCCAGGCGAATAGGAACGGTACGAAGAGCAGGATGACCTGTCTCAGTAGCGCCGCCAACCCTAGCGCCACTCCCAGTTCGATCCATTCGCGGTTCGACCATTCGCCCATTCGCTGAGAGGACAGTCCTCGGACGTGTCGGCGGTCAGGATGTTTCCCTTTGGCCGGGTCTCAATCCCCTCGGCGTCGATGGTAACGTTGACGATGGAGCAGTGGGTTTCTCCAGAATGCAATCTATGTGACTGGTGAAAAGCTCGTTTATCAGCGGTATCTTCGTCAAGGAATCGAGCACAGCCCTGAGAACGGGGTTCTTGGTCTTCTGATCAAAGCCGGTGAGTTCAAGATAAGCAACTCTGAACTTCGTCCCCTGTAAGATTTTTCTGAACTTTATGACCGTGACCCGGCTGAGCACCAGACCCATTTCATCGAAGCTGGTGGGGGGTGGGTTCCCCTTGAGCCCAGGGATCGAATCAGCGATCCTGGGGTTCTCAGCAGCCAGATCCAAGAGCACATCCAAAAGGACTTTCTCGTTGAAGAGCAGATTAGCATAGGGAATGCAGATGTAGTCCATCAGATGAAACCCACTAGGGTGGTACCAGGGGATGAAGGTGATAACCACCTGCCCCCCTGGTTTCAGCACACGGTAGCATTCCTGCAGGGCCTCTGATAACTCAATGATATGATCAAAAACGTCGTTGGAGATGATAAGGTCGAAGCTATGAGCCTTGAACGGAAGCCTGGCGCCATCACCCTGGACGAGTAGCACCTTACCCCAGTGGCCTTTGTATCTTACATAACCCTTGGCGTTTTCGAGGGGCCACCCTTCGTAGTTGCGGTCACAGCCGACGACCCATTCGGCGCCGCTCCCGGCATATTTGCAAGACAAGCCCGCCTCTCCACAACCCAGGTCAAGGATTCCTTTCCCGTTGATAGGCACAATGTCTCTGAAGAGGTCAAAAGTGTTTGCTCTGCTAGAATGGCAGGAGTCAATGCGAGCGAACAAATCCTCTGGCCCTTCCCACTGTGCTACTATCTCAGCAGCAATGGGACAGCGCTTGAATTTTGCTTTTAGGAATCTGCTCTTTAAAAGCAGCTTGCAAAGCCGCTTCTGGAACCTCACTTCGCCAAAGACCCCTTGCCACGTCTCTCTCAATGCTCCCCCTTTGTCACCTTGCCCCAGATCTCGCACAGTTTGGGATAGGTGATCTGCCAATGCTATATGCTTCTATGATCCGATGAAAAGTGGTCAGCGAGTAGTTTACAGGTGTCGGTTTCAGGGTACAACCACGAGCGAATCCGCTGAGCAATGTCCACCACCGCCAGCGCGGCGAAGGGCATAAAGGCCGCGTCCACCGGCAGGCGGTAGCGGATCATAGCCCAGGTGAGTATATGCATCAGTGAATAGACCATGCCGAACAGGTAGAGCAGAGAACAACGCCGCCAGTTGCGGCGCGACAGGAACAGGCCATACAGGAAGAAGGGCAAGTAAAGACCGAACGACAGCACGCGGCTGACGTTACTCAAAGGTTGCGACTCCGGCGAGGGCCAGAATTTGAAGTACACAAGCACTCGGCTCAGGCTGAGCAGCAGGTATCGTGCTGGGTCCTGCAGGATGAATCGGATCCCCTCTATCATCAGAGTGCTGTTTAATTGCGCCTCGTTCAGCCCCTTCAACTGCGGGGGCAGCGGCGCGGCGTAGGCATCCATGAAATGCGTGCCGTGGTCGGGGTGGTTAGCCGAGTAAAGCGCATAGCCTGCATTGGAGTTGAGCGGCACGAAGCCATCGTAGACCACGTAATTACGCACTGTCCAGGGGACGATAAAAAGAGTCAGGATGGCCACGAGGATAAGGGGCTGCCACCAACGCACCCGCCCCCACCCCGCCCAGAGCATCCACCCCAGTAAGAAGGGCACCCAGGGTAAGATGGACTGACGCAGCAGCGTGGTGACGCCCAGCACAAGCCCCAGCCAGGCCCAATCAGTGATTGGGTGGTTGGGTTGATGGGTGATTTGGAGCACCAGGTCGAGCATCGCCAGCACGCCGAGGATGTAGAACGGTTCCGTCACCAGAGCGGCGTCGTAGTAGATGAAGTAGATGTAGACTGCCGACAACGCCGCCGCGACTAGCCCGACCCGCTTGTCGAAGAGCCGCCGACCAAGGCGGTAGAGCAGCCAGGCGGACAGCACCCCGCTGACTGCTCCCTGGATAAGCCGCGCCGCCAACGGGTGGGAGCCGAACAGGACGTACACTCCGGCCAGGTAGAGGGGGTAGAGGAAGGACCAATGCGCCGTGGGGGCGTGGGCCGGGGTAAAGGGGTACCAATCGCGGTCAAACGAGTACCCGTGCCCGGCCAGGATGGACTGCGCCAGGGCATCGTAGGAGAACTGATCGTGGATGCCCGGTAGGGCAGCGATAGCGTCGCCCTGGTAGAGGGCTGAGGCCACCCGCAGGACGACGGCTACTGCGAGGATGACCACCAGTCGCCGCTTCGACAATGTCCCATACAAGGTTCGCCCCCATGAGGCACTCACCGACGCTGAGGCCGCTGAATCAGTGGTCTCGGCGAAGACGGTGCTGTGACTGACTGCGGTGTTGACTCTATCTGTAGTCATCTGTGTCCATCTGTGGCCAATAGGGCGGCCACGATCCGCTCAGCAGCGTGGCCGTCGCCGTAGGGGTTGACCACCCGGGCCATGGCGGCGTGGGCGGCGGAGTCGTCCAGCAACAACTCGGTCTCTGCAAGGATGCGCTCCGGGTCTGTGCCGACCACCCGCGCCGCCCCCGCTTCCACCGCCTCGGGCCGTTCCGTCACCTCCCGCAGGACGAGTACCGGCACACCCAAACTGGGAGCCTCCTCTTGAATGCCCCCCGAGTCGGTGAGGATCAGGAAGCTGCGCTTCATCAGGTGCACCATGGTCAGGTAATCCACCGGCGGCAGCAGCCTGATCCGGGGCACATCCCCCAGCCACTCGTGCACTCGCCCCCAGACGTTGGGATTGAGGTGCACCGGGTAGACCACCTGTACGTCATCGCGGCGGCGCACCAGCTCCCGGAGCGCCGTGCAGATGCGCCGCAAAGGGGCACCGAAGCTCTCGCGGCGGTGAGCGGTAACCAAGATGAGATGGGGAGAGAGGGAGAGGGGAAGAGAAGGAGAATTCCTCTTTGTCCCCTTGCGTTGTCCTGAGCTTGCCGAAGGGTCTCCTTGTCCTGTTATCACTTCCGCGGTGCTCAATTGATCAAGCAGCCTATACACCTCAGGCGTCACAGGCAGCGCAGCGACCCAGTGGAGGGCGTCAACGACGGTGTTCCCGGTGACGCGGATGCGAGCATTGGGGATGCCTTCGCGCCGCAGGTTATGGCGTGCCCGCTCGGTGGGCGCGAAGTGCAGGTCGCTGAGGTGGTCGGCGATGACTCGGTTCATCTCCTCGGGGAAGGGGTTGAAGCGATCGCCAGTGCGCAGACCAGCCTCCACGTGGGCTACTCTGATGTGCAGGTGATGCGTGGCTATGGCAGCGGCCATAGCAGTGGTTGTATCCCCCTGGATGAGCACCCAGTCGGGGCGCTCGGCCTGGAGGACCGGTTCCAGTCCAGTCAGCACCCGGGCGGCAACCTGGGAGGGGCTCTGGCCGTCCTGCATCAGGTTCAGGTCTATGTCAGGCACCATGTGGAAGAGGGCCAGCACCTGGTCGAGCATCTGGCGGTGCTGGGCGGTGACGCAGACCACCGATCGCAGCCTGTCCTGAGCGAAGTCGAAGGGACCGCCGTGCGCCTTCTGCCGTTCCAACTCGTGGATAACCGGCGCCAGCTTGATCGCCTCCGGTCGCGTGCCGAGGATGGTGAGAACCTTCATACCCGCTCACTGCACCTTTCGCGGTGTGCGCACCCACTCGACCCGGTGCTGCCCAAGACGAGAAGTCAGCGCCAGCCAGGTGCGCCAGAGGATGAACAAGGGGCCCGAAAGAATGGCCAGGTAAGCTTTGAAGGATGCGCGTTCCAGGGCCAGGCCAAGGAAGGGATAGATGACCAATGCACCAATAACCAAAGACCAGAGCGTCAGCAGCAGGTGAGCAATCCCCAATCCCAAATCCCAAATCCCAAGGGTAAGTTGGACAATGAAGGCAGCCAGGGTGATGAGCGTCAGGCTGGAGTAGGACGGCAGGTAGGCCTGGAGTGCACCATCGAGGAGAGCCAGGTCACGGCGGCGCAGGCCCTCGCGCAGCAGTTGGCGGGCGTGGCGTCGGCCGGCGTCGTAGGTGCCCCGCAGCCAGCGGGCACGTTGGGCTCGGGCGGCCCCCCAGGTGGCCGGTGCCTCGCCGTAGCCGACGGCGGCCGGTTCGTAGCGAATCTTGATGCCTTCGAGAAGCAAACGTTGGCGGAAGGCATAATCCTCCGTCAAACCCTCACCCCAGCCCAGGCGACGCAACACGTCCGCTCGAAAGCAGATGGAGTCGCCCATGTTCTTGGCCGACCAGCCCAGGTTGGACCGGCCAAGGTTCTGGAAGCGATTGTCCACCATGAACATGGCCCAGGTCAGGGCAGGGAACCAGCCATCATCGGGGTTGCTGATTCGGTGCTGCCCCTGGATGACCTGGTCGCCTTGTGCCAGGCACGCGTCCATCACGCGCAAGAAATCTGGCGCGACCTGGGTATCGGCGTCAAACACAATGACCGCATCGTAGGACTTTGGGCTCAGGACTTCGGACTCGGGATTCAGCACTCTCTGAAAGAGCCAGCGCAGGGCAGCACCTTTGCCCCGGGAACCTTCGCGCCGCTCATGCACGATGGCGCCGGCGGCATGGGCAACCTGGGCGGTGCGGTCGGTGCAATGGTCGGCGACGACATGGATGTCGAACAGGTGGAGCGGATAGTCCAGTTGTCTCAAGGTGACCACCGTGCGCCCGATGACCCCTTCTTCGTTGTGGGCCGGGATGGCGATGGCAAAGCGGTGGCGCGGCTGCTGGCTCGGCCGGATGGACCGTGCCCGGATGGCGGCCAGGGCGAGCAGGTAGAGGTAGGCCAAGGGTAGGCTGACAGCAAGCAGCACGACGATGGAGAGAGAATTCACCACGGCAACCTTCGGCTAACGGTCCACAACACCAAGTCGCTCATTCACCTCTTGCAAAGCCAGTAGCGCATCAATGAAGAACTTGGCGGCCCAGTTGGGGTACTTAAAGCGTTCATAGCGGCCATAGATGGGATAGGATCCGGCAATCGCTCCCTTGATATTGGTATTAGATGTGCGCAGATCCTGGGTAGCTGCCACAAAGGCAATAGCCTTGCGGGCTGCAGCCAAGTAGCGTGTGTCCTCAGACAGGCTGTAGAAGCGTAGCCAGAGCAGGGCCATCTGGCAGTTGCCGGTCAGGCAACTGGAGCACGATGTGGGTTGCCAGGCAGCATTGTATGTACTGGCCAAGGAGCCGTCGGGCCGCTGCCGTTCCAGCAGGACCCAGACCACTTTCTCCGCTGCTGCGATGTAGCGTAGTTCATCCAACAGGAGTCCGGATTCTAACAATCCCTCGGCGGTATAGGCGATGGCGTGCGTGAAGGGATCATTGCCAGCTCGGAAGGCGGCGTGACGGAACCAGCCGTTGGACTGCTGCTGGGTGAGAGCCCATTCCAAGTTGCGCTGTGCTGCCATAACGTACGATGGATGAGACGTGATCTGTGACAGCTTGAGCAAAGCCCAGGCCACCCGGGTGTCAATGACTTTGACCGTGCCGAGATGTTGGTACCGGACCCAGGCGCCACTCTCGTCTTGTACGCCGACTAACCAATCGGCGGCATCTACAGCCGCCTGAAGGTAAATGGGGTTATTCACTTCACGCCAAGCGGCAAGCCAGCCCAAGATGATCTGGCCAGTGTCGAACACGATTGGGGTACCCTGCTCTCCGTCTCGTCGCTCCCAATGTCCGACGCCCCCCTCCGGTGTGCGCACACCCAGCAGGTAGTCGGCCAGAGCGATAGCAACCTTGCGCAGATGGGGTTGCTGAAGGCAAGCAGCGCAGGCGAACAGGGTGGGGATCATGTACCCGGTGGTCTCGGGATAAGAGGGTGTCCACCGACCACGCAGCAGATCGAAATAGGCCGGAATGCCACGATCACTACTGTGCTCCCTGGCTGTCAGAATCCACTTGACAGCTTCCTCCAGATGTCGTCCAGTCGCCAGGAAATGATGCGAAGACGCGAGTCGCCCACGAAGAATCACACGGCCCAGTAAAATAGGCCATTTCTCCAGAATCGACATCTCAGGTGTTCCTCTCCATCCGTGCCATGAGCCGGCAACGCTGGCAGGCCCTGGCCGCCATGCAGAGTCTGTTCTACCGCTACTTGCTGCGGGACGGCATCTCGCTGCTGCCGGTGCCAGCCTGACAGCGATGAGGACAGGGGGAGACAGGGAGATTAGAGAATCCCTCCCCGTCTCCTTGTCCCTCACTCTCCTTGTCCCCTCGTCGCCAAGTCCCCATCACCCCTGCCCCCTTGCTCCCCTGCTCCCCATCTCAAATCAAAACCCCGGCAACATCATCACCAGCCGCCGGTAGTGGCCGACCAGGGCCAGGTGCTGCTGACGCTGAGGCGGGCGTTCCAGCCAGGCCAGGGGGCTCAACAGCAGCCGGGTCAGGGCGGCGGCCAACAGGATAAGCTTATAGACCTGGGCCGCTAGCCAGCCGTGGTGCTTGCGGAAGTAGATGATCTTGCCCTGGTAGAGGCACAGGAACATGGCCGCTGCCATCTGGCGCGTGCTCTGGCCACCGTAGTGCACCACCACCGCCTGGGGCACCCAGTAAACCTGCCAGCCATGCTGGCGTAGCCTATGGCACAAGTCTACTTCTTCGGAGTAGATGAAGTAGTCCTCATCCAGCCATCCCACCTGGTCCAAGGCTTCCCGGCGCAGGATCAGGCAGGCGCCCTGCACCACATTCACCTCCCGGGGTGTATTAAGGTCCCAGCCGGCCATGTCGTAGCAGGCATAAGGCCAGAGGACGTCCAGGTGGAACAGCCGCCAGAACTCGCGGGAGAGCGTGGGCGCCGGGTAGCACGAGGTCTGGAGAGTGCCGTCGGAGTTGAGGAGCCGCGCCCCGGCCGCGCCGGCCTGGGGATGAGCACCTATGAAGCGGGCCAGCGTCTCCAACGCGCCAGGCTGAACCTCCGTGTCCGGATTCAGCAGGAGCACGTAGCGCCCAGCGCTCTGCGAAATAGCCTGGTTGTTGGCCCGCGCAAACCCTATGTTCTCACGATTCTGGATCACCCGCACCTGAGGGAATAGCTCCCGCACCATTTGGGGACTGCCGTCAGTGGGGGCGTTGTCCACGACGAAGATTTCAGTAGTCAGTAGCCAGTCGTCAGTCGTCAGATCAGCCGCCTTATGTCTGGCTACTGATATCCGACTACTGATTATTGATTCCAGGCACTGCGCCAGCAGGTCGCGGGTGTTCCAGTTGACGATGATGATAGAAAGGTCCATCAGTCCGCTCCCTGCTTAGCCTGTCGGCGCACCATCTGCTCCACGCTGACCAGCCCACCCAGAAACAACCACCCTAACACACTGGCCCGAAAGCCAATCAGGCCGATGTTGTACACAAAGGGCAGCACCCAATCGCCCAGCAGGCCAGTGACCAGGGTACCGGCCAGCCCGCCCAAGGCTCCGTAGACGTAGGCCTGCGCGAACCCCTCAGGCACCCACGCCCGCAGGCGCCAGCCCAACCGGCCGGCCTCCCAAACGAACCACAGAAAACAGGCTAGCCCCAACAAGCCGGTCTGAGCGATGATGTCCACGTACTGGTTGTGGGAGCTGAAATGCACGTACCAGCCCAGGATGGGGAAAAGGGGCGTGTAGTGGTAGTAGTTAGCTGGCCCCAGCCCCAGCACTGGGTTCGCTTTCAGAATCTCTGCCAGGATTTTCCAGGCCTCCCATCGGGTCATCGCGCTGTACTGCTCGTTGATCATCACCAAGCCGATGACCTTTTGTATATTCAGCGCTGCCACCGCCCCGCCAGCCAGCGTCGCCAGCAGTCCCAGGCGTGGCGCACCAGCCCACAGGATGACCACCACGGCCAGCAGCGGCGGCAGCCAACCCGAGGCCCATGACCGGTCCGGGAACAGCCCAATGTACAACGTAGCGATCACTAGGAGGCCCAAGGCCAGCCGCCAGGCTCTGGACAAACAGTCGTTGAACGCGGCTTGGCTGAAGGCCAATGCTACCAGCCATATCCAGAAGAGACTGCCCGTGGCCCCATATTGGAACAGGCGGCCAGTGAACCGACCCAGCCCCGGCACGAGCCGCCCGGCGATGTACAGCCCGCCCAGGGCAAGGAAGAGCCAGGTCAGCCGCTGCAGCCAGCGCAGCTCTCGCACTTGGTGGGCCATCAGCAAGAAAGCTCCAGCGGAGAGTAGGAAGACGGCCAGACCGCCGGCTTGAGCCCGCGGGGACGCGGGTTGCCCGAAGATGAACCAAGGCAATTGTCCAGCCAGGAAGGAAAGAACAGCCATCATGCTGAAGGCCAGGAGGGGCAGGATAGGGCGCGAGGGGAGCAACCGCAGGTCCTGCCGGCGCATCATGTCCAGTGGCCACAGACCGATGAGCATGGCCGTGAGCAGCACGGCGACGTTAAGGCTGGTCTGGGTGCCGGTGCCGATGGCGAAGGGGACGACCAGGCTGGCGGCGATGAGGGCCGCCAGGCCCAGGGGTGGCCAGCGCAGGAAGACCAGGGCCATGCCAGCGCCCAGGAGCAGGATGAGATGGCGCTGGGAAGCGCGGGGGGCCCAATAAGCACTGAGAAGGAGCACGCCGCCAGCGACCAGTAAGCGTAGTAGCAGTTGTGTGTTTTGTTCTAGCCAACGGCCCGATCGGCTACTGAGCAATAGACGACTGATCATAAGACCTCAAAGGATGGAATACACGGGAAGGCCGAGAAACGCTACCGTCCTTTCAAGCGCGCGCTACCCGCTCAACCAGATTCAAGAAGCGCGGCATGACGACTGCCCAATCGTACTTTTCGCGTACCAATTGATAAGCGTTGTCTGCAAGTCGTTGGCGTAGACCAGGTTCTTTCAAAAGACGAATGACCGCCTCAGTAAAGGCCTGTGGTGTGTCTGCGATCAAAAGATGGTCATTGTGCTGTGCATCCAACCCCTCGACCCCCTTGGATGTGGACACGACAGGCGTGCGCAGGGCCATAGCTTCCAGGATTTTCAGCCGGGTGCCACCGCCTCGCCAGATAGGGACAACACTGATCCAGCAGGAAGCGATCAGGGGGCGCACATCGTCTACAAAGCCGGTCAAGGTAACATTCTCAGCTTCTGGCAAGGGCAGGTTCGCGTGATCCCCCGTGATGGTCAGGTGGATATCGGGAACTTGGGCCTGGATGCGTGAATAAACTTCGCGTAGGAACCAAGTCATAGCATCATGGTTGGCAAAGTAGCGAAATGAGCCAGTAAAGATCATCGTATTCACTTGAGCCACCTCGTGAACACCATCACAGTCAGCCAAGTTGATGCAGTTGGGAATCACTTCTATAGGTTGGTAGTTGGGCACAGCCAGGAAGAGCAACCGTCGCTCCCGCTCGGAAACCACTGTGCAGGCGCGAAAGTAGCGCAGCAGGCGAGCCAGGTAGTGCCGCTGCTTGACCCAGGTCATGCCATAGCGAAAGCGACGCCAGGCTGAGGTTGCGTGGGCAAATTGCTCGTAGAGCACCCCCAGTTCGGGGTCCTCAAACAGGGCAGGCAATCCCCGCAAAGATCGCCCATAGCTGGCAGTGGCAAATTCAGAAGCGATGACCAAATCGTAGTCCCTCGTAGAAAGAGTCTGCTCGATTCGATGCTCCATTTCTGGCGAGAAGGTATCGACCACCGAACGGGGGGTTAAACTCAGAAAACCTAGACGGGCGCGTTGGCTTTGCGGTTCAAATGGCTTACCCGGCATGACCTGCACATCACGACACAGCGCACGGAGGGCTGGAACGTCCGGGCCCACGTCCGGTTCGTCGGTGAAGCTCAGCAGTGTGACCTCGTGCTCCTGTGCCAGGCCACGCAGCAGATTATAGATGCGAATCTTGGAACCGTTGTCGGGGGGATACGGAAACCACCTAGAGAGGAAAAGAATGCGACTCATGTTACACGTTTCCCCCATCTATGACGCAGGAAATCTAACACCCCTTGCCACATGGCGTCACGGTGTTCGTGCATTGACCGCCATTTCGGCTTGATGGTCCAACTTGTCAGCGTGCGCAATGTCTGCCCCCAGGCCACGACCCAGGCTGTTAGAGGGGCCTGGTGCTTTGCCAGCATCAGAAACCGGTTTCGTGTATTGTAGTAGGTTACAGAAGGGCCGGGCCGATAGTCACGTTGTACGCCTTTATGCCAGAGCTTAGCCTGCGGCACATGTACTATGCACCACCCCTGTTTGCTGGCGCGTAAACACCATTCGGTTTCTTCCCAATAGTAAAAAAAAAGTTCGTGCAACATGCCAACTTGCTCAATGACAGCACGTCGTACCAAAATTGCACAGCCAGAAATCCATTCCACGCGGTGTGGTGCGGTGAATTGCCCTCGGTCTGGTTCATTCTGGGCAATATGTCTCGACTGCCAATAACGCCCCAGCCTGCCGCCAGCCGATTGAATGACATCCGGCTCATCGTGATGATATACCATCGGCCCGACAATACCGATATGCGCATCTCTTTGGCCCACTTTCACCAGATGGGCCAGGCAATCTGGAGCCAGGATTGTGTCCTCATTCAATACGAATACCCAATCCGCTCCCTGCGCCAGCGCTGCTTTGATCCCAACATTGTTATTGCCAGCATAGCCAAGATTTTCAACTAACTCGATGATTTGAACCGCCGGAAAGGCTGAACGGATTGCCTCTACGGAGCCATCGCTAGAGGCATTATCCAGCACAATAATCTTGTGATTCTTGTACGTGCCCTGCTTCAGGGAGGCCAGGCACGCCAGTGTGTCATCACGACGATTGGTGTTTAGGACGATGGTCACAATGAGGGGTTCCGACATGAGATCGCTGCTCCGCCTCAGTGGGTCAATCCACGTGCGGTTAGTTCGGCGGTCGCTGTTTCTACTCTGTCCTCGGAAGTCTGCTGCCTCACCCATTCAACCAGCCCGCCGACCCCATCCTCAAACATCACTGTGGGCTGGTACCCCAACAAGAACCGGGCCTTGCTGATGTCGGCAAAGCAATGACGGATGTCTCCCTCACGATATTGGTTTAGTATCTGGGGTTCTACAGCCACCTTCAATTCGCGTATCAGCGCTTCTGCTATTTCCAAGATCGTGATGCGGCGTCCCGTGCCAATGTTGATAATCTCGTAATTAGCTTCCTCGCGTTCCATGGACAGTAATAGTGCCTGAGCAACATCTTTGACATGCACGAAGTCTCGGCTCTGCAGGCCGTCTTCAAAGATAAGGGGAGGCTTACCATTCAGTAGGCGACTGCTGAAAATAGCTGCGACGCCGGTATACGGGTTAGACAAGGCTTGACGAGGACCGTAAACATTGAAGAGACGAAGCGCAGTGGCGGGAATATTGTAGGCTCGTCCCACTGCCAGACACATTTCCTCTTGATCTCGTTTGGAGATGGCATAGATAGACGTCGGATAAAGGGGTTTGTCTTCGGCGGTGGGAATTGGTATAAGGGGTTCACCAGAGCTAGAATCGAACATTTCCCACTGTCTCTCAGCTAGCCTTTCGGGTGAACGTAACAAGGGGTAGACTGTCTCGCCATCACTTGTACGATAGGCACCTTCACCGTAGATGGACATGGAGGAAGCAACGATTAACTTCTGCACAGAATGATCTCCGCGGGTCAGCAACTCCAACAAATTGGCCGTCCCCATGGTGTTGGCATTCATGTAGCGAGTTATCTCGTACATAGATTGCCCAACCCCCACTTCGGCAGCAAGATGATAGACCACCTCCATTCCTGCCAGAGCCTGTGACCAGACCGAGGGATCTCTAACATCGCCCTGAATCTTCTCAACCTCTTGTGGGAGCCATCCTGGCCATTTGGCTTCTGTGCCATGGACCTGAGGTACCAGTGCATCGAGTACTCTCACTTCATGACCTCTGAGCAAGAGCGCGTCCACCAGGTGAGAACCTATGAAGCCTGCACCACCTGTAACTAGGATTTTGCTCATATTCTCCTCTTTGTAACAACCTTCAGAAATGCCTCTAGCACCTCATTGCACAGGATGTCAGGTGCCCTTCCAACGTAGCTACTGCCCTATCCCATGTCCATTTTTCCAACACGTACTCCCGTGCCTGTTGCCCATACTGCTCGCGTCGCTTAGTATCTTCCAGCAGCGACCGAATAGCTTCAGCAAATTGCACCAAATCGCGCTCGACCAACAGGCCAGTGTGCTGATCGACAACAGTCTCTGGCACACCTCCATCGCGCACGCCGACCACCGGTGTGCCACAGGCCATGGATTCCAACGGTACCAGTCCAAAGGGTTCGCGTATGGGTGCATAAACAGTGACCTTAGCCTGATTGTAGAGCTGTACTAAGCGCTCATCGCTGACATTGCCAAGTAATTTGAGGTCGACATCTAGATCACGTGCTAACCTTTCAAGGTAATCTCGCTCAGGGGGATTTTGAAAATTGCTGGCGATCACTAAAGTTGGTCGTTGGTCAGTGGGGATGCGGGCCATTGCCAGTATCAAAAAATCAAATCCCTTCCGGGGAGTCAAGGAACCAACAGAAAGAAGGATAGGTCGCTTCTTAACTGTCGGCAGCGGCCTGAACCATTGCGCGTCTACGCCGTGGTAGCTCACCTGGGCCTCGACTTGGTAGATGCGGCGCACGGCATGCCGCGTAAACTCGGAATTTACCAGTACCACGTCGGCGCTTCGTATATTGCGCTGGTCAATGCGTTTGAGCGCAGCGTAGTACAGAAACAGCAGCGGATCCACACGGTTCAACGCTCGCCGCCAGCCAGCACCGTTGTCATCATACGGGCGAGCTGGCATGGCTTCGTACAACAGTCGTAGTGGTTCATGGCAATAGTAAATGGCCGGCGGGCTTGATAGGTACCTCAAAATCACAGGGCTTTTCGTGAACTGGCACGGATGGGCTAACACGACGTCATAATTGGTCAATTTAATTTCATGTGCTATGACCCGGAAGAGAACGCTCAAGCGCAATAGATCGGCGAGCCGGATGGCCTGATTGAGTCGGCCCAACGGGGAGGACAGCAAGGGCAGCGGGTGGAAATCGAAGACCTTATAACTAGCGACGTGGGGACGTAGATTGGCAAAGTCGTGGTTGGCACAGGAGAGAGTATAGACATCAATGTGGTGGTCAGCCGCTAGCCGCTTGGCTGACTCGTTGAGAGTTCGCATTGCCCCGCCTGAAGGCAGGTTATGAAATAAGGCTATCCGCATAGTAACCTCATCAAGAAGATAGTCAGATTTTCCCATTCCGGACCGCTTGTTGCAACCGAGAAGTTATCCGCCGGGAAATTATTCGCTGGGCCCGCTTTAGCTGATAGCTTGGTGTATACCAACCTTCATCGTGGGTGCATAGTACTCGGCGCGTAATCCTACTAATTAACCACCACAGGCGAACAAGCGGCCTTTTGATAGCCCCAACCTTGCCAGGGTAGCGATACATCAACCACAAGCCAACATGGGGCCGGCTGGCTATCTGTTTGAAGCCAGCCCAATGAAGGTGCCGTGCCGGCAGCTCGGTATTATAGACCTTGTAGGCTTTGTCCTTTCTGACCTTCAGGTTTGATAATCCTGCCCACGCGTCATCAGGGATGGCGGGCGTGAAGTCTCGCAAATCGGCCCGCTTAGGAATGGCCCTTAGCACCAAGTAATTTAGGATAGTCTGGTCTTGGTAATAGGGCAAGAATATATCTGGAATGGTGGCTGTTTCCTCTAGAAGAGATATTAGTTGGGCATAGCCTAGCACTCCCTTTTTTGACGCATACATCCCTGTATTAAACAGGTAATTTATCTCTTGTTCAGTAAACAGATTCCGCTCTAGTACTCTTTCTGTAAACACATGCTTAATGCCAAGAGTACGACCATCGGCGCAGCACACAAAATCGTATTCAGTCAGCATGTCAAAGACGTCTCTCTGATTCTGAAATACTACGATATCGACGTCAAGGTAGATGAATTCATCAAACGGCCCAAACCACATTGCCAACGTGCGGCACATAGGTGCGCTCCGCCCCAGAATAGCCCGTGCGTGCTTCTCAAATACGTCGAAAAGATACTGGTCCTCAAACTTCTCAACGCCGAACTTATCACGAAGGAGCTGGGCCACTCTTTGATGCCTATCGTCGTATGGGATTAGGCGCACTGGATAGTCTGGTGCATGCTGTCGCAGACTATTCAGGAGTGCTATAGCATCCTCGATGAAATCATCATTTGCAAGAATGTAAATACCTTGTCTCTTAGAATCTGTCATATGGGTCTCGGGCCCTCTGTCCAGAACTGCTTGCGATTAAACCGCGTTCCCATAAAGGTCTACGCAGATTAGTGGGGTAAAGGTACAGGTGGACCATACTGGATCAGGATTTGCAATTGGAAATTCTCGAAATTCCGGTAGCCGTAGGTCCGGTTGATGATGGTACGAATAGACCCATTGATGCCTTCCACGAAACCATTGGTGACACGGCCCTCAAGGTAGTTGAGAATCTCGTGCCACAAGTTACGCAAGGTCTTGACGAACTTGCGTGAGAACGGGACACAAGTATGGCCGGCTTGCCAGGCCCAAGCTCGCAAGAAGCGCTCCGCTTGCTACCGATCATCGATCTTCTCCCAGATGGTGTGGAACTCTTTCTTGAGCGAGTAGAGGGTCCGCACTGGGGATCGTGCCCGCCTTCCTAATACGCCAGAAAAGATACAGAAATGCTGGGGTGGGGGGTTCATGCGCTTTTACCTCTGTTGAATTGCCTCAACAATACTCTCAATTGCCTCTTCGGTCATCTCTGGATATAAAGGTAGCGACAACACCTCTTTTGCTGCTTGCTCCGTCTCTGGCAGACTGCCTGGTCCAAAACCAAGATCGGCGTAAGCTGGCTGGAGATGCACCGGCACGGGATAGTGCACCTGGGCGCCGATGCCGTGCTCATGCAGATCAGCCAGTAGTAAATCTCGTTCTTGGGCCCGAACGACGTACAGGTGATAGACGTGCGTCACATCGCCTACGGCTCGGGGCACTACCAGACTGGTGTTTGCCAACAGCGTGGCGTACCAAGCAGCCAACTCACGGCGTCGCTCGTTCCATGCCTCCAGATAACGAAGTTTGACTCGCAAAATCGCTGCTTGCAATTCGTCAAGCCGGCTATTGCTGCCTCTAACTTGGCTAACGTATCGTCTGGCCCAACCATATTGTCGCAACAATCGTAGTCGTTCAGCCACGTCAGATCGGTTGGTGACGACCATGCCACCATCTCCCGCCGCACCCAGATTCTTGGTTGGGTAGAAGCTGAAAGCTGCCGCATCGCCAAAACTACCGACCCTCTGCCCTCGATAGCGAGCACCGTGTGCTTGAGCACAGTCTTCAACTACAGCCAGGTCATGTTGTTGGGTGACCGCTAAAATCGCTTCCATATCAGCCGGATGACCGTACAGATGTACCGGCACAACGGCCTGTGTACGAGGTGAAATAGCCGCCTCCAACTGCGTCGGATTCAGCGTGAAAGTAGCCGGATCAATGTCGACAAAAATAGGTCGAGCCCCGGCCTGCTCCACAGCCACCACGGTGGCGACCGCTGTATGGCTGACAGTGACGACCTCATCACCCGCCTCTACGCCCACCGCACGCAAGGCCAAGGCCAGGGCATCAGTGCCGGACGCGACCCCCACTCCGTGCGTTACACCTACGTATGCGGCGAACTCCGCCTCAAACGCACGCGTCTCTTCACCCAGAACAAACCACCCACCCAGTAGCACACGATTAACCGCTGTCTCGATTTCTACCTGGAGGGCTTGATATTGCCTAGCTAGGTCTATTGGCGGGATCAAAAAGGTCATACCCAGTAATGCTCGCCGTACTGGCGGTAATACTCAATGGTACTGGCCAGCCCCTCACGCAATGGCGTGGTTGGTTGCCAGTCTAGATGGTCCCGGATACGAGAGTAGGCGCTATATACATCACCAATGTCAATACGCCTGCGCTCCGGGGGAAATGGTACCAGGCGGTAACTGCCTTGTCCGGCCAGTTCGATCAGCAATTCTGCCAGCGATTTCACACTAATCGGTCGGTCACCCCCTAGATTATAAATCTGACCGGCACTGTTGTCGTTGGCAGCAGCGCGTAGGAAAGCATCAACAACATCATCCACAAAGTTGAGATCACGACGTTGCTCACCGTCGCCAAAAATCTGGATTTCTTCGCCGAGTATCGCTTGTCGGATAAACCAGCCGATAAACCCTTGCCGGTTGTGTTTCATCAACTGACCAGAGCCGTAAGTATTGGTTAAGCGCAACGAGACGGTCTGCAAGTCATACACTCGATTGTAAACGATGTGGTACCACTCGCCGGCCATTTTATGGACGCCATTCACATCAGTCGGATGCAACAGATGTCGCTCGTCCAGCGGGAGATAATCCGGCTTGCCATAGATCTGGCGCGTGCTGGCAAAGATAATCTTTGCCCCCGGATTGTTATGACGGCAGATCTCCAATAATGAGAGTTGAGCATGCACATTGATTTCTAGGTCGGTGAAGGGATCGGTCATACTATCAATGTGGCTAACTTGCCCGGCCAGGTTGAAAATGTGATCTTGGCCACGTACCAGATAGCGCATGCCATTTTCGTCCCGAATGTCGGCAATATTCACCCGCACCTTATCTTTGATGTCGTGAATGTTGAACAAATTGCCTCCATAATCCGGGATAAGTGAGTCGACCAAGAGCACATCCGCCCCCAACTCGACCAGCCGTCGGGCTAGATTTGAACCGATAAAACCCAAACCACCGGTGATCATCACGCGCTTGCCACTGAACTTTGTCAGATAACTAGGCATGGTTCATTCTTTCCCCAAACCGCTAGAGAAGTCAAGGTCTCTCCAGGTATCTTGTCCACCTGACCGCGCAAGAAGCGGCTACGGTTGGTACCTTTCTCGTGGATGATTTCAGCACGTCTGATAAACTGTGGGTCGTTGATAAGCAGTGCACCACCTTCACCACAGGTAAAGTTCTTGGTCTCGTGAAAGCTCTGGGTGGCCAGGCAGCCGAAGGTGCCCAGGTACTTGCCTTTGTACTTGCCAAACAGGCCATGGGCATTGTCCTCGATAACGGCCACACCATAGCGCTCGGCAACGCCGAGGATGGCATCCATCTCGCAGCCCACGCCAGCATAGTGTACCGGCACGATTGCTTTAGTACGAGGTGTGATCAGCCGCTCTAGTTGGGCCTCGTCCAAGTTGAGCGTGTCTGGGCGGATGTCGATGAAGACTGGCCGGGCGCCGCGTAGTACAAAGGCATTTACCGTCGAGACAAAGGTGAACGAAGGGACAACAACCTCATCCCCTGGTTGAATGTCCAATAACAGCGCAGCCATCTCCAAGGCGTCGGTGCAAGACGTAGTGAGCAGTGCCTTAGATACCCCTAGCTCCTGCTCAAGGAACGCCTGGCATTTCCTAGTGAACGGTCCATTACCCGAAATGTGGCCGTTAGCAATAGCCTGGGCAATGTATGCTTGCTCATTGGCCTCAAGGCAGGGGCGATTGAATGGGATTGCAAGCGTCGTCATGTCCTTCATCGTAGTAGTGCAAACTAGTAGGTCTACACCGTAACGTGATTGAGGGTTGGGTTGGTACTGTACAACTATCTGGTCTGGGATAAGGCTGTGCAGACATTAACACGGTGTATCTTGGACTCTCTCATATGGGTCTCGGGCCCTCCGTCCAAAACTGCTTTCGATAGAACCGCGTTAACCAGAGGGCTTCTAACTTGCCACAGATGTTGCCACTCTCCGCTACCAGCCACAGTGCTGGCCAAAGCACATAATCCAGTCCCTGCTTGCGGAACCGTGCGGTTAAAGACCGGTACACCAGAGATGCCATGTAGGTCAAGAGCGCCCTGCCCTGACGCAGCATCACCCGCAGTTGATCTCTGGGTGGGCGGGGATAACCGGGCATATCTTTGTAAAGTGTGCCCAACATAATTTCGGAGTAGCCATAGATGCGGAAATGCCGGAACAACGGTCGCACGCTGGGGCTGAATTTGTGGTAGACAACCGCCTCAGGCACAAAGACGACTTTTCCTCCCGTTGTCCACTGCACACGCCAAGCCAGGTCCACCTCCGACCCAGTGTACATGTTGGCATTAAAGAACCCGACCGCATGAAGCGCATCCGCTCGGTAGGCAGCATTGGCGGTAATGATGGGTACCGGAAATGACTCAGACATTTGATAGCAATGCCTTAATGGTTTTAGTTTCTGCAAGAACCTTTCTACCGGACTGGCAGGCTGGTAAGCCTCTATCCTTCCACCTACAGCGACTACGTCTTCGTCGCTAAATGGTGCGACTAAAGCACGCAACCAGCCCGTCTCGGGAACACAGTCGGAGTCAGTAAAAGCGATTATCTCGCCTCTGGCCTGTCGTACGCCAGTATTCGTCGCTGCGTGGGGACCTTGCAGTTCCCGCTCGTGGAGGAGCCGCACTGGGTACTGACTAACAATCTCCGGCGTGCCGTCGGTGGAGTTGTTGTCCACCACAATGACTTCATACCGCTCCCTGGGATAGTCCAACTGCTGGATAGCATCGAGGCACAGCCGAATTGTCCTTGCGCCATTATAGACAGGGATGACAATCGAAACGAAGGGGAAGAAATCGTCATGGTCAGTATTGGTGGTGTCGTTACTCCCATCATCCATCATACCAATCTCCAAATGCATTCGGCGTGGGCATGATAGCCTCATAGAGCCCGCCAGAGACGCTCCCCTCGTCCATCCAATCCGGCCAGCCGGCGGCGGATACATTCCCTAAGGCTAATGTCGCAAGCTGTCTCTGCCGTAAATCGTTTCACGCGCCGAACCATAGTGGGCTCATCGCCGAAGATGCAGGGCACCTGTATTTTATGGCCCCAAATAGCTGCAGTTTTGGCGTTCACGTCAATGGGAACTGTTCTGGCTTGCCAGGATGCGGCCCCGAACCAGGCCTGCGCCGCTTGCAATGCCCCTGGCTTTTGGCGTGGGTAAAGTCCTCGTAAAACCAGACTTGCCAGCCAGCGTTGATAAGCCGCAGAGCTAGAGCACGCACAAGCTGATGATCTACATGGTTGCCAGCAGCGAGAGGGGCATAGATGGTCGCTCCAGCAGGATTAGACAGCAGGCTTTCCAGTTCTTGCTGCCACAGCCTGGGCAGGTTATCTCGTTCCTGCGGGTGAGGTTCCGCGAACAGTGCTGCCACATGAGGATAGGCGATTTCGTCGTCAGCGCGCCGGTAGATGCTTTCCGGCGTATCGCAGTGGTGGGCCGTCACACCCCATTTGCCCAACACAGCGCTGTCCTCTGCCCGACGGCTGGTCACCGGATCAGGCAGACCTCCCCAGGCGACGTGGTATTGCTGTGCGAAGGGTGATAGCTGACTGTAGTCGGGGATACCTGCACAGAGTGTTATGACCGCCACTGACCTCCTTGCTAGGCGTTGCTGGTAGATGAGGCCACGACAGGAAAGGATAGCATCATCAAGATGTGGAGAGAGATACACATATTCCAAGAGCATTCCACTCAACAGCGCTCAAATAGCGTCCTGTAACAAACTTACGGCGCAGCCGCACGGCGCTCGAATAGCAAAACATCAATCGCCAGGAATTGTTCTTGTGACATCGGATTGTAAAATCGCCCCAGTACCTGCTTTTGCCATTCTGCCTTTTCTTCACCATGGACTGTAGCTATGAGCCACACTCTTGGATATTGTCGCGCCAATGATTGCACAGTGGTATTGATGTCTTCGACGTGGTTCGGGAAAGGCTCACGCGGGAGTTCGCTAGCTAGTGTTCGGGAGTAGTAGTCAAAAGGCTAACGTGTATATCCGACATCGAACAGGATCAAGTCCCCTGGTTTGTAGTTTCGCTCCACAAACATGGTGGCATCACGCCATTGCTCCGTTGCCACGGTCCTGTAGTAAGGGCCTAGACTCCTCAGGGCTAATACGACTAGCCCGATCACCACTACCCATCTGATGGCTGGCAAGTCTATATTCTTCAACCCTCGGGCTGCCAGTATTAGAAAACCTGGCAAGGAAACAATAGCGTTTTTGTAAGTGAAGGTGGGAAGGATACCTTCCAATGCAAAGGAAACAACAATGGGCACTACGAGCCATAAACCTAGCAAAATCGTGGGCTGCAGGCGAGAAAGGGATAGTCGCCAGGAAAAGGTTTCCAATGATTGCAATGGCTCTTTCCAATTGAAACTGCCCCCCGTTTTCGTGATTGAGAACAACTCTATCAGCACCAAAATCCCAAAGCCCCACAGCAATGACATCCTTCGATTGCTGAACTCGGTGAAGAGAGAAACCAGTGTTCCAAAAGACGCAGGCACGTAATGGGATATGCCATGCTTGAGGCTGGTCTGTTGAAAAGTTGACGTTACCCAGGGAAGGTAGACCAACCCTAATATGAGTTGTGTCGCTAACCACAGCTTCAGGCGGGGTTTGTTCCGTTTCCAATACAGAGCAAATACCAGGTTTTGGACAAGGGGCACAAACAGTCCATAATAGTGAGTGTATGTCAAGAGGACAGTGGTCACCGAGTATAGGAAACCATATTTCGCGCGCCCCTTTGCCAACAGTTGGAGATACCAGAACATGGATAGGATGGCCAACAACACCATCAAACTGTAAGCTCGTGTCTCTTGTGAGTACCTGATGTGAAAGTAGGAGACAGCCAACAGCAAAGACGCCAGAGCACCCACCTCAGATGAGTCGTATAGCGCACGCCCCAGCGCGTAAATCGCTGGGATTGTCAGCAATCCCATTAAGACAGACAATGATCGAACAGCTATCTCGGTGGTGCCGAACAGACCGACCCAGAAATGCAGTAGGATGTAGGAAAGCGGTGGGTGGACATCAAGCTGCGCTGCTTTAGTCGCATCAGGCAATGACAACAACGCAACCCGGATCGAGTAGGCCTCATCAAGCCACACGCTTTGAAAGTCAAGGCGATACCAGCGCAAAAAAGCACCAGCTAAGATTGTCAAACCAAGCATGGGAGCCAGTGGTCCGATCCTGCAAATGGCAGAGCGGGGCAGCCACAAAAACCTTTTGGGCCTAGTCATGATAGTGCAAGATTCCAACCAACGAGCGCCCCGTGATGGAGATCAGACCGCGATTGCGCAGCCAGCTCGGGTCTAGCGACAAGGCAGATATTGCCTCTCTCACAACAGACTTGTACGCTTGACGCTGGTAGTGCTCGAAAGCAGCCACAGCATGCAGCAGCCCGCGCGCTTTGCGTCTGGACCAACGGGGGATGCCATCACGCTCCGGCAGATTACTCATTAGCATATCCATGAAAGCATCGGCATCACCGGCCAATGGATTCAGGGCAAAAGAGGCCAGCGAGTCCAATACCCGAGGCGGGTTACCTTTCAACAACGCTGGATTCAGTTCGACGGCATTGGTTAGCCATGCCTTGCCTTCTTCAACAGCGCCAGCGGCATAGGCCCTGGCGGCTGCGTTAAGGTAGACGTTGGCATAGGCCCGATCACGCAAGGCCATAATCTCTGCTGGCAGGCACGGCTGCGAAAACAACTTCTCGAGCATGGTCACCATGCCCTCTTTCATAAGCCTTACATTTCGCACCATATTGCCGCCGTGGATGCGGTAGTAGCATACGGGCTCCTTGATCCAGTCCATTGCACAACCCAGGTGGGCCATGCGGAGCCATAAATCCCAGTCTTCGATGCGCTGCATAGTTTCGTCAAAGAGGCCAGCACTTTCCAGCTCCCCCCGCGGAACCAGCGGGGCACTAGGACAGAAGGGGCAGGCGAAGAGCCAATCTTGGAACTTGAGCGTTGGGTGTCCGTGCCAGGGTTGTACCTCTCGTAGGACGTGAAGTTGCTCGTCCACCTCAATATGGCCACCGGCGACTAACCCCAGCTCGGGTCGAGTCTCCAACGCATCTAACTGCCACTCTAGCTTGTGGGGCAGGAACAGGTCATCAGAGTCGAGAAAGGCGATGTATTGACCGCGAGCCGCCTGAATACCAGTATTTCGAGCTCCGGGCAGACCTTTGTTATCTTGATAGATGTACCGGATTCTGAGGTCGGCAAATGCTTCAACGATCTGCCGGGTGTCGTCACTTGACCCGTCGTCAACAAGAATCAGTTCCCAATCGGCATAAGTTTGATCCAGCACGCTCCGGATCGCATCACCGACCATGTCGGCTCGGTTGTAGGTGGGGATGATCACGCTGACCCTGGGCATTTGCTGTCCCTCGTGCAAAATCGATAATCTTTCATGCGACACATCGAGGCACACTTTCTGTGACCTTGCCAAGAAGGCTTGGTCTTGCGGGTCCTTTCTCTAAGCTCGTCTGCTATTCTGGGTGCCAATTGATAGAGGAGGGCTTTAGACGGCCTGTGACAGATTGGAGAAGAATTGACAATACCCCCCTGTTTCTTACCCACATTGGATTATACATTAGTCCTCGGATCACCGCACGACGCGTACCGACTGCATCTGCGTCGGCGTGTCGGACAAAAGCCTCCTCAATATATAACTGCGACACCGTTTTGGCATAGAAAAACCAATCGGGCTTGATTAGCTTGTGACGATAGTACGCCCCTCTGCGCATCGATTCGAAATAACCATAGTTATTAAAGGTCAACGAGCTGGGATGCTGCCGCCAGTAGTAAAGAAGCTCGTTGCATCTCTGCATCTTGAATTTGGAATAGATCCGGAGCCAGTACTCATAATCCTCCGCCAGGAAAGCCTCCTCATTATGCTCTCCAATCACTTCGTATACTTTGCGACGCCAAAGATGGCAGTAACCCACGACATTTGTCCTCTTCAATTCTTCTGGCTCACCGAGCAGTCTTTCTCTAACAACCTTGCCGTGCGAGTCAATGATCCAAATGTTGGCGTACATAAAATCCACGTCGGGGTGCTCGTCCAGGTATTCTTTCATTGTCTCAATAGCGTGGGGAGCGTAGAACGAATCGGCCTGCATCCAGGTGAGGAACGCGCCGGTGCTGTGGGCAAAGCCGATGTTCAGCGCGCCGGGAAGCTTGCCGCTGTTGGCCGGTTGGCGGATCCGGGAAATCCGTGGGTCTTTTGTCATGTATTCATGGATGATCTCAAGCGTGCCATCCGTGGACCCGCCGTCTACACAGATAAGTTCAATGTCTTTGTACGTCTGGTTCAGGCAGCTTTCAACGCATTCGTGCAAAAAGCGTGCTGCGTTGTACGTGGGCAGAACAATGCTAACCTTGTACATTCTCTCTCCTTACGTGTATCTTCAGGCCGATCAATCCAAGAAAAACGTACCCTGCACAGTTATATGTTGGAATGATGACACTAACCTTGGGCATCGTTATACCCTTGCCCAACGTGAACAGCAACCCGGTTGAGTAGTGATCGGGCCGCTATAGTTAGCACGCCCCGGTTTAGCAACCATGTTGGATCGTTGCGCACGCCGCACCACAGCATCTGCTGCACCGTTTTCTTTTCACCGGTATCGTGAGCCAGAAAAGCGTCGGCCATGTAGACGCGGCTTAACACTTCTCGGGCACCGCGCTGGGGGGGCTGCACGCCTGGCGGCAGGTTGGCCACAGCCATCTCTAGGAATGCCAGAACTGTAGTTTCATCTCCTGTGTCTCGCCAAACACGGCGCGCCTGATCCTCCAGCAGGGCAGTAACCTGCGTGCGCTTGGCCAGCGTTGGGTCTAGGCGTACAGCCTGGGCCATTATCTCTTGCCCCCGAAGTGCATCGCCCAGTTGATAACTCGCGAGAGCACTCTGGGCATATCTTGCGGCCAAGGCCTGATCCCGTAGTAAGGCGGGAATGCCTGAAGGGTCGGCTGCGGCAGTTTTCTCAATCACATAGGCGTATTGGGCCAACTGATGATCAGAGGCCCGTTTGCACAACTCCCGTTCCCAGCTATAGACACGGTAGTGGATCAACACTTGTGGCACATATACGAAGAGACCCAGACGGGCCAGGCGCAGCCACATCTCCCAATCCTCGAGCGGGACAGCACGGGTGTCGAAGGGACCGGCTCGAACTAGCGCCTCCCGACGCACCAGCGCAGCAGAGGGAAGTATTGTTGGCGAGCCAAAGAGGAATTCCGGGCCGTGATGACGTGCCGCGATCTCTACACGAGGCTCTCCTTCTCCTCCCAAATAGACAGAACCACAGAAACTAATCGCATGCCCGCTAGCATCAATAGTCTGTGCTGGGCAATACGCCAGCACTGCCTGGGGGTGAGCATCCAGCGCTGCCACCTGTTGCTCCAAATAGTGTGATAGCCAAACGTCATCGGCATCCAGGAAAGCGATGAGTTCACCCTGGGCGAGGCGCATGCCGTGGTTGCGCGCCACCGCGCGCTCCTGGTTCTCCTGCCGCACGTAGCGGATGTGGTCCATGTACGGTGTCAGCACCTCTCGGGTGTTATCGGTCGATCCGTCGTCTACGACGATGATCTCGTAGTCCGTATACGTTTGGGCCAGAACGCTCTCCACCGCTTCGGCCACATAACTGGCAGCATTATAGGAGGGAATGATAACGCTAACTCTTGGCATCTGCTGGCCCTCCTGCAAGACCGATAATCTTTCGCTGAACCTGTCGAAGCATCGTTCACAGCGCTCTGCTTCGGCCTCAACGTGAATACGCGAGGAACGAGCGCAGCATAATGGACCAAACCCCTCGATTACGCAGCCAGGCAGGATCGTGGCGAGCACCTTGTAAGATCGCACACGCGGTTTGCTTTGCCTCACCAGCGTCATGAGCTTCAAATCCTCTAGCCATGTATAGGCGCCCCAGCGCCTTGCGACGGAAAGGGCGCAAACTTGCTAGTTCTGATGGTAAGTTTTCAAAGAAATCCTCTATACACCTAGTCTGACACTCGCGTTGCTTGCTACGCACATGATCTACCAGCAGCTCGACCACAAGTGCCGGATTGTCAACCACCGAGTTCTCTCTCTTCAGTACATTGATCAGGGGCTGACGCGCCAACACTTTGTTGCCAACAAGATTCGCATCAACGGCAGTCCAGATTGCCGCTGCATATAGCATCCGCTGCCTCAAGAAGCGTAGGCGAGACGCTGAAGCAGGCAAATTGCCCAGCACCCGATCTACGAAAGTAGTAGAGTCGCCTGTGACAGCATCCGCAGCCCAAGAGATTAGGGTATAGGTCAAGGGCGGGATATTACCGGTCATCAATGCCGGCATCAGCTGAATTGCCTTGGCGAGACTTTGCGTGGCCGAATCCACCTGGTCTGCGCCATATTCCCGGAAGGCACCTGAGAGGTAGGCTGCGGCATAGGCTTGCTGGCGTTCCCGGCGCAGTTCTGTCGGCAAGTCAGGTTGGGCGAAGAACTTGTCCATTATAGCCAGAGTTGTTTCTTTCTGGCTTCGTCCGTCGCGCACCATTTGCTCCCCGTGCATGCGATAAGCGCAGACGACATGGGGGGTCCAGACCATGCGACAGCCGCGATAGGCCATGCGCAGCCACAGGTCCCAATCTTCCACCCGGCGCAGGGCTGGATCGAATCCGCCGACATGCTTCAGCCACTCCCGACGCACCAGAACGGCATTGACGATGACTGGACAGTCACGCAACCAGGTTGACAAATCCAGGTGGGGACGGTAGCACCAGGGCCGCCGTTCGGCGAGGGGCTTTCCCAACTCATCTACAAATAGATAGCCTCCTGCGACGAGTCCGACTTCGGGTTGATTGTCCAGCGCTTGGACCTGGAGGGTTAGCTTCTCGGGTAAAAACAAGTCGTCGGCGTCAAGAAAGGCGACGAATTCACCGCGCGCCAGGCAAAGAGCTGCGTTGCGCGCGGCAGCCAATCCCTGGTTGGATTGATAATGGTAACGGATACGTCGGTCGCCAATTGCGGCTACAATGTCATGGCTGCCATCGGTTGAGCCATCGTCCACGACGATGAGCTCGAAGTCCTGATAAGTCTGATTCAAGACGCTCTGAATGGCTTCCCCAACAAAGCGTGCTTGGTTATAGCAGGGCATGATCACACTGACCTTGGGCGTCACAAAAGTCCTTTGTAGTTGAGCCACTCTTCTGTGAGACGCATCCCTCTATCAAGGCTCACCCTGGGCTGGAAGCCCAAACACTCTCTAGCCTTGCGTCCGTCGTAGACAGTCCGAGCGGTGAAGAAAGCCATTTCTGCAGGGCTAGGTATTCGCTGAGGCTCACGCTTTTGCCAGTACAGTCGCTCGAATGGCGCCAGCATTTGCCTCTTCAAGCGAGTCGGTAGGCTGTTGGAGATTAGCTTGTATACTTTTCCTAGAAGAAAAGCTTGGCGAGCGATCTGCCGGACGCGGGGTGAACCTAGACGAGCCACCTGCCGACCCAGCCGGTAGCCAACTATGCGTTGGGCGCGGCGAACAGCTTGCCACTCGGCCATCTCCCAATTAGGCACCTGACTTTTGCCCACCATCTGCAGGTAGTAGCCGAAGACCTCGCGCCAGGTCGTTGGGTTATTGGCGATAATAAAAGCCTCACCATCTGCACCGGGGTGAACTGCGGCGAGAGTACTCGCCGCAACTACATCGTCTACATAAATCGGATTACATGTGCCCTGACCATCTTCCACAAGAGTGAAGTTCCCATTCTTGATACACTCGATCTGGGCGACGGTCCAATAAGGCGCATAGGGACCGTATACCACAGGCGGGCGGAGCACAACAACCTCTAATCCGTTGTCTCGCTGATAAGCGAATACTACTTTCTCGGCCTCTATTTTTGAGAGCGTATAAACATCCCCCTGAGTCGCGTAGGGTGCTGTTTCATCAACTACTCCAGAGTGGTCTACGTCATGCACGGCGACAGTGCTAAAGTGAACAACACGCCTAACACCAGCCTCAAGGGCTGCTTGCAACACGTTTCGCGTCCCGTCAACATTGACCTGGCGCCGCTCTTCATCGTTGCCACTGCTACCGTAGGCGCAGTGGAATATAACATCACATCCCTGCGCAGCAGAACGCAAGGAGTCAAGATCAAGCAAATCACCTCGTATCAGCTCAACTGGCAATCGGGCAATGCGAACAGCATTGCCCATGGTGTGCACCAACGCTCGGACGCGAGCCCCTTCAAGGCTGACCAGACGCTCGACCAGCCGGCCACCGATAAAGCCCGTCGCTCCGGTCACCAAGACTGTCTTGCCGGTAAGCCTCTTATTCATGCGGCTTCTTCCTCAGGAAAACACTCCCACTCTGGCTTGGCCAATGGCTGGCGGACTGCTTGGCACGTCTCGATAAGTCTGATAGACCGAAGCACGTCCTCACCAGGTGCTGTCGGTGAGCGATCCTGCAGGATCGCATTGACAAAATCTTGCATTTGACGGGCAAAGCATACTTCCAAGGGATTATCAAAACTATTCGCCTTGGGATTCTCTATCGAGATATCCATCACCAGATCGAGTTGACAATCTTTGAGCCTTAACGACTGCATCTTGAGCGTGGGCACTTCGATCACAGATGTCTGTGTAAGAATCCGAATCACGTTGTTCAAACGACGCATACGGCTGAGTTCCACTGTGCCGCGTACCCCCGATTTCATTTCCAACTCAAGATAACAGTTGGCCTCGACCCCACCGCAGTTGTCATCCCAATAATTGACCTGTTGTACGTCCTCGAACCACCACAGGAGCATGTCCAGCAAATGAGAGCCCGTATCGAACAGCACACCAGCGCCGGGTTCATCGGCGCGCAAATAAAACTCCGGAATATCGGCCCCGTCAAAGCTGACGCTGTCTTCCGCCTCAAAACGCTCAACAGGGCCAAACAAACCAGCATTTAAGCCACGCTTAATATACCTGGCATTGTCAAAGAAGCGACGTACCATTCCTATAGCCAGCTTTGCCTGAGTAAGACGAGCCGCCTCCAACATCCGTACAGCCTCGCGAACCGTTGTAGCCATTGGCTTTTCGCACAGTACGTGAATACCGCGTTCGAGAAACGCTGTAGAAACAGATGCGTGCAACGCATGGGGCAGCGCGATCAATACCGCATCAACATGGCCAAACAACTCCCTGTAATCCTGAGTGAAGCACGGTACGTTGTAACTGGCAGCAAGATCAGCAGCCCGAGCCAGTTGCTTATCGACCAAGGCAACCACTTCAACTTCCTTTATTTTGGTCGTCGCTGGCATATGATAGCTTTCCACCACTGCACCACAGCCAATGATACCTAGCCTAACCTTGGCTCCCATGCTTTACGTTCTCCAACCTCGTAATGCAGCAACAACTGACCTTTCAAATCGGCAATTCCCTTAGATTGTCCAGTAGATTGAACATAAAAACTCACGGCATTCTCAATGCTGTCATAGTAACCGCTTAGATCATTTAGGGCAATGTTCCCACCGAGAGCATAGGCTCCTTCGAGCAAGCTCAGCTTTAGGCGCCATGTCCACGTATAGGTCTCGCCCCCGCGGAAGTGACCGGTTGAAATCCTCATCCAATCGTTATTAATATCATAAACCAACAAGCCATTGGCCGTTCTAATGAAGCATGCAATGATTGGGTCGAAAGCGTCCACTTCAAATAGAGTTGTGAAGCAGACCTTTACCTCCTCGCCGGGACGTACAAGGTTCCTCTCTACTCCTTGATCATCCACCAGGCGAACAGACAGGATCTTGGCCCCACCCTTAATTATACGATCTCTAATCCCATCCCTAAAGCGATCGGTTCCATTGTCTGTCTCCCCCTGGCCGGACATCGCGGCGAAATAACCATCTATAGCTTCCTGGGGGGTGCCCTGGAGGGATACTCGGCCTTTGTTAAGCAGTATAACACGATCACACAGAGCCCCCACTGCTTGTAGGTTATGAGAAACAAATACGAGCGTCAAACCCTGTTTGCACATTTGCTGCATGCGTTCAAACGATCTCCGCTGGAAGGCAACGTCGCCAACCGATAAGACCTCGTCCACCAAAAGGACTTCTGGATCTGTGTGCACCGCAATCGAAAAGCCAAGCCGGGCATACATACCTGATGAATAGCGCTTCACGGGCGTATCAATGAACCTCTCTAACTCGGCAAAGGCAACGATATCATCAAACCGCTGGCGGATATCCTTCTGACTGAGCCCCATGATGGCACCATTCAGATAGACATTCTCCCGACCAGTCAAATCGGGATGAAATCCTGCACCTAATTCGATCAGTGCTGATATTCGCCCGCCCACGTGAATCTGACCGTGTGTGGGCCTTGTGACTTGAGACAATAGCTTTAGTATAGTGGACTTGCCCGCCCCGTTCGGCCCGATGATGCCTAAGACTTCTCCCTTTTTCACCTCAAAGGTCACATCTTTGAGGGCCCAAACATGCTTGTTGACCTCTGCACCCTGGTGATTGCGCCCTGCCAAAAGCCTGGGCAACGCGTAGATCGCTTCCCGCAGGCTGTATTGTCCTGCCCCGAGGCGATAGCGCTTGGACACGTTCTCAACGCGAATAACTGCATCTCTGTTAGATGATGTCAGCAAAACTGTCCTCCAACTTTCTAAAGATTAGATACCCACCTGCGAAGATCAATAAAGAAATCACTCCCGCCATTCCTACCGTCGGCCAGTCCGGAAGCTGCGCTTTCAAGATGATTTGACGGTAAGAGTGAACGATGCCGGCCATTGGGTTCAACATGTACCAGGATTGCAACCAGGCAGGCACTAGCGAAACTGGATAGATGATGGGGCAAGCGTACATCCAGAGTTGTAACAGCAACGGTATCATATTGTTTATATCCCGGTAGAAGACGTTGAGGGCAGAAGCGCCCAGAGAAACTCCTGCAGTGAGGAGAAGCTGGATCAGAAATAACATCGGTAGCAACCCCATAGCTGGGTTGATTGGAACACGATAATAGACCATCAGCCCAATGAACACGCCCACACCAGATAAAAAGTCTACGAAGCTGGCAGCAATTGCTGAGAGGGGGAAAACTGCACGTGGGAAGTAGATTTTGGTTACTAAGTTCATGTTGTGAACCACACTTGGAATCCCACTACTCACCGAGCGCGCAAAGAAACTCCAGGGCAGTACGGCCGAGTAAGCGAAGATAGGGTAAGGGATGCCATCTGATGGGAACCTCATGACGTGCGAGAAAACCAGTACGTATGCGATAGTTAGTGACAGGGGTTGAAAGATTGCCCAAGCCAAGCCTAAGAGTGACTGTTTGTACCGTGCCTTGATACTGCGCAAGGTCCACATCCACAGCAATTCACGGTAATCGTAAAGTTCTCTGAGGTTTTCCAACACCGTCATAGTTCCCTTCAGGCTCTTCCTTATTGCCTAGCCCGCCAGATGCTTACCACACAGACCATGCCTACGATCAACAGGGCCGGGATCAGCCCTATCAGAAGCGCCTCAGCAGGATTGGGCAATGTTTTATTGTGAGGTAAACCGCTATTGTCAAGGTCAGACTGGACCCGCACTAACGGCGGCACAGATTCCGTGATGGGAGATGGCGCAACTGTTGGTGCAGCCCAAGTGGGTGTGGGCATAACGGTTGGCAAAGCCTGGGCTGCCACCGCCGGGGCCGACATCTGTCCCTGTACGTACCAGACTGGGTTTGGCTGGGTGCACCTGTCCACCCACACCACGTGTAAGCGGTTGCCCAGGCTCAGCGTGATGCGCATCCACTCGGCGCACCTTGTTTTTTCGGTTCCGATGTCTGTAGAGCGCGACCAGATCCCGCCAGACCAACTGGCATGCCACGGTTGCTTCAGGGCGACGGCATGCAGCGTGGCTGCACTGTCTACCACCATGTCGTTCCAACCTGAGCGCCCGGCGTCGGTGATTTCGGGAATGAGCAGGCTCGGTGCCGACCAGGTGTCGCCGCCATCCGATGACCAAATGTGGTTGCGTTCCACTGTCGGCGCACCGTCCCAAATCAGGTGAACCTCGTCATCACCATGCGTTTCCACGTCTATCAAGATGGGGCCGTAGCCCTCCTCGTAGTCCATACGGTCGGCACTGTCAATCATCTGGGGTTCGTTCCAAGTTTCGCCGCCGTCGTCGGAACGGGCATACATCACCAAGCGTCCCGGCCAGGGCCTCACTGTCCAGACGGCGTGCACGCGCCCACGCCCGTCCACGGCTAACCTTGGGTAAGCAGTGAACTCGTCATTCTGGTGCATCCCACCCGGGATCTCAACCCACACCGGCCAGGTGATGCCGCCATCGTCCGAGCGACGATAAACGATATTGCCTGTCTCCAGCGAGGCAAAGGCAATGTGGAGACGACCTTGTTCATCGGCGACCAGGGCCGTCGTCAGGTTGACGGGCATGCCCAACGATACCGGCTGCGACCAGTTTCTCGCGTCATTGGCACAACAGGCAGGGGCACGTGCATACATAAGCTTGCTAGTGATGCCACCCGTCCCCCATACGGCGTGCAGGGTACCATCAGGCGTGACGGCCAGGTCCGGGAATTCGGTAGCAGCACCTTGGGGGGAGACAAGCACATCGGTTGGTGATGACCATTGCTCCCCGTCCCAGCGGGCATAGAAAAGCGTGTCTCCCTCTCCAGGTGGCGGGTCCTCGGTCATCGTCTGGCTCCACATCACGTGGACGTTGCCTGCCATGTCGCTCGCGATGGCGGGGGCCCACGCCTGGACTGCAGGGTTCGAGAGCTCGATCGGCTCGGACCAGACGACAGTACCTGACTGCGCCGCGACAGACGTTGCGTCCCAATACCACCACAGCCAGACGGCAAGAGCAACCACCAAACCACCGGATATGACCTTTACTACGCTCATGCAACCACAGCCTTTGCTCGCATCAGACAAACGTGTGATCAGTAGCCTAGAAAGATAGCCGAAAAGTCCCTTGTGGGATAGTCTGAGAAACCAGTAACGAACCGAGCAAGCGTTGGACATAGGCGAAAAGGCTAAGAGCGTGAGAAAAACAATGAAATATGCGAGCGTG
>Ga0114930_10000254_pt1 | contig 58733 bp, 58 predicted proteins | sample AnhtaG_FD_87300 | JGI IMG/M metagenome (GOLD analysis project Ga0114930, IMG submission 87300) | Deep subsurface microbial communities from Anholt, Denmark to uncover new lineages of life (NeLLi) - Anholt_01485 metaG | ecosystem: Environmental > Aquatic > Marine > Oceanic > Sediment | place...
AGTAGCTTCAGCAGAACACCCACTTAGCTAACATCGTATGATGCACTATCAGCATGACACAAAAGAGGCTTTGGGGCTATTTTTAAATGAACCTGTATTTACAGCAAATCGAATCGCTGGTTTGCTGGCGGATTTTGCCAACGAGGTTCACTGAATGGGGGGATGCCTATGATGCTAGCAGGCCATGCTCGAAGGCGTACGGGTTAGCCCAGGCATAGTCCGGCCTGCTCCATGCGCCGGGCTAGCTCCGGCGGGATGGGAAGGTTGAGATGGCCCTGCCACAGCCGGAACCAGCGGTGGAGGTAATCGTTCCTGAGATGCATGCTGGCTAGCGCCTCCCAGACCCAGTTCAGGTCGTGGGGGTTGCCGCTGAACACGTAGTTGCAGATCGCCTCCAGCAGGCCCTCGTCCCGGACGCCTGCCGCCAGCCCGAACTCTTTGAAATTGTCGTAGTCGCCGGGGACCGGCGGCGTCTATCTATTGCGCCGGGGGCGTTCCTCTTCGACAGTGGGGGGAGAGCCGAGGTTGTCCGCCTTGGTGACGCCATTCGCATTGGCGCCGGTTCTGGCGCCACCGCCACCGCCGCCATGTCCGCCGCCCGCCGCCAGGCTATAGCCCTGTCCGCCGCCGTCATCGCCACCGCCGGCGGTAGCCAGACGGTAAAGGCCGTTCCCGTCCTTCACCACGCGGCCTTCGTGGGTCATGCTCATCCATAGTACTAGCCGCGGACGCTCCTCCCTGACGGCCCTATCCTCGGCTACAACCCGGATCAGGGCTGTCTTGTAGTGGTGGAAGATATCCGCCTGGGGAGCGCCAACATCGGGATCAATACTGGGCGAGCCAAAGGGGCGAATGAAACCGCCCCGTGACAGTCTTAGTGCTTCAACCACCGCCCTCTGCCTTTCTCCAAAGCCTCTGGTACCACTCCCGGTGCTCCTCGCCGGCTACTTTTCTATATCTAGCGGTGGTGTTAAAGCTCGCATGTCCCAGGTGCTGCTGTAGAAGCATGAGCCCATCCCCGGAATCATCCAGCTTCACGGCATGGACGGCAAAGGCGTCCCTCAGGCGGTGATGACTCACGCTATGCACCTTCCCGGTCTCCGGATTCACCAGTTCGGGGAGGCCAGCCCTTCCGGCTCAGTCCCGCACCACCTGCCATGCGCGGTGGCGGTTGATGCCGAAGATGAGCCGCCTGCCACCCTTGGAGATCGGGCCGCCGCGCCGGCATATAGTCCTTCAACATTGCCAGTGTATCGCTGTCAATGGGAAGGGTTCTAATTCGGCGGTGTTCCTGTTCTTGGAATAGCGCTTTCTCCACACTGTGGCCGCAGCCTGGGCAGAAGGTGTGGGTCTTTCCCAGACGTGCACCGCATTGGGGACAGGAGACTTTGATCCGCGACTTCAGGTGCTGGATGGTTACCATTCCGCGATCAAGGTCTACATCCTTCACGGTAAGAGCCAGGGCTTCGGAGATACGGCAGCCAAGGCGAAACAGAAGCCTGATCAGCAACCGGTCCCTTAGATTGGTGGCCGCCTTCTCCAGCAATTCCACCTCTTCCGGCTCAAGATACGTTTTCATCGCTTCTTCGCTATTGCTCGCCCAGCGGCCAACCTAATTCAGGCCATCCACGGTTGACCAAAACGCGAAATCATTGCTGTGAGACCCACCCCTCCTGAAGGCTTCCCTTGAGCTGAGGCACCAGGCCATTATTCTTGCCCCTCTCCTTTGGCTCGTCCCGGGCTATGATCGGCCTGGGCGTACGATTTCAGCAGGCCAAGATCCTGTAGCTTCTCTTGCTATATTGACCCACAAGATGATAAAATGCTTACAAGCAATCGTGGGTAGCTTTGGTTACACAATGGATACACATAGTGGGCTCGTTGGCGGTGGGCGCTGGCCCAGACCGGGTGAGATAAGCCTGAGTCATCGCGGTGTCCTTTTCCTCGATGAGTTCCCTGAATTCGGTCACGCCGTACTTGAGGTTTTGCGACAGCCTCTTGAAGACAAGATGGTTACCATCAGCCGTGCCCAGGGAAGCATCACCTTCCCGGCAAACTTTATGCTGGTGGCAGCGATGAATCCCTGCCCCTGTGGCTATTATGGCGATCCGGTTAAGCAATGCACCTGCTCCCCAAGCGTGATCTCCCGTTACCAGAGACGGATAAGCGGCCCTCTACTGGACCGTATCGATATATTTGTCCAGGTTCCCCGTATAGACTATGATAAACTGTCCGATGACAGATTAGGCGAGAGTTCGGAGGAGGTTCGCTCCAGGGTGGAAAGGGCGCGTGCCGTCCAGTTAGATCGTTTCCAAGGCACAAAGTTGGCCTGCAATGCCGAGATGACCCCTGTGGAGGTGAGGCAGTTCTGCCAGGTGGAGCCTGCAGCGCAGAGCCTGCTTAAAGCAGCGATGAAGCAGTTGGCTCTTTCTGCCCGCGCTTTTCACCGCATCCTTAAGCTTGCGCGCACCATTACCGACCTCACTGGCGCCCCCACCATCGAGGCCAGCCACCTCGCTGAGGCGATCCAGTATCGAATGCGCCAGTACTATCAGTAGACTACCCTCTCAGGAAGAGGGTGTGCTCTTTACACTAAGTGGTTTTTACTATATTATATGCACCTGCCTGAGTATGGCTATGTTGAAAATAAAGAGCCAACCTTGAAGGAAATCTTGCCAAGGAGGGAAATGCGATGGACTGGACTCCTGTCTTAGATTGGCTGGCTTCCCACGGTGTTCGCATTCTCATCATACTCCTCATTAGCATCGCTCTTTACTTGGTAGTGCGGAGGGTGGTCCCGAGGGTAATGAGGCATACCATCAAAAGAAGAGGAGAGGGGAAAAAGGCCGATGAGGAACTGGAGAAGAGGATAACGACCCTATCACGCATATTTATGCAACTTTTCGTGGTGCTCATCATAGTGGCTGCCGCCTTTACCATCCTTGCTGAAATAGGAATCAACATCACGCCGTACCTAGCTGGACTTGGCATCGTCGGCGTTGCCATCGGTTTCGGTGCCCAAACCCTGGTTAGAGACATTATCGGTGGAATCTTCGTCATCGTCGAGGACCAATACAATGTCGGCGATGTGGTAATGACAGCCGGGGTCATCGGCATCGTGGAGGAGATAAACCTGAGGCGAACCGTCCTTAGAGACCTCGATGGCATAGTGCACTTTGTCCCCAACGGAGAGAGCGGGGTAGCCTCAAACTACACCAGGGAGTGGGCCCGGGTCAATCTGAACATCTCGGTGGGCTATGGAGAGGACCTCGACCAAGCCATCGCGGTCATTAACAGGGTTTGTGCCGAGATGGTCGAGGAACCCTACTGGGGGCAAGCTATCCTTAAGACGCCCGAGGTGCTCCGGGTGGACAACCTGGGTGATTCAGGGATCGATATCAAGATACTTGGGGACACCAAAGCCATGAGGCAGTGGGAGGTGATGGGGGAATTAAGGAAGAGGATCAAGAAAGCTTTCGACGAGGAGGGCATTGAGATCCCGTGGCCCCATACCAAGGTCTATTTTGGCGGTCCGTCAACACCGAGGGTTCAGGCTGAGGCAATAGCGCCACCTATGCCGCCGAGCGAGGTTCTGCCTCCCGAGGATGAGGGGGCCGAGTAGATAGTGATGAGGCAAATCAAATGGGAACTTTGGGAATCATATATCTGTTACTAGCTCTCTTCTTCCTGCTGATCTGCGCTTTCTTTGCCAGCGCTGAGATCGGCTTCATCAACTTGCAACGAATCAGGCTCAAGCGCCTACAGGAGGAGGGGGTTCACGGTGCCGAGCGCGTGGCTCGGATAATGGAGCGTCCAGAAAGATTTCTGTCCACTGTGCTCACTGGCATCAGCTTCGCTGAGACCATAGTCGTTGCCCTGGGCACGATATTCATCGTTGCGCTATTAGGCGAGGGTTTGGGAACACCAATAGCTATTGTGGTGATAGCCATCGTATTGCTCATATTTGCCAAGGTGATCCCCAAAACCATTGCCGCGCAGCACCCAGAGCGAATAGCCCTGCTCTACAGCAGGCCAATAGAGCTACTATCTAAGCTGTTTTATCCTCTAGTCATCGTATTGAGCTGGATGGCTGCCAGGATTACCCATATGGTCCATTCGAGCACCATGCCCGGCGCGCTGATAAGCAGGGAGGAGATAGGCACCGTAATCTCTATGGGTGAGGAGGAAGGGGTAGTGGATGAGGCTTCAGCCCAAATGCTGCGCAAAGTGGTCGGGCTGGGGGAACGACAGGTGCGTGAGGTGATGACCCCGCGTACCGAAGCGATCTGGTTAGAGCAGGGAGTAACGCTTGAGGATTTCCTGAAGATATACGCCGAGTCTCCGGCCCAGCGTTACCCGATTTATGAGGGAAGCTATGACAATGTGAAAGGCGTGGTATCCATCAGGGATGTGCTCACCGCCTTGGCTCAGGGCTCCATAGATCGTGGAGGTGTCGTTACCGATCTGGCTCGTCCTGTATACTTCGTTCCTGAGAGCAAGACAGTAGGGGAGCTATTTGGCGAGATGAGGGACGACGGATATTTGATGGCAGTGGTGTTAAGCGAATACGGAGGAACCTCGGGCATACTGACCATCGACCAACTAGTTGAACAGATTGTGGGAGAGGTTGGTGAAGAACTGATAGGGGCCAAGAAGGGATTTGAGGTGGTGGGGGCGCGGACCTATAAAATACGGGGCACTATGCGCATTGAAGAGGTAAATGAGCAGCTCCAGCTTGGCATTCCGGAAGGCGATTATCAAACCATAGCTGGCTTTGCTCTTAGCCTCTTTGGCCATCTCCCCAAAGAAGGGGAACAGATCGTTTATGGCGATCTAAGGTTGCTCATCGCTGAGGTCAAGGATAATAAAATCATCTCCATCTTTATAACTAAGGAGAAAAGAAGCCAGGAACCACAGAATACCGCTGACTGAAGAGTAGGAAGAATGATACTTTGGCAGAGATGAAAGTTCAATGCCTTATCTATTCGACAATCTCGATGCCGTTCGAAAGCTGCTGGACCTCTCTCCCTTCGGGCTAATAACCGATATCGACGGCACAATAAGCGAGATCGCCCCATACCCTGACGAGGCACGGGTTTCCCCTATTTGCCGGGAGCAATTAGCCATCCTCAGCAGGCAACTGGAGCTGGTTGCTGCCATCTCCGGGCGGCCGGCTCTTGAGGCCAGGGATATGATCGGGATCGACGGCATGGTCTATATAGGCAACCACGGGCTGGAGCGTTGGGAGGACGGTGTTGTGAAGTTTGTGGAGGGCCTCCAGGGATATACAGAAAAGGTGGTGGCAGCACAAGATGAGCTGAGGACTCTTCTTGCTATGGATGGTATCACGTTCGAGGATAAGGGTGTAGCGCTCGCTATTCATTATCGCAGTTGCCTCGATCCGGAGAGCGCCAGAAGATCCGTACTGGAGACAATAAGAGCCTCTGCTATAGCCGATGAGTTTCAGACCATGGAAGGCAAGATGGTGGTGGAGCTTCGCCCTCACCTGAGGGTGAACAAAGGCACAGCGGTAGAAGCCCTGATTACGGGATACCGCCTCAAGAGTGGGATCTATCTTGGGGATGACAGTAGCGATGTCGACGCTTTTACTGTCATGCACCAAGGAGACATACAAGGGCTGGCCTTGGCCGTTACCGGTGAAGAGACACCGCATCAGGTGGCGATGAAGGCAGATTATAGCCTTAATGGGGTAAGTGACGTAGAACGCTTTCTCATATGGCTCGCTGGAGCTGTGCCAGCGCCAAGGAAGTGACATCTTCAAGCTGGTGGTAAAGCCACAGAGTGATATCCTCTTCTTCGATGGATTTCCTCAGGGCAGTGGCCCGCCTACTTCTCTCTTCCGAGGGCATAGATAGCGCTTGGTAAAGTGCGTCGAGGGTACCTTCTATATCTGTAGGCGTAATCCCAATGGCCTTCTGGCCAAGCTGTTCGTAGGCCCCAGCAGTCTCTGATAACACCAAGACGCCATCGCAGGTATTGACTGTAGGCCCCTCTTTCGCCACTAGATTCATGCCGTCGATCACCGGGTTTACTAGCAGGACATCATAAAGGCGTAGCCCGGCGATGGCTTGGGCATAGTTATTCTCGTAGAACACCCTAATGGGTTGCCATTCAAAAGTGCCATATTTTTCATTTATCGCGTTGATTATCTCGGTGACATCTTGAGCATACCTCTGGTATTGCCTGATATGAGTACGCGATGGGACTAGGAAGGCTAAGAAGGTTACTTTACCTATAAGATCGGGGTAACGCTGGAGGAGCAGGTCAAAGGCTCTGAAACCGCGCACGATGTTCTTGCTCGGCTCCATCCGATCTACCCGAACGATGGTTTGTCCATTGCAGAGAGGGCGCAGCTTTTCCTCATATCCCTGAACCCACGGCGACTGGACTAACCTTCTCAGGTTGGTCACGTCGACAGAAATAGGGTAGGCTTTGACCTTCGTGAGGTGATTGTCAATTAATATGATGTGCTTTTTGTAGTCAACATCGGCGCCTTCAATAAACACCTCACATGTCTGAAGGAAGTTGTGCACGTCCACGCTTGTTTGCATGCCGACAATATCGTTGTTGCAAAGACCCTCGCAGATTGCTTGGCGCATGATGCTAGGTAGGAGTCGCCAGTAGTTGGGCCCAGGCCACGGGATATGAGTAAAATGCTGGATGATCGCATTTGGCAGTTGCTTTCGGATGTATCCTGCAGTTAGATAGAGATGATAATCGTGGAGCATCACTATAGGGGGGAGATCGCTTGCAAGGGCTTCGTCAACAACTGCTTCTGCGATTGCTTGGTTTACAGGTATATAACCGCCTCCCCAGGCATCGTGAACCCGAACATCGATATTGGGAGTGTGAGAGGAATTCCACATGTAATGCTGCAGGTACCAGAGAAGTGGATTACAGAAGATGCTGTAAAACTTGTGGTATGTGCTTCCAGGGGAAACTACAAAACGAATGAAGAGGTTATGTCCAGGTATAGGTGCTTTAAAGCGGCTCCCGCAGGCCCTTTCTGCAGCGCGGCGGTCTCCTTCGCCCATAGCGCTGGCGATCCAGGTGACATCCATGTACTGGCTGACGGCGGTAAGGGAAGTAACCACACCACCGGTGCCACGGCGCCATTGAAGCCTACCTTCGTGATTGGAGTGGTATTCAATAGGACCTCGATTGCTGGCAAGGATGAGGTTCCTGCGCCCTAGAAGATCCTGGCACAACTGGCTCAGCCGAGAGCTCTTGTCTTGAGTCGGCATAGCCATTTTCCCTCAAACCCCCCATTCTTTTGCTGATTCAGTTGGGGTAGTTCTTCTTATACGAGACCGTTGGTGGGGATGACTTACCTTAACACAAGAAATGTGAGGTTGTCAAGTCATGGAAGATCCTGCTTGCGCATTGACATCTAGCTATGGTTACACTAAAATCGGGAAGGAAGGTGATAAAGGTGAATAGCGACGAGATTCGGGAGGCAGTCCTCCATTTTTTTGAGGAGAAGGGGCATCGAGTGGTCCCTAGTTCCTCCTTGGTGCCTGAGGGGGATCCAACCCTGCTTCTCACTACTGCCGGAATGGTGCAGTTCAAGCGCTACTTCACCGGTGAGGCCACTCCGCCTCACCCCCGCCTGGCATCCTGTCAGAAGTGCTTCCGGACTACGGATATCGACTCCGTTGGCGATTCCAAGCACCTCACCTTCTTCGAGATGCTGGGCAATTTCAGCGTCGGCGATTATTTCAAGCGTGAGGCCATCGGCTGGGCCTGGGAGTTTGTTACCCAGCGACTCGGGCTACCTCCGGGGCGGCTTTGGGCCACTGTCTTTCTCGACGATGATGAAGCCTTCGGTTACTGGCAGGAAGTTGGGGTTCCAAAGGAGATGATACTTCGCTTTGGAGAGGAGGACAATTTCTGGGGGCCTGCCGGTGACACGGGGCCCTGTGGGCCGTGCAGCGAGATTCACTATGATGTGGGCCAGGAATTTGGCTGCGGCCAGCCCGGTTGCGGCCCGGGCTGCGATTGCGGCCGCTTCATCGAGGTCTGGAACCTGGTTTTTACCCAGTATGATCAGCAACCTGATGGGCAGCGCCTTCCGCTCCCCAAACCCAACATCGATACGGGAATGGGTCTGGAGCGAATTGCGGCGGCGATGCAGGGCAAGGCATCGGTTTACGATACCGACCTTCTCACACCGCTTATAGATTGTGTCGCCGATTTGGCCGGCAGGAGATACGGGGAGGATGAGGATGCCGACAGAGCGATGAGGATAGTGGCCGAGCACTCGCGTGCCATCGCCTTCCTCATTGCCGATGGGGTTATGCCCTCCAATGAAGGGCGGGGCTATGTGCTGCGCCGGGTGCTGAGGCGCGCCGCCCTCTTCGGCCGGAAGCTGGGGCTGGAAGGGCAATTCCTGGGCGAGCTGGCGGGGGTTGTTATCGCTCAGATGGGGCATATATATCCCGAGCTTGAAATAGGTCGAGAGCTTATCCTCAGCACCATAGAGGCCGAGGAAGCAAGGTTCGACCAGACCCTGAGTGTGGGTCTAAATATCCTTGACAGCATTATAGAGGAAGCCAAGGAGAGAGCGAAGAACTCAATATCTGCGGAAGAGGTCTTCAGATTATATGATACCTACGGCTTCCCAGTGGAGCTCACTGCCGAGATCGCTGCCGAGAATGGCCTTTCGGTGGACTTGGAGGGTTTTGACCGAGAGATGGAACGTCAGCGGGAGCGGGCGCGGGCGGCGCAGAATGTTACCGCGAGCGCAACGGTTGTTTTAGGAGACAGTGTTTCCGTCATCCATATCCCGCGTAGCACCGATTTTGTTGGCGATAAGACGCTTGAACATGAATCTACTGTCGTGGTCTTGCTTTCAGAGAGCGAATGGCCGGAGAACAGTATAGGTTCGGTGTCGCAGGGGCAGGACGTGGGAGTTATTCTACGTGAAACGCCCTTCTATGGTGAGATGGGGGGTCAGGTGGGGGACGCTGGAGAGATTCGAGGCAAGACTGGTAGAATGTCTGTCACCAATACCGTTAGGCTTATGGTGAAGGGCAGCGAGCTTATCGTCCATCAGGGGAAGATAGTTGAGGGCACAATATCGGTAAACGACACTGTCGAAGCCATCGTGGACGAAAAACGCCGACTAGACATCGCTCGAAATCATACGGCGACCCACCTTCTCCAGGCGGCACTGCGTCAGGTGCTGGGAGAGCATGTTCGCCAGTCGGGGTCCCTGGTGGCACCGGAACGCCTAAGGTTTGACTTCACCCATCACAGCGCGCCGACAAAGGAGCAAGTGGCCGAGGTGCAGCGCATCGTCAATGAGAATATACGCCGCAACCTGAAGGTGGAGGGCAGGATGATGCCCTACCAGCAGGCTCAGGATAAGGGAGCTCTGGCATTCTTCGGTGAAAAGTACGGCGAGGAGGTACGCGTGTTGGAGATAGGCGAGCCGACTATGAGCACCGAGCTATGCGGGGGCACCCATGTAAGGGCGACTGGGGAGATCGGCTTTTTCCACATCGTGGCCGAGAGCAGCATTGGCGCCGGGATGCGCCGCATTGAGGCGGTTACTGGAAGGGGCGCTGATGAATTCGTTGAAAAACAGCTCGCCACTCTAGAGGAGGCGTCTCAGGTGCTGAAGGGCCCTGAAATAATGGACCGGCTCTCGGCACTCCATAGGGAGCTGGAAGCAGAGCGAAGAAGGGCCTCCACACTGGAACGAGAGCTATTGAAGGAGACTGTGGAGTCGATATTGAGTCAGGCCGAGTCGGTCAATGGAATCGCTGTGCTGGTGGCCAGGGTTCCGGCCTCGAATATGGAGGCGTTGCGGCAGATGGGCGATTTGGTCAAGGAGCGCCTGAACAGTGTATTGGTTGTATTGGGAGCGGTTTACAACGAGCAGGCCAACTTTGTGGCCATGCTCACCCCGGACCTGGCTCAAAGAGGGCTTCATGCTGGCGAGATAGTGAAGAGGGTTGCTGCGGTGGTTGGCGGCAGCGGCGGAGGCCGGGCTGAGATAGGGCAGGCCGGGGGTAAGGATAAAGAGAAGCTAGATGAAGCGCTCGAGCTGGTGAGAGATTTGGTGGCGAAGCATGGCGATACTGGGTCTTGACGTTGGCCACAAGCGGATCGGGGTCGCCTTAGCCGAAGACCTCGTTGCCATCCCTCTAACTGTGATCGAGCGAGCGGGCGAGAAGGACGACCTAGAGCGAGTCCTGGCCATGGCCGGGGAGCACGGAGTGAAGCGCATCGAGGTCGGGCTTCCCCGCTCTATGGATGGCAGCATAGGGAAGCAGGCGCAGCTAGTTCTCGCCTTCTCAAGCACGCTTTCGCAGCGTGCCGATGTCCCTGTCGATACCTGGGATGAGCGCCTATCCACCGTCGCCGCCGAGAAACTCCTTGTAGATGCAGGGATGAAGAGGGAGAAGAGAAAGGCACACCGCGATGCTATGGCGGCGGCGATTATTTTGCAGAGCTACCTGGATAGAATAAACAGATGACAAAGTATGTTGGTCTCATCGGATACCCCTTAGGGCATTCCGTCTCCCCCGCTATGCACCAGGCTGCTTTTGACCACTGCAGGCTCGACCTTCGCTACGAGGCCTGGGAGACGGAGCCATCGGAGCTGTGGAATGTTCTGGAGCGGGTGCGCCAGCCCTCGAACCTGGGAGCCAATGTCACCGTGCCCCATAAAGAGGCGGTGCTGCCGCTTATGGATGAGCTCGATGACCTGGCCCTCGAGATCGGCGCGGTGAATACGATAGTGAATCGCAGTGGCCGAATGGTGGGCTATAACACCGATGCTGGCGGCTTCATTCAGGCGCTGCGCCAGGAGGGGGGCTTCGATCCGGAGGGCAAATGCGTGGTGCTCCTCGGCGCAGGGGGAGCGGCGCGGGCGGTGAGCTTCGCTCTGGCGCGGGCCGGAGCCAAATCCCTCATTGTTACCGACATCGTTGCCGAACAGGCAAACGGGCTGGCCTCAGACCTGGAGCGAAGCCTGGCTCGGGGGCGGGGGCCCGGCGCCAGAAGCTGCGTCGATGCCAAGGAGATGAGGGGGATTGCCTCGCTGGAGAGGCCGGGGGCGCCGCTTCCGGAGATAGGGGCGCTATTCATGGACGACCCTGAGTTCGTGGAGGCGGTATCCGACTGCGATCTTCTGGTCAACTGCACCCCAATAGGGATGAAGCACAGCGCCAGCGAGGGCCAGTCGCCGTTGGAGGCCGGGATCATCCCGAAGCGGGCGCTGGTCTACGATGTGGTGTATAATCCTATAGAGACGCGGCTGCTTGCTGACGCCAGGGGGGCTGGGGCGGGCACCCTGAACGGGCTTGCCATGCTGGTCTACCAAGGGGCGCTGGCCTTCGAGCTGTGGACCGGCCGGGAAGCGCCCATTGACATAATGTTCGAGGCGGCGAAAAGGGCGCTGTAAATATAGGGTAGTGCTGATGATAAGTAGCAATACTAGCTTAAATGAACTCGAGCCATCTGAAGTATTAGAACCCTCGTCGTTGCAATACTACGAAGATAGTCTCGACCTAATTTGGAAGGAGTTGGCTCGCCTAAATTCTAGCCTAGTTATCTTGGACAAGTTATTTGATTTTCCTAGCGATTGGATTCTTGGGCCTGAAAAAGAGACTTTCCTCACACTTGTAAAAGTAAGCTTGTTTGAGAATTCGTTGCTCATAATATCAAAGCTGACAAGTGACACAAGTAAGGATTTTCTTACATTGCCGCGGTTCAAGAATTGGCTTGGGAAACAAATTAAGGAGGAATACAGAAATTCGTTTAATCGCTCTCTTAGAGAGAATAGGTTCAACAAGGCTATTGATGCATCACTGGAGAAGGTCAAATGTATTCGCGATAATTTTATTGCCCATCTAATTGTTGACGAAAATCTGCGGCCGAAGATTCCTGAGGACATCGAGATTTCATTAAGGGAAGTAAATACAATTTGCAAACAACTGAACAGCCTTTTCGCCGTACTATGTTTCGGTGAGGAACGTCTTATGGTGCCTATTGATTACAGCCCTATAGTTCAACATCCTGTTGGGTCTGACCCAAGGTCAGATATTGAATACTTGCTTGATCTCATAGTCCAAGATAGTTATCTTTTCAAAATGCCTGAAGAATCACCGTATTGGGAGATAGAGAAGGAGCACTTAGACCCGGAGGCGATTAACATCATAAATAAATATCGAAAGAAATTTGGGATACCCGAAGTGTGACAGAATATACTGCCCTTAAGATAGCACAATTAGGAGCCTAAAATGAATCAAAGGACGAAAAATGTTTCGTTTTCTAACCGCAGGTGAATCGCATGGCAGGGGGCTGGTCACCATCATCGAGGGGATGCCGGTCGGCCTGGCCCTCGATGAGGATTACATCGCCCGCGACCTGGTGCGGCGCCAGGGGGGTTACGGGCGCTCGGCCCGCATGGATATCGAGCAGGACCGCGCCGAAATACTGTCCGGCGTCCGCCACGGGCTGACTATCGGCAGCCCGATCTCCCTGCTCATCTGGAACCGCGACTGGGAAAATTGGCAGGAGGTCATGTCCGTCTCCCCTGTGGACAAAGAGATTGAGCCGGTGACCCGCCTCAGACCGGGCCATGTCGACCTGGCGGGGGCGATAAAGTACGGCCTGGAGGATATCCGCCCCATCATGGAGCGGGCCAGCGCCCGCGAGACGGCGGCCAGGGTCGCCGTGGGGGCGGTGGCGCGAAGGCTGCTTGAGGAATTTGGCATTAAAATTCACAGTCATACACTTGCCATTGGAGGCGTATGGGCAGACGGTGAAATAGTTGACTGGGATCAGGTTGAAAAAGCACAGGTGCGCTGTGGCGATGCCGATGCTGAGAGGGCGATGATGGCTGCAATCGATGAGGCCAGGGAGGCCGGCGACAGCGTGGGCGGCGTCTTTCAGGTAGTGGCCAACGGGGTGCCCATCGGGCTGGGGAGCCATGCCCACTGGGACCGCAGGCTTGATGGCAGGATCGCTCAGGCGATGATGAGCATAAACGCAGTGAAGGGCGTCGAGATCGGGGCCGGCTTCCCACTGGCAGACCTGAAGGGCGCCCAGGCACATGACATAATCCAATTCGATAAGGCCAAACAAAGGTGGCACCACGCCTCAAATCGGGCCGGCGGCATCGAGGGCGGGATCACCAATGGCGAGCCCATAGTGGTCAACGCCGTGGTCAAGCCGATCCCTACACTGGGCAAACCCTTGCCATCGGTGGACCTGAAGACGGGCGAGGCGGTCGAGGCCCATGTCGAGCGCAGTGATGTCTGCGTGGTGCCCGCCGCTGGGGTCATTGGCGAAGCGATGCTGGCCATCGTCCTCGCCGATGCTATGCTCGAGAAATTCGGCGGCGACCACATAAAGGAAACAATACGCAACTACAAAGGCTACTTAGATGCAATGGCTAAAAGATAGTGAAGCGGGCGAAATGGGCGAAAAAAGGAAACAATACGCAACTACAAAGGCTACCTGGAGGCGATAATCAAGAAATAGCGAAATGGGCGAAAAGAGCGAAAAGGGCAAAAACATTATCCTGACTGGCTTCTCTTTTACCGGCAAATCGGGGGTTGGCAGAGAGGTGGCGCAACGTCTTGGCTGGCGCTTTGTCGATAGCGACGATGAGATTGTTGCCATTGCCGGCAAGGATATCCCTGACATCTTTGATCAGGATGGCGAGGAGCGCTTTCGAGAGTTGGAGCGCCAGGTGCTGGCTAGGGTCTGTGAAGAGCAGGGATTTGTTATCTCCACAGGTGGTGGGGCCATTGTCGACCCTAGGAACCGAGAGCTATTCGCACGCTGTGGCGTACTGGTCTGCCTTGAGGCCAAACCGGAGACCATCTATAGGCGCCTTCTCAGGGCGCAAGAGACCGACCATGTGGTCCGGCCTCTTCTTGCCGTCGACGACCCACTTCAGCGCATCGAGTCGCTAAAAGCCTCGCGCCAGCAGTACTACGCCCTGGCTGAATGGTCGGTTCATACCGATAATCTGACATTGGAACAGGTCTCGGATGAGGTGATCCGCGGCTTTAGGCAGGTGAGCGCTCAGAAGGGCGGTAGCCCCTACTTTGAGGGAGCTACTTTTATGGTAACCACGGCTACCGAATGCTACCCCGTTTTTGTCGGCTGGGGCCTCTTGGGTGAACTAGGGCAAATAATGCGCCAGGCCGGGCTCGGCGACTTGGCCGATATCATCAGTGATGAGGAAGTCTTCCTGCACTATGGCGCTCAGGCCAGCCAATCACTGGAGCAGGCTGGCTTCGCCGTAGAATCCTTCGTGGTGCCCCCAGGCGAAAAGACAAAGACTGTCGATACCGCGGTAAAGCTCTACGATTGGCTTGTGGAGCGCCGCGCCGAAAGGGTGCATGCTATCGTTGCCTTGGGAGGGGGCATGGTGGGCGATCTGGCCGGCTTCGTCGCCGCCACCTTCCTTCGTGGCCTGCCACTGGTTCAGGTGCCGACCACTCTGGTCGCTATGGCCGATTCCTCGGTCGGGGGCAAGGTCGCCGTAAATCATCCCCAAGCCAAGAACATCATCGGCGCCTTCTACCAGCCCCGCCTGGTTGCTGCCGACGTCAGCACCCTATCCACACTACCCAGGCGTGAACTCACCTCAGGATGGGCCGAGGTGATCAAGCATGCCCTCATCCTTGACCGGGATTTCTTCTGCTTTCTTGAGGCCAATGCCGAGAGGCTCACCAGTCTGGAGGCGGAGGCAACCACTGAGGCGATAAGACGCAGTGCCTCGCTTAAAGCCAGGGTGGTGGGCGAGGATGAGAAGGAGCGGGGCAGGCGCATGATCCTGAATTACGGGCACACCATCGGCCATGGGCTTGAGGCCGTAACAAATTATGAGCGCTTCCTTCACGGCGAAGCGGTAGCTATTGGCATGATGGGTGCAGCGATGCTTAGCGAGCGACTGGGGCTTATTTCGAGTGAAGTCGTAGAGCGACAGAGAAAGCTGCTCCAGAGTTTTGGATTGCCTATCTCCGGCGCGGACGTCGACAAGGCTCGGGTGATAAAAGCTATGGAGCTGGACAAGAAGGTGAGGCAAAAGGCGGTGCGCTGGGTACTGCTCAAGGGGATTGGCCAAACTGTGTTACGAGACGATGTGCCTGTGGAGGAAGTGGTGAGTGTACTCGAGGAGTTATAGACATAAAGAGGTGATCACCATGCATATACTGGATACGAACCTTAAGAAAGATTGGCGCAAGTATGTGATGCAGTGCCTTTTGGTGGTGGTGGCTTTGATAGTAATCTTATACTTCGTCGATGTTTTGACCCACGCTGCCATCGTAGCCGCCCTTGGCGCGAGCACATTTATCGTCTTCGCCATGCCAAGGTGGATCACTGCTCGACCGAGGAACGTCATCGGCGGGCATATCATAGGGCTGATCGCTGGCTCTATTTGTTACTTTTGCTTTATCTACCCTCCTTTAGGGCTGAACGATAAATTCCTATACATATTCGCTGCCGCTGTATCTGTAGGCTTAGCGATGCTTCTCATGGTAAGCACAGATACCGAGCACCCACCAGCGGCGGGCACTGCTCTGGGTATCGTTGCCTCCGGTTGGTCACTGTCAGCAGCACTCTTTGTTTTGAGCTTTGCTGTAGTGCTATCGATGGTCAGATATTTGTTAAAGCCATGGCTGAGGGAGCTAGTATAAATATGAATAAGCTTGATGAATTTAAGCACATTTTCTATCCGAAAACGCTGGCGGTGATTGGCGCCTCCGCAGATGAGAGGAAGTTTGGCGGTGGGTTCCTCAGAGCGCTTCAGGAATTCGGATTTAAGGGCAAGATCTACCCAGTTAATCCCAAGGGAACGGAGGTATTGGGCCTAAAGATGTATCCCAATGTCAGAGATATTCCCGAAACCGTGGATTTGGCTCATATCATGGTGCCCGCTCAATTTATTCTGCGGGTTCTGGAGGACTGCGTGGCCAAGGGGGTAAAGGCGGCGCAGATCTTCACAGCTGGATTCAGCGAAACGGGCGAGGAAGAGGGGCGCAGGCTTGAGCAGGAGGTGGTAAAGATCGCCAGAAATGGCATCCGGCTCATCGGCCCCAACTGCTTTGGCGTCTATTGCCCGGCCGGCGGCCTGACCATGTTGCCAGGCTACGATTTCCCCAAAGAAAGTGGCCCGGTAGCGTTCCTCTCACAGAGCGGCGGTTATGCTGCCGAGTTTTCACGGGAGGCTAAGGGATGGGGCATCAGGTTCAGCAAGGTTATTAGCTACGGAAACGCATGTGACTTGAATGAGGTGGATTTCTTAGAATACCTGGCCCAGGACCCCGAAACTAAGATAATCGCTGCCTATATGGAGGGTCCGCGGAATGGACGACGTTTCGTGAGACTGGTTCGGGAGGTCTCTAGAACCAAGCCGGTGATAATCTGGAAGGCGGGTCTTACCAAGGCGGGGGCCAGGGCAGTGAGCTCCCATACTGGCTCCCTCAGCGGTGATGAGTCAACTTGGGATGCCCTTTTCAAGCAGAGTCATGCCATTCGGGTGAAAAGCATGGAGGAACTAATCGATACCACAGTGGCATTTGTCAACCTGCCTCCGACCACTGGCCGTCGAGTCGCCGTAATCGGGGGTGGTGGCGGTATTAGTGTGGCGGCATCCGACGCATGCGAGTATGAGGGGCTAAGCGTGCCACCTTTCGCCCCAGAAATTAGAGAACAGATAAGATCGGTCCTCCCTCCCGCGGGAACCAGCATCAGAAATCCCGTCGATGTCGGCGGTCCTATCATGCCACCGGAGATGATGCAGAAGATCCTGGAGATCGCCGCCAGTGCGGAAAACATCGATATTATAGTTGCCACTCAGGCTATGCACTATATCCTCAGCGGTAGGTTGAGCTTCCTCTTCGATACCGGTGGCAGCTTTGTTCAGGATTCGGTTAATGCCCCAGTAAATGTTAAGCGAAGGTTCGGAAAACCGGTGGTTATGGTGCTTCCCATAGGCAGCGATGAGGTGGACATGATCGATGCCGAAAGGGGGAGAAGGGAGATTCGCGCTACATATCTCGATGCTGGCATCCCCGTTTATCCTACCCTGGAGCGGGCGGCAAAGGCCATAGCCAACGTAGTTGGCTATTACGAAAAGGAAGTCTAATGTTGGAACTGCTGTTTAATCCATCCGCTTTGGCTCTAATCGGTGCCACCAACAACATATGGAAATCTGGGGGATTTTTCTTGAAGAGCCTTATTGACCACGGCTTTCGGGGCCAAGTCTACCCGATTAATCCGAGGGAATCGGAGATCTCAGGGCTCAGGGCCTATCCCACAGTGCTCGACATCCCAGGAGAGGTTGACCTAGCGATAATGACTATCCCGGCTCCGGCTACCGAGGAGGTCATGTTGCAGTGCGCCCAGAAGGGGATCAAGTTTGTGATAATACATTCCGCCGGCTTTGGCGAGACCGGCGATGAGGGAAGAGAGTTGGAGGATAGGGTGATTCAAATCGCCCGTCAGGGCGGAGTTCGCGTCGTTGGACCCAATTGCATGGGAATCTATAGCCCCGAAGCTAGGGTAAATACCATCGTACCCTTCATTGACCTACCCATGGAGATGGGCGACGTGGCCTTTGTCGGGCAGAGCGGCTGGGCTAGCGAGAGTTTTATCATCAGCGGATATGATCATGGGTTGCGCGTAAGCAGGGTGATCAGCAGTGGAAACCAAAGCGACCTGGACACCGTGGACTATATAAAGTACTTCGGCGCTGACCCCAATACCAGGGTTATCGCCGCCTATGTGGAGGGTATAAAGAGGGGGCGCGAGCTTATTCGGGTGGCGGGAGAGGTGTCCAAGAGAAAGCCCATTATCATCTGGAAGGCTGGTAGGAGCGCCGCTGGGGCCCGTGCCGTGGCCTCGCATACTGGCTCCCTGGCTGGTAGCGACCTGGTCCATGATGGCGCTTTCAAGCAGGCGGGTATCATTAGGGCTCAGAGCATGGAAGAGGTCATTGACTTCGCTGTAGCCTTCTGTTGCTCTCATCCCCCCGCAGGGAATCGTGTTGGGATAATCGTTGAGGCCGGTGGTGGCGCTGTAGCCGCCGCCGATGCCTGTGAAAGCCTTGGTCTCCAGATATCACCTTTGCCAAAGGAAGTTCAGGATGACTTGAGGGACTATCTTGTTGAGATAAAATCGCCCTCCTACGCGGTCAGAAACCCGGTGGACCTTGTTTGGCCCCCCTTCAATGAGTATTCCCGCGTCCTCCCGCGATGCCTGGAGATCATGGCAGGGGCTGTTGACGCCCTACTGGCGGTTACATATTACCCATTGACCGATGAACCCTATGCTCAGGGGATGAAGGAGCTAGTGGAGAGGGTCAGAAAACCGCTCTTCGTCGTGGCCCCTTACCCCACCAGGCAGAGCGATGGCCTGAGCCTCTACACCCAAAAGGGCATGCCGGCTTTCCCCACCGCGGAGAGGGCGGCTAAGGCGCTCGCGATGCTTGTTCAATACTACAAAGGAAGTGAAAGGTAATGACAGTAGCTCAGAAATTCGAGCCCCTATTACGGCCTAAGTCGATAACATTCATCGGGGCATCGAAAACCCCGACAAAGTGGGGCTTCATCGTCCTCAACAACCTGATAGCTGGCGGCTATAATGGGAAGATATATCCTGTAAACCCCAAAGAGAGTGAGATCATGAACTTGCGGGTATATCACAGCGTCGATGAGGTTCCCGAGGTCACTGACCTCGCTGTTATTGTGACCCCGCCATCGAGCGTGCTCCCCGTGATTGAGGAATGCATGAGAAAGGGGATAAAGGCCGGCGTGGTAATCACCGCTGGCTTTGCTGAGGTGGGAGGGGAGGGAGAGAGGTTGCAGCGGGAGATGGCTGATATCGCTCGCAGAGGGGGCATGATCCTAGTAGGGCCTAATTGTAACGGGATTATGAGCACTAACTGGCGCCTATACCCGCTGATGCCCCCGGTGTTCCCCAAGCCGGGGCCGCTGGGCATGGTCACCCAGAGCGGAAATGTGGGCGTTTCCGTAGTCAGCCGGGCAATGACCACAGGCTTTGGTTTCAGCTACTATATAAGCAGCGGCAACGAGGCCCATCTGGGTGTGACCGACTTCATCGAGTTCCTCGGTGAGGACTCTGAGACAAAGGTCATCCTCAGCTATGTTGAGGGGATAAGGGATGGGAGGAGGTTTTTTGAGGTGGCGAAAAAAGTCACCAGGACCAAGCCCATCGTCATGCTCAAGGCGGGGGATACAACCGCCGGGGCCAGGGCAGCCTTCTCGCATACCGCAGCTCTAGCTGGCTCAGACGCGACCTTCGCTGCTGTGGCCAAGCAGGCCGGGATTATACGGGCTTGGGATTTGGATGAGTTGTTTAATATCGGCAGCACCTTCATTGGTCAGCCCGTGCCTACGGGTAGGAGGGTCGGCATCGTGACCGGTGGTGGTGGATGGGGGGTTCTAGGTGCCGATGCCTGCGCCAAGGCCGGGCTGGATGTTGTCCAACTCCCTGAGGAAACGATAAGGGAGTTGGATGGCTTTCTCCCCCAATGGTGGAGTCGAGGCAATCCGGTAGACCTTGTCGCAGGTCTGCGACCAGGGGATGTTACGAACTCGCTTGAGGCACTGCTTCGCTGCCCTCAAGTAGATGGGGTGATAGTCCTTGGTATGAGGGGTGGCCCGGCTAAGCAGGATGACGGGTCCTCCTCCTTGTTCAACCTGATGGCAAGCTCTATGGGCGATTTCTTTGACGAGGTGCCACGACTTATAGATGCGTACGGAAAGCCGATCCTGCTTGCCTCTGATACCGCCTTCGGAGACGTCGAGTGGGGGCAGGATGTATCAGCAACCCTAGGAGATAAGGGAATGGTATGCTATTCCCTGCCAAATCACGCTGCAGTGGCCTTTTCAAGCCTGGCCCAGTATGGAGAGTATTTAAGGGAAAATGGATACTAGCATTGCCGAGGTGCAAGCAAGGATAAAGGGGATGGTATGGAAATATGTCGAGGTGTTAAAGCCCCGTGAAACAATCTTGCTTACCTTCGTTGGATTTTGCGCTGCGGTGGTCGCCGGTGGGGGCCAGCCCCCAATCGGCACGCTTCTTCTGGCCACGCTGGCCATCCTTCTCGGTAGCGGAGGCGCTAACGGCCTAACAAACTATCTCGACCGAGAGGTCGACGCCAGGATGCAGCGGACGCGGCACCGTCCCCTTCCATCAAAGAGGATTTTCCCTGCGGTGAAGGGGTTGCCTTTAGCCATAGCCTTAGTGGTCGTCGCACTTATCATCGCATGGTTTCTGCATCCCCTATGCTTCCTATTCGGTCTGCTGGGTGTTATGGCGGCTTCAACATGGCGAAAGAGGATAACGTGCGCCTTCCCTCAGGGTGCGATTGCTGGCAGTGCCCCGGTGCTTATTGGCTATCTGGCCATTAGCCATCAGCTAGACCTGACCATCCTCTTTCTGTGTATCCTTATTGTGTTTTGGATACCCCTTCATGTTTGGAGCGTGATGATCGCCAATCGTGAGGACTATCGCCGGGCTGGGATCATGTACTTTCCACTATCATGGGAGGTCAAGGATGCGATAAAGGTGCTCCTGGGGTTATCAATTCTCCTCTATGGGAGTTCCATGGCCCTGTACCACTTTAGCGACCTCGGCCTGCCCTATCTGGTAGTGGCCAACATTTTAGGGATTCTGGTGGTTTTCGCTACCGCCCGTCTCGTGATCACCGGTGCCTCTTACGATGCGTGGCGGGTTTATAAGTTAACCGCATTCCCTTACCTGGGGATTATCTTCCTAACTATGGCCTTAAGCCTCTTCCTAACATAGCTTAGGGAGCGTAAAATCGACTTCAATCTAAGCGAGCAGGATAGCATAATTCAGAGTATGGCCGCGGATTTCACCGGGCGCTCGGTGAGCCCGGTGGCTATGGTGATCGAGAGTCCTTACCACGATGCTATGCTAACTGAGATCTATAAAGGGTCTCCGAGACCCAGCGGGTGATTATTGCAGATTATCTTTTAAGGGAGATGGGTTGAGTTTTGAGCTAGAAAAGTCCTGCCCCCACACCTGGGCCCGCGCCGGTATACTCACCACCCCTCATGGCGTGGTGCCAACACCCGTTTTCGCCCCCGTGGGCACACAGGGAACGGTGAAGTCCCTGACCCCCGAGGAGCTAGTCTCTTTGGGCGCTACGATAGTACTGGGCAATACCTACCATCTCTATCTCAGGCCCAGCATCGAGATTATTGAAAAGCTCGGAGGGCTACATCGCTTTATGGGCTGGAATGGCCCCATGATAACCGATAGCGGTGGATATCAGGTGTTCAGCCTAGCTCACCTGCGCCGGGTCAGCGAAGAAGGGGTTCTTTTCAGGTCCCATATCGATGGTAGTGAGCACTTCCTAACTCCAGAGCTTTGTGTCCGCTCACAGGAGGCGCTGGGAGCGGATATTATCATGGCCCTCGATGAGTGTCCCCCATATGGGGCTGATTTCGGTGCGGTGAAGGATGCTATGGAGCGCACCCATCAATGGGCCCAGCGATGCCAGGAAAGTAGGCAGAGGCCGGATCAAGCCATCTATGGAATCGTACAGGGGGGCGTGTTCGCAGAGCTTCGCCGCTATTCGGCGAATGTGCTTACCTCTTTAGGCTTTATTGGCTATGCCATTGGGGGCTTAAGCCTGGGCGAGCCAAAGGAGGTTACCAATGTAGTGGTGGAGGAAACGGTAGCCCTTCTACCACGGGATAAACCCCGCTATCTCATGGGGGTAGGCTCTCCTGAGGACATTTTCGAAGGCGTTTCGAGGGGGATCGATATCTTCGATAGCGCTTTGCCCACACGAATCGCCCGAAACGGTGGCCTTTTCACTCATTATGGCCGAAAAATCATAAGGAACGCTAGCTTTCGGGATTGGGACGGCCCTATCGACAACGGATGCGATTGCTATACATGCTGCAATTTCTCAGCAGCATACCTTCATCACCTGTTCAAGTGCGAGGAGCTGCTGGCCTATAGGCTGGCCACAATCCATAACTTACGCTTCATAATGAGTCTTATGGTGGAGATAAGAGAGAGTATCCTTAATGGAAGCTTTCCCTCTTTTAAGGAATCCTTCGTTGTCAATTATCAGCCTACCGATGAAGAGACAAGGTTTTCCCAAAGGCAGAAGTGGATAAAGCGGCGGGATAAAAAGTTCACTCCTTAAGTTGCCCAGCATCGATCTTTTTGAACAACTACAGCTTACTACTGGTGTGTCTCTAATGCATAGTTCTCTAAAAGCTCTATCCACACCCCTTTAGCTGTTACCCAGGCCAGTCCCTGCTCAATATCCTCATCGTTTCCCTCAATCTCCAGCACCACCCACCCTCGCTCATCAGTGACATCGGCGCGGCGAATGTTAGTCACCACCCTGAAATCATGACCGAGGTTATAGATCATCGGCTCGGTGACCAACTCCGGGGGAAAGGTGAACTTCAGTCGTCGTTTTGACATCATATCCTCCTATCACAAGGCTATCATGCTATCTAGCCAGTGTCAAGCATTTCATATTGACACAGCCCCCCTGCCAGAATATGATGGTCGTAGGGAATCTAAGGAGGTATCCTGAAATGAACTTTGAGGATATGATCTTCGAAAAGGAGGATGGGATCGCAATATTAACCCTGAACCGCCCTGAGAAGCTAAACGCCATCAGTATGGGGATGAGAGAGGGGTTTGCAAATGTGGCGGAGGAGGTCCGTAAGGACGATGAGATAAAGGTGCTTGTGATAACAGGAGCCGGTCGGGGCTTTTGCTCCGGCGCCGATGTCAGCGGGCAGATGGCGCGGCTTGGCGGGGAGGTACAGATACCCCGCTGGTTTCTCCTAGAACCTTTGGGCTCGTGGCTACTCCCCTTGCGAAACCTAGGCAAACCGACCATTGCCGCGGTGAATGGGATTGCGGCCGGGATTGGATGGACTCTGGCGCTGCTCTGCGACATAATAATCGCTTCCGATCAGTCGAGATTTAGCGCTATATGGGTAAAGAGAGCATTGATCCCGGATGGTGGGGCAACATATCTTATACCGCAGATAGTGGGGACAAAAAAGGCGCTCGAGCTTATGCTCACTGGGGACATTATCGATGCCACGGAGGCAGAGCGATTGGCGCTGGTGAATCGGGTGGTGCCTCACGATGATCTAATGAAGGTGGTTAAGGAGCTGGCAGGCAAGATAGCGAAGGGGCCTCCTATTACCATTGAACTGACGAAGCGGGCGGTCTATAAAAGCCTGCAAAACGATCTGGAGAGCCAACTTGACTTCGAGAGCTACGCCCAAAATATCTGTCGTGGTACGGAAGATCACAGGGAAGGGGTTACGGCCTTCTTGGAGAAGAGGGAACCCGTTTTTCGGGGAGTTTAGCCCCTCCCCCTGGCCACAGCGCTCTTGATATAGTCCGTAATCTGTTGGGATGTGGCGCCTGGACCAAAGATGGCCCTAATTCCCATCTGCTCAAGGGATGGGGTATCTTCCTCAGGGATAATGCCTCCAGCGACCACGATGACATCCAGCCCTTTCTCTTTGAGCCGCTCCATGATGGCCGGGAACAGGTCTATATGAGCCCCGGACAGGATGCTGAGCCCCACAACATCCACATCCTCTTGAAGTGCGGCCTCTGCGATCATCTCCGGGGTCTGCCGGAGTCCAGTATAGATGACCTCCATGCCAGCATCGCGAAGAATGCGTGCCACCAGCTTAGCGCCACGGTCATGTCCATCCAAGCCTGGTTTGGCAACAAGCACCCTGATCTTTTCTTCCACGGTAGCCCCCTTATCTAAACCTTCTCCGCCAGCTCGATAAGCACCCCTTTTGCGGCGCGGGGGTGGAGGAAGCCGACCCTTCCCGCCAGGCCCTTTCGCGCCTGCTTATCGATAAGCTCAATGCCCCTGGCTGCCAGAGACTTGAGTTCTTCGTCGATATTGTCCACCTCGAGGCAGATGTGATGGATGCCCTCACCGCGCCTCTCTATGAATTTGGCCACACCTCCCTCGGGATCGATGGGCTGGATGAGCTCGATCTCGCCCTGGCCTATGGGGATAAGGGCCGCCTTAACCCCTTGGTCGGGCACTTCCTCGATGTGGGCTGCCTTAAGCCCAAGCAGGCCCTCAAACACGCCCAGTGCCTCATCGAGGTCCTTCACCGCAATGGCTACGTGATAGAGGTTCTTGATCATCCATTCCCTCCTTTTTTGAGCTATCTGCTAGTCCCCTTTGGAACCCCCACTTGCTTTCGGATAGCATTTTCATATGGAATCGCTTTAACCTTCGCGGAGCAAACTTCTGGCGATGGTGAGCCTCTGCACCTCGGAGGTTCCCTCATAGATCTCGGTGATCTTGGCATCGCGAAAGTAGCGCTCCACGGGGTAGTCTTTAATGTAGCCATAGCCCCCATGAAGTTGGATCGCTTTGGTGGTTGCTGCCATTGCCATCTCGGAGGCGAAGAGCTTGGCCATGGCAGCCTCTTTGACGAAGGGAAGACCTGCATCCTCGAGGCAGGCTGCCCTGTAGGTTAGAAGCCTGGCGGCATCGATGGCTGTCGCCATATCGACCAGCATCCATTGAATTGCCTGAAAATCAGCGATGGGCTGACCGAATTGATGGCGCTGCTTGGTGTAGCGAAGGGAGGCATCGAGAGCCGCCTGGGCAATGCCCACTGCCTGGGCTGCGATCACCGCCCTGCTGGAGTCGATGATACTCAGCGCCAACCTGAATCCCTGCCCCTCCTCACCCAGCCTATTCTCCATGGGAACGAAGCAGTCCTCAAAGATAAGCTCTGTGGTTGAGGAGGCGCGGATCCCCAGCTTTCGCTCTTTCTTACCCACCGAGAAACCCGGTGTACCCCTCTCCACCACGAAGCTGGTGATGCCCTTGGACCTGAGCGATTTATCAATAGTGGCGAAAACCACCGTAACATCGGCCTCATTACCATTGGTGATAAAGAGCTTGGTGCCGTTTAGAATGTAGCCGTCGCCGTGGCGGGTGGCGGCGGTCTCCAGAGATGCGGCATCGCTTCCGGCGCTGGCCTCGGTGAGGGCAAAGCAACCTATCTTCTCCCCTTTGGCCAGAGGAACTACAAAGCGGCGTTTCTGCTCCTCGGTGCCAAATTTGTAAATAGAATGGCAACACAAGGATATATCGGCACCGAGGATGACGCTGGTAGCGGCGCAGGCATGTGCAATCTCCTCAACGGCTATGATGAGGTGCATATGGCTGCCCCCACTGCCACCATATTCCTCATCAATGCTAATCCCGGTAAGCCCCAGTTCAGCCATTCGGGCGAAGTTATCCCAGGGGAACTCTTCCCTGTCATCGCATTCTGCCGCTACAGGTTCGATCTCCCTGGTGGCAAAATCGCGCACCATCCTCCTGAACATTTCCTGCTCTTCAGTTAGACTAAAATCCATTTCTTTGCCTTTCTCGCCCTTTTTATGCCTAGTTCATAATAAACCGATAATTTAATAATATAATACCTGGCCACTGATTCATCAATCGGCCACGAATAGAACGAAAAACACCTAGAACGAAACAAACTCCTTTTGCTCCCCGAAGACACTCCGAAGCACATCGCACATCTCACCAATAGTGGCGTATGCCTCAACACACTCCAAGAAGGTGGGCATGGTGTTATCGGTTTCTTTAGCAGTCTCCTCAAGCCTCATAAGCGCAATGCGCACCTGATCGTTGTCGCGGTCGCGCTTCACCTGAGCCAGGCGCTCCTTCTGCCTCTGTGCTATGCTGGGGTCAAGACGAACAAGGCCGGTTATCTTGTGATGTGGGGCAACGAACATGTTGCCCCCGATCACGGTTCTGCGCCCGCTCTCTATATCCATCTGGCAACGGTAGGAGCTCTCCTGGGTCTCCCTCTGCTGGAAGCCCTGCTCGATCGCGGCCACGGCACCGCCAAGGTTATCGATCCTCTCGATATAACACATGGCCTCATCTTCAAGGAAATTGGTCAGTGACTCCACCAGGTGAGAGCCACCTAATGGATCGACGCTATCGCAGACACCGCTCTCGTAGGCTATGATCTGCTGCGTCCTGAGCGATAGCTGCACAGATTCCTCAGTGGGCAAAGCCATGGCCTCGTCCCAGGAGCAGGTGGCCAGAGACTGAACCCCGGCGAGGACAGCGGCCAGCGACTGTACGGTGGCTCTGACGATGTTGATCAGGGGTTGCTGGGCAGTGAGGGTCGAGCCTGAGGTCTGCACGTGGGTTCGGAACATCCAGGAGCGGGGGTCTTTAGCCCCGAAGCGCTCACGCATTATCCTGGCCCATAGTCGCCGCGCCGCCCTGAGCTTGGCTACCTCCTCGAAGAGGTTATTATGTGTCTGGAATATCCAGGAAAGCCTGCCGGCAAAGGCATCGATATCGAGCCCGGCATCGATGGCTGCCTGAACATAGGCGATGCCATTGGCCAGGGCAAAGCCAATCTCTTGGGCAGCGGTAGAGCCCGCTTCCCTTATATGGTAGCCGCCGATGCTCATGGTATTCCATCGCGGCAGGTGCTGGCTACAGTACTTGAGAATGTCTGTGGTAAGGCGCATTGAGGGGCGCGGCGGGAAAATATATGTCCCGCGAGCGATATACTCCTTAAGGATGTCGTTCTGGGTGGTGCCATCAAGCTTCGTAGGGTCGATATCATGCTTCTTTGCCAGTGCAATATACATGGCAAGCAGGATCGGGGCCGTGGCATTTATGGTCATCGAGGTGCTCACCTTATCCAGGGGTATATCCTTAAACAGTATCTCCATATCCCTGAGGGTATCGATAGGGACCCCAACCTTACCAACCTCGCCCTGAGCCATGGGGTTATCCGAGTCATAGCCGATCTGGGTTGGGAGGTCAAAGGCGACGCTGAGGCCGGTCTGCCCCTGCTCCAATAGGTAGCGATAGCGCTCATTGGACTCCTCAGCGGAGGCAAAGCCGGCGTATTGCCTCATTGTCCAGAGCCTTCCTCGATACATGGTGGGCTGGATACCGCGGGTAAAGGGATACTCACCGGGATAGCCAAGATCTCGGGTGTAATCGAAGCCTTGAAGGTCCTCAGGGGTGTAGAGTACATCAAGCGCCACACCCGAACTGGTCTCAAAACGCTGCTCCCGCTCCGGGAAGCGCTTCAGTGTGGGCTCAAGCGTCCTCTCACGCCACTCCCGCTTTTTTTCGCTCATTGCGCCTTATATAGGATAGACCCCAAACCTGAAAGCAACGCCGGGTATCATCGTCAAGCCGCTATTTCGCCCCTTGTGCCGCGGACAGTGCAACCAAGGGCTCGATAGCTTGCTGAGCTATGTACCTAGACTAGCCCCTAGAATAAAACAAACTCCTTCTGCTCGCCGAATATGCCCCGCAGCACGTCGCACATCTCGCCAATAGTGGCGTAGGCCTCCACACACTCCAGGAAGGCGGGCATGGTGTTATCGGTTCCTTTGGCAGACTCTTCCAGCCTCTTAAGCGCAATGCGCACCTGCTCGTTGTCGCGGTCGCGCTTCACCTGAGCCAGGCGCTCCCTTTGCTTTTTTGCCATCTCAGGGTCGACGCGCAGCAGTCCACTCATCTTGGGATATGGGGATACGAACATATTTACCCCGACCACCACCCGCTTCTCGCACTCGATATCCTTTTGATAGCGGTAGGAGCTCTCCTGAATCTCCCGCTGCTGGAAACCCTGCTCAATTGCAGCCAGTGCGCTGCCAAAGCTATCGATCCTCTCGATATATGCTGCTGCCGCAGTCTCCAGGGTATCGGTCAGCGATTCGACCAGATATGAGCCACCCAGCGGATCAACGACGTCAGCAACACCGCTTTCATAGCCAAGGACCTGCTGGGTTCTCAGAGCGATGGTCACTGCCTCTTCGCCGGGTGTGGCGTAGGCCTCATCGCGAGAGTTGGTATGAAGCGACTGGGTTCCTCCCAGGATGGCCGCCAGCGCCTGCATAGTGGTCCGGATCACATTATTATCGGGCTGCTGTGCTGTCAGGGTTGAGCCTGCCGTCTGGGTGTGGAAGCGAAGCATCCAGGAGCGAGGCTCCTTGGCCCCGAAGCGCTCCCTCATGATCTTGGCCCACAGTCTGCGTCCAGCTCTGAACTTGGCCACCTCTTCAAAAAGGTTGTTGTGACTGGCGAAGAAGAAGGAAAGCCTGCCGGCAAAAGCATCGACATCAAGCCCGGCATCGATGGCTGCCTGAACATAGGCGATGCCATTGGCCAGGGTGAAGGCCAGCTCCTGAGTTGCAGTGGCTCCCGCCTCCCTCATATGGTAGCCGCTAATGCTGATTGTGTTCCATCGAGTGACATGCTCACCGCAGTATTTGAAGATATCGGTGATCAACCTCATCGAGGGCCGTGGTGGGAAGATATATGTCCCCCGAGCGATATACTCCTTAAGGATGTCGTTCTGAATGGTGCCATCAAGCTTCGTTGGGTCGATATCCTGCTTCTTTGCCAGTGCAATATACATGGCAAGCAGGATCGGGGCCGTGGCATTTATGGTCATCGAGGTGCTCGCCTTATCCAGGGGTATATCCTTAAACAGTATCTCCATATCCCTGAGGGTATCGATAGCGACCCCAACCTTACCAACCTCGCCCTGAGCCGTGGGGTTATCCGAGTCATAGCCGATCTGGGTTGGGAGGTCAAAGGCGACGCTGAGGCCGGTCTGCCCCTGCTCCAATAGGTAGCGATAACGCTCATTGGACTCCTCAGCGGAGGCAAAGCCGGCGTATTGCCTCATTGTCCAGAGCCTTCCTCGATACATGGTGGGCTGGATACCACGAGTGAAGGGATACTCGCCGGGATAGCCAACGGCTTCAGTGTAGTCAAGCCCTTCCAAATCCTCAGGAGCATACAGAGTCTCAACCTCTGTTCCTGAGCTGATCTCGAAGCGTTCCTGGCGCTCTGGGGCTCTCTGGAGCATCTTATCGAGTGTTGTATCCCGCCATTCTTGCTTGCTATTGCTAGGCATAGCACCCCCTTTGGGATTGTGAGAGGATTAACTATCTTGAAGTGTATCCCATCTCATTATAAGTGTCAATCTTGGCTTAGGTTTGGCTGAGAGTAACCAAACTGTGTTATAATTGGGGCATGGAGCGAATTGTATCGGGGAAGCCCAAGGAGGAGGACATTCCCCTAGACACCACCCTTCGCCCCAGACGAATTGCCGAGTATCTGGGGCAGGAAAAGGTCAAGGGTAATCTTAAGATCGCTATCGCCGCAGCTAAGGGTAGAGGCGAACCCCTGGATCATATACTTCTCTACGGTCCCCCGGGCCTTGGTAAGACCACCCTGGCTCATATCATCGCCGCCGAGATGGGGGTGAGCATTAGAACCACCTCGGGCCCCGCTGTGGAACGACCCGGAGACATTGCAGCCATCCTTACCAGCCTCAAGGATGCTGATGCCCTGTTTATCGATGAGATCCACCGGCTTAGTCGGGTGGTGGAGGAGGTGCTCTATCTAGCTATGGAGGAGTTCGCTCTGGACATTATCATCGGCAAGGGTCCCGGTGCCAGGAGCCTTCGCCTGAACCTGCCGCGCTTCACTTTGATTGGGGCCACCACACGCTTTGCCATGCTCAGCCCGCCGCTTAGGGATAGGTTTGGCGCGGTCTATCGCCTCAATTTCTACGATAACGAGGCCATCGCCGCCATCATCAGGCGCTCAGCACGCATCCTGGGCATCGAGGTCGATGATGGCGGGGTTGAGGAGATCGCTCACCGCGCCCGAGGCACACCAAGGGTGGCAAATCGCCTGCTTAAGAGGGTCCGGGACTATGCCCAGGTGATGGCCGATGGCGTGATCACCGAGGCGGTGGCCCTTGAAGCCCTCTCCCGGCTTGAGGTGGATGCCCTGGGGCTTGATGAGCTGGATCATAAGGTGCTTAGGTCGATTATCGAGAAGTTCGATGGCGGGCCGGTGGGACTGGACACCATTGCTGCCTCCATCAGCGAGGAGTCGGATACCATCATGGACGTCTACGAGCCGTATCTACTTCAGTTGGGCTTTCTCGAGCGCACCCCAAGGGGTCGGGTGGCCACCCGCCACGCCTATGAGCACCTGGGTCTGCCCTGCGAAAAGGGTAAACCACCGCAGCTTGGCCTTTTTTCGCCATGATCTTTTCGCCCTAGTCGCTGTGGCATATCGAGTTCGTTTTCGGCTTTCCGTTGCCATCACTTGCTAAGGCTGAAAGAAGTCTTGAGACCAAAAATGAAGAAGATATTGCTTCACGCCTGCTGCGGCCCGTGCGCCATCTATACGGTGAACCGGCTCAGGGAGGCGGGGCGCGATGTCACCGCCTTCTGGTATAACCCCAACATTCATCCCTTCACCGAGCACCGAAGTCGCCTTGAGGCCATCCAGACTCTGGCCCGCGCTATAGACCTGCCCCTCAGCGTCTCCGAGGGCTATGATATGATCGATTACTTCAGGGCGGTGGTGGGGCATGAGGGGGAGCGTTGCGGCGACTGCTTCCGGCTGCGCCTGTCGAAGACCGCCGAAGTAGCCCGCGAGAAGGGATTTGATGCCTTCACCACAACCCTCCTTATCAGCCCACATCAGAAGCATGAGCTGCTGCGAGAGGTCGGTGAAAAAGTGGCAAGGGAGCAGGGAGTTGAGTTTTACTATGAGGACTTCCGGCCCGGCTTCAGGGAGAGCCATCGCCTATCGCGGGAGCTGAACCTGTATCACCAGAGGTACTGCGGCTGCGTCTATAGCGAGTGGGAGCGCTTCGGCAAGGTGGACATCGCCACGATTCTGGAAAAAGGGTAGCTTAAAGCAGCCCGGACATAGCGGCCAATAAGGAAGGGGATGTCTCTTGAGCGACATCCCCTCTCTCTTTCAGGTATTCGAGCCTTATTCCAGTTAAGCCTATCCTTGAATGGGCAGAGCTGGCGCGTGTGCACCAGCCCCGCTAAATTAGACCCTGTACTAGGGTGCTGTTACAGTGAAGGCGTCAGGGAGTGTCAGCGTGTTGCCGCCTGTGAACTTGACAGTCAGATCCCTTAGCCCGGTGTCGGCAGCACCGTCAATCGAGATATTGGCTGCTATCTCGGTTGCGCTGTCTACGCTGGCGGTGTTGACGATTATGCCGTCGCCAAAGTCTACGCTAAGAAGCGTGCCGTACTCGTTCAGCGTTACTCCGGTGATGGTGACATCAAGGCTTGCATCCTGAGCACCAGAGTCGGGGCTCACCGCAACCAAATGCGGCACGTCCTCGGGTGCTGGCACCGTGGTCTGTACTCCGGGGTAGAAGCGGAGCTGAGCTATCTTGGCCCCGTTGTTGTCATAGTCCCAGAAGTAACCCTGCAACTCCTCGGAGAACAGCGGAAGCCTCATATACGCCCAGTTAAGGCACTCGCCATTTTCACGGTCTGTGCAGACCCAGGCGTAGACATAGAGCAGCTGCTTGCTCACGTTGTTGAACTTGTTCTTCCCGGGTCCCGTCTCCCGCACCTCGATCACCTGAAGGTCGGAGCACACCACCTCATTGGTGTCCGGGTCAGTAGCACAAGTGGTCATTTTGATCTTGCCGCCAGGCGTACCCCGCAGCCGAAGGAAGACCGAGTACTCGGTCACACCAGTGTTGTCCGGATCTGGGTTGGGCAGCATGAATTCGGCCGGGTCAGCATTGGTAGCAACGCAGTCCAGAACCTGGAACTCGTAAGGTGGATCAACGTCTTCGGTCAGCGTGATCTTCGACTTGCCGTATAGCGGGACGAAGATGCGATGCCCATTGCCGCAGTCAACGCCGGCTTTGGTGCTGATGTCGTTCACGCCGATGATGTTCAGGTTGTAGTGAGGGCCGCTGGGCGCTCCATTGCCCTTGTAATTCCCTAGGTTTGGGTCACCAGGCTTGTCGGCAAGGGCCACACTTACGCCTGACACCACCATGGCCAGGGCCAGCACTATCGCCATGATTACCACTATTGTTTTCTTCATCTCTCTACCACCTCCTTTCTATCCAAGATTTTGATGCAATTGTTACTCAAATTATTTTGTCTCTCACTAATAGCCACCACCTCCTTACAAAAACAATAAACCGACCGCGCGGTCGGTTTCGCTACTCGCTCCGCGGAGCCCAAGCGGCCAAGTAAAGGCTCCGCTTCATCGCTCCCGCTAAGTGTATTTATGGTGGCATAAGAAGCCCCACTTGTCAACATGCATTATCTTAACATTAATTATCTTTCCAACCAGAGTTTTAAAAATCTGTATTAAGTGCTCAGGATACTATATGGAGAGATAATATAGATTAAAATACACTAAAGTGCTTGACATGTGCTTAATATTATAGTATAATTATTTTAGCTAATAGTAATGTTACTTATCTTTTCCTATAAGATCGGGGGGCAATAGAATGAACGATAAGCGAGACAGGATGCTAACAGTGCAGGAGGTAGCCGATATTCTTCATGTGCACCCTAATACCGTTAGACACTGGAGTGAACAGGGGTTGCTAAAGGCGCACCGGGTTGGCCCTCGTGGGGACCGAAGGTTTAGATCCGAGGACATCGACAGCTTCATCAACATGTGCAAGCCAAATGGGAGGAGTGAGGTACTGATTGTCGACGATGACCCTGCGATTCTGCAACTCTTAAAAGAAGCTGTTGAAGGCCATGGTTGCAATGCTACGTGCTGTGAGAATGCCGAGAGGGCCCTCCATGAATTGGAAAGCCGGCACTTCCAACTGATATTCCTCGACCTGGTGCTGCCGGGGATGAGCGGGGTGGATGTGCTGCGAGCGATAAAGGAAAAGAGCGAGAAGACAGTAGTGGCTGTCCTTACCGGATATGGTGATGCCCCTGTAGCCTTGCAGGCGATGGCGCTGGGTCCTATGTTTTTTATCCGCAAGCCCTTTGGCCTGGCTGGTATCATCGAGGTTATCGATACCGTAGTAGGGGCACAGCGCTAAGGCAAGATTTTCATTCCCCAGCCTCACCTATATTCAGTGGCTTACGAAATGTGCCCCTGGTAGCTCTACAGAGCCATACTAAGCCCAGCATTATGGGGACCTCGGTCAGTACACCGACCACTGTAGCCAGGGCAGCGCCTGATGTCACACCGAAAATAGTCGTTGCTACCGCTATGGCCACCTCGAAGTGATTGCTGCCAGCGATAATCGCTGCTGGCGAGGCATCTTCATAGGTAAGCTTGAGAAATCTAGCTGCAATGTAGGTAATGGCGAATACAAACAGTATGTTGACCAGAATCCCCACAGTTATCATCCCGATTATGGCCGGCAGTTCCACGATCAGGTAGCCCTGAAAGGTGAAGAGCACCACTAGCGTTACTAGCAGGGCGATGATCGATAACTTACCCAGTGGAGGCACCATTTTGGTCGCGAACCAATCCATACCCTTTCTGCTTATCACCTGCCTCCTCGTTATATAGCCTGCAACCAGCGGTGTCACGATGTATATGGCTACAGATAGCGCTATCGTCTCCCAGGGTACCGTTATCCCCGAGATCCCGAGAAGTAAAATGGCTAACGGGGCGTAGAGAACAACCATGGCCAGTGAGTTTATAGCTGTCATTACCAGGGTGTGCCCCATATTGCCCCTTGCCAGATAGCTCCACATAAGGACCATAGCGGTGCACGGAGCTACGCCTAAAAGGATTAACCCCGCCCTGTAGTCTTGAATCTGCTCCGGTGTGAGGAACTTGGCGAAGATAACGCCGAGGAATAGCCAGGCGAAGAGGGCCATGGTAAAGGGTTTAACCGCCCAGTTGGCGAACAGGGTGAGCGCTAGCGGCTTTGGCGACCGTAGGGCGTTTCTGATCTCCTCCCAGCTTATCTGCACCATTATGGGGTAGATCATGGCAAAGAGGCAGATGGCGATGGGGATGGATATGTGGGCTACCTCGAGCCTGGCCAATACGTCAGAGAGCTGTGGGAAGAACCTTCCCAAGGCTGTCCCGACCACGATGCAGAGCGCAACCCATAGCGTAAGATACTTCTCCCATATGCCGAGTTTTCGCTGTTTTTCGGCCACAGCTAGCTACCTTCTCCAGATTCTTCTTCAGCCTCCGCTTTACTGGATAGCCAGTGACCTAGGGACAGAAATTCACCCCTGTGGAACAGAATCTGAAAAGCCAGGGCGAGAAGAACAAAATCCAGGGCTAGGGTCTGTGAGGTAAGCAGTGGCACTGCCGGCCCAAAGCAGCCACAAATAACGATGTCCAACCCTCGGGCAAGGGCGGTGATCTTGGAAATAGTGAAGCTCAGCACTACCAATCCGCTGACCGAGGCGCTGATCCTGAGGAATAGCCCCACGACCAGAAAAACACCTAGAGCGATCTCCAAAGGGGGCAGCACATAGCCATAGGCGGTCGCCAGGCTGTGGGGCAGGATGTGGTACTGGTTGATCTCCCATATCAGAGTGGAGGGATAGGGCAATTTGGCCACGCCAGCGAAGATAAATATCCCTCCCAGCGCCACTCGCGTAGCGAGGGTCAAGTAGCGGTGGGTCGAAATCGGACCGATTCGTTTAGCATTGATACGTAGCCTTTCCACACTCTAGCTCCTCTCTCGCTCTGGCCAACACGTTCCCCTCCTTCGCAATTTGCTGCACCTTATCCCTGCCACCGGGAAAGCTTATCGCTCCTTCGGGGCAAAGGCTGCCGCAGGTCTAGCAACCCACCATGCAGTTGTAGGGATAAACCACCTTCGCCTTTCGACGCTTATAGTCATAGCAGAAAACCCCACGACCGCAGGAGGTGACACAAATACCTGAACCTTTACACTTCTCCTCATCAATGGTGGGATACCACTCGATCTCCTTTCTATCTACTCCATGCCAGAAGTCGAATTTTGGGTCAGGCACGAGGCTCACCTACCTTTCTTGAAAATCTCCACCGGGCTCTCGCCACCGGTGTCCAGATGAGATTTCAACCTCCCTTTTTGGGAGCGGAGGACCTTATCATAGACCGACCTCTTCAAGAACCTGAGGGCTTCTTTCTCATCCCGGTCGATGATGATCCTCTGGAGTTCCACCAGTTCCTCTTCCTCAAGGGCTACAGCCGTTTTTCTGGCTTCAAGCAATACTGCTCCCCCATTGGAAAAAATCTAGCAGCGTAAGCCTTTTGCACCAATCTTAGTAACCCGCTTCAGATTTTCCCTGTCCCTTCGCATCATTTCATCTTCCTCAACAGATCTGTCCAGCAATTCCAATAGCGGGGCGTAATCGGTAACGCCTTCTTTGTTCAGGGAGTAGTGAACCCACTGCCCATCGCGCCTGTCGTTGAGCAGGCCAGCATCCTTAAGGATGCCCAGATTTCGTGAGGCACGTGACTGGGATATTTCCATAGCCTGCATTATATCGCACACACAGAGCTCCCCCACAAAGAGCAGCTTGAGCATCCTGATCCTGGTCTCATCGGAGAGGGCCTTGAACACCTTAATAAGCTCTCTCATTCGATCCGCCTACATAAAGTTAAATATGCGCATATCCACATATATCTTATAAAAATAGAAAGCATTTGTCAACAGTTGGTCATCGATCCCTCAGCCTCTTGAGCCCCTCCACGCAGTAGCCCTGGGGAAGCCACTGGCAATCCTGACATATATCGACTAGGTCTTCGGGGCTTATCGAGGAGCGAATCCTCCCTTCGATCTCGGACCATGTAATTCTATCGCCGGCCACGATATTAAGCCTCTTCATGACAGCAAGGTCGCGATTTCTCACCACCCCCTCCGATTCGTAGCCCCTTTCCTGGCAACCGTTCTCCCCCAGAAAAGGGCAGGGGGCGCATATATCATCGGGTTTGCTGCAGACCTCGATTATTGTTGAGGAGCGCAGTTGATCTATGATTTTGGTCATGTTATCCACATATTCCTTGGAATAACCGAGCCCTCTAAAACCGAGGATGCAAATGAGGTGATGTGCCCGCAGCTTCATTGACCCACGCCCCGCTGAGGCAGACCACAAAAAACTGCCCACCATGGCATCTCTTCCCGGACGATCTCCATATCTTGGGCATCTACGATGGTCTTTATCGTCATATCTATGGGAAATAGACCAAATAGCCTTGCCATAGCTATCCCCTCAACAGCGAAAACTGCTTTACCATCCATGTCATTCAGTTCGAAGCTTTGAATCTCCTGCGCAAGCAATACCTCAAGCACCTCGTCCGGCATTACCCGAACCGGGGCCGATCCCTGGGGCGATTTTAAAAATAGCTGGGAATCCTCGATTCTAATCGTCTCCCCGGCTGTTGCGGAGACGCCGTTGGCTGAGATCTCGATCTTATCGTATATTTCGTCCACCTCGATCCTCAACTCTTTGACCCCTGCGTAGGCTTGGATCATTGTCTGGATCGCTGGCGCGGAGAGTTCCAGAGATACGCCATCCACTATGATCAGCCTATTACCGGGGTTCACCTCTAGTGTTGTCCCCGGGGCCAACTCCAATAGCTCGATCTCACGGGGGACCTCGATCATTTGTTGTGCTATTATGCCTCCTTGATAGCATACTAGTATTTCGTATTCCCCGGGGTCCAGATTGCGTATCTCCCCTTTAAAGAGGATTTCACCGATGCACTGAATGCAGATAGTGCTAAAAGTCTCTTGAGCGGTGATGTCGACAATGATAGTTTGAGGATATGAAGATGAGGTGGGGATCACCAGTTCGGCGTCAAGCTGGTGGCATGGTGTCGGGGCTATTACACAGCCGGAGAAAAACACCCTGTCGCCGCGAAGGGAGACAGTGGCTCCTGACCCCTCTCCGGTACCAGTGCAACTGCCGCCAGGTGAGACGAAGGCGAGCTCCGGGCTGCTGCGCCCGCTGTAGAGATTCAGGTCGCTCTCCAGATTCTCCAAATCGCCATGGTATTTCACCGCTGTCAACCAGGCGCGATCCCCCAATAATCCGGCGATCTCCGGGGCTATCGAATCGAGCTCTCCACCACCTATTTCAAATCGAACCGGCTCGCCATAATAAAGGCCGACATGCATCCCTCCGGGTAGCTCGGCGAGATCTATTGCACAAGGTGTCAATAGGAAGAGGCTTATGTCCGTTTCTCCTGAAGCGAGCGATGATATTACGAGGGGGTAGTAAAGGAAATCGGTCTCAAATCGGTACAAGATGGGCTCGATGCTGTGCGGCGCTGTTGTTAGCTCTATCAGGTCGAAGACAAAGAATTCAAATCCTCCCCCGATGTATCCTTCCACTATGCTTTCCAGCTTGGGAGAGGCTATATTGTATTCCAACCCCTTGTCCCCCAAGAATCCGTCAGCCCAATAGATAAGCTCAGTCACATCGCTCACCTTTACTACGGTGATGTCATGAGGTCCGATCTTCTGATGAAACACTATCTCTATGTCTTTACCTAACCCTGGGAGGCCAGCTTGAAACCTATCCAACAGAGAGGAGGGGACATGCTCTGTTATTAGCTCCTCGATCCGGATAAATGAGGCGAAATCGCCAGCCTCTATGCTTTGGGGTTCGGCGGGTAATGGAAGTATTTCTAGCACTATAGAATCGCCGCTGGCGTAGACGTCCGTAGATAGGATAAGAACCTCCTCCACTCCATTCCAGGCGATGATAGCCTTTTGCCCCGGTCCATAAACTGAAACATCGGATACAGGGATCATCCCTCTATCGGCAAAGGCTGGTGATAGCAAAGAGAGGAAGAGCAGGGGCAAGAGCATTAGCAGGAGAAACTGAATGTGCCTCAACATCGCCTCTTAACTCCGCACTTTAAGGACGAAATTCCCATTCAAAAAGTTCCTTGTTTTCAAGATAACACAAATAAATATTAAAGGGTAGTATTGATTCTTATCATATGCTATAATAACTATCTGTTACGAAGAGAGTGCCTTGCGCTGCGCTATGAGACCAATGCGGATAGAAGATGTTCCCCAGGCCAATGAGATCGATCGGGAATGCTTCCCCGCTCAGTGGCCGCTGCCGTCATATAAAAAGGACATCCTTTTTGGTAGGCCCACCCACTATCTGGTGGCTTGCGAAGAGCGGGCGAACAATGCTGTGGAACAAACTAAACAAAGTGAGCCTATGCTTAGCCAGCTCCTGAGAAAGCTGAGGCGTCCCTTTTATACCGCGGAGGCATCTGCTTCAAACCAGAGGATCATCGGCCTCGTTGGTCTGTGGATAATGGCGGGCGAGGCTCATATCACCACTATTGGAGTGCGCGAGGCATATCGGAGGCGGGGAATCGGCGAATTGCTGCTCATTTCGGTGATGGAGCTGGCCTTTATGCGACATGCCCAGCTGGTTACCTTAGAAGTGCGTTCATCCAACTCCGCTGCTCAGGCGCTCTATGAGAAGTATGGCTTCACAAAAGCGGGTGTGAGGCAAGGCTATTACACCGATAATCGAGAGGATGCCTTGATCATGACCACAGATACAATGGTCTCGGATTCCTTTCAGAGCCGATTCCAGAGGCAAAAGAAAGCCCATGCTGAAAGGTGGGGGATAGACCAGCACCAGATAAATATATAGGGTATGGGTATTGCAAAAATAGTAATTATGAGTTAAAATATAATAAAAAGAGATTGATATTATTAAAGATGTAGTAAGTGCGTTACTCCAACGTTGCTGCTAAGGTTCAACAAGAGAAGCAAAATTTCACAAAAGAGGGGGAGAGGTAAGCTATCCTACGGATAATAAAGAGGATGCCTTGAATTTGACCACAGATACGATAACCTTGGACTCCTTATCAGAGCCGATTACATTAGCAAAAGCGAGACCAGGGCGAAAGGGAGGAGCCAGACAAGCGCAAGATAAAAATAGGGGTATTGCAATAATATTGATTATGAGTTATAATATTATAAGATAAGATAAGATAAGACAAGACAAGACAAGACTAATAATGCTCAGGGGGGGGAGTTATGCATATAGATGAGCTTTTACGGCAAGCTACGGAAAAAGGGGCCTCGGACCTTCATCTCAGTGCCCCGGATCCACCGGTGATACGTGTAGATGGCGAACTGATGCCTTTCGATGGCCTTCCTGAAATGACACCCTTAGATGTTGATCGGGTCCTTTATGATGTGACCAGTCCAGAGCAGAGGAAGATTTTTGCCCAGGAGTTGGAGCTAGATTTCGCCTACACTTCCCCGGGGCTCGGGCGCTTCCGTGGTAATGCCTCAATACAGAAAGCGATGACAAGCCTTTCCTTCCGCATGCTTCACACCTTAAACCTCGATCTTGATGAGCTGGGGTTGCCCGAGGTGTGTAAAGATCTGGCCATGAAGGAACGGGGGCTGCTTCTGGTCACCGGGCCAGCCGGTAGCGGTAAGTCGACTACTCTGGCGGCGATGATCGAGTATCTTAATAATCGGCGGTGCCGACGTATCGTCACCATCGAAGACCCTATCGAATTTATGTATGATAACAAGAAATGCTTCATTGCCCAAAGGGAGGTGGGTACTGACACCTGGTCGTTTGCGGTGGCGCTTAAGCATGCTCTGCGCCAAGACCCCAATGTTATATTGGTGGGGGAGATGCGAGATCTGGAGACAGTCGCCACCGTGTTGACCGCTGCAGAAACTGGGCACTTGATTTTAACCACGCTCCATACACCCAGTGCCCCTCAAGCTATTGATAGGATCGTAGATATATTCCCACCCCACCAGCAGCAACAGGCACGCATTCAGCTCTCAACCACTCTTGAGGGAGTGTTTTATCAAACCTTGATACCGAGGAGTAATGGTAAAGGACGTGTCGTAGCTGTGGAGGTTATGATGGCCACTGACGCCATCAGAAACCTTATCAGAGAGGCAAAGACCCCTCAAATGTGGAGCGTGATGCAGACAGGTTCACAATACGGCATGCAAACCATGGATCAAGCGCTGCTAGAGCTTTATCATAAAGGGCTCATCAGCTTAGATGATGCGCTCATCCGCTCATATGATCCAGACACGGTAAAGAAATCCCTTGCCCGCGCTCCCGGGCGCTGGTAGGGCTTGGTGCCCCCAAGGGAATTCGAATCCCTGTTTCCAGCTTGAAAGGCTAGCGTCCTAGTCCTCTAGACGATGGGGGCGCTCCAGCCTAATATACCAGAGCTCGCCCGAATAAGCAACGCTAGGGATAGACCGCAGCCCCTTCAAGCGCCATCTCTTCGCTAAGGCCAAGCATTAGATTCATGCTTTGTACCGCTTGCCCGGCTCCCCCTTTTATCAGGTTGTCGATACAGCTAATCACAATGAGCCTGCCCGTCCTGACATCGAGCTTGGGGTAAATAAGACATCGATTGCTTCCCCAGGTTTGTTTGGTCTGCGGCGGTGCGTCAACCACCCGAACAAAGGGCTCGCCTCGGTAAAACTCCGTGTAGATTTCCTTCACATCCACATTTGATTTTTTAGGCATGGCATAGCAGGAGGTAAAAATGCCTCGGCTCATGGGCACAAGGTGGGGAACGAAGGTCACTGAGAGAGAAAGGGCTGGATTTAGTAGCCCAAGCTCCTGAGTTATCTCGGGCAGATGGCGGTGCCCATCGAGGGCATAGGCGGAGACATTTTCGTTTGCCTCCGAGAAATGGGTGTTAAGGGTCAGTGTTCTACCGGCTCCAGAGATCCCAGATTTAGCATCGATGACGATATCTGGTTCGATCAATCCCTCTTTGACAACAGGGGCCAAGGCCAGGATGGCGCCGGTGGGATAGCAACCGGGACTCGCCACGAGGCGGCTTGAGGCGATTAAGGGGCGATGTAGCTCCACTAAGCCATAAACCGCTTCACCGAGCAGCTGTGGTGCAGGATGGGCAAAGTTATACCACGTTTCGTAATCCTTGGCGTCCTTCAGTCTAAAGTCGGCGCTTAGGTCGATTACCTTGATACCTCTCTCAAGAGCAGGTAACACGGCTTCAGCGCTGGTTTTATGGGGCAGGGTGGAGAAAACCAGCTCCACATCTCCAAGCTCAGGCTCGATCGTGAGGTCGACGTCGTCAAGGTGGGGCAGGAGCTGGCCCAGCCTTTGCCCCACAGCGCTCCTTCCCGTAATCGATGTTAGCTCAACCTGGGGATGGCGATGAAGGAGCCTCGCCAGCTCCATGCCAATATAACCTGTCACATTTATAATACCCACCTTATGCATAGGCGCTCTCCTTTATCGTATTGTAACTACCATGATAAGGACGATGGGTATAGCGGGTATTAGGGCTGTTGCCATCGCCTTCGGCACCGATAACCTGTGGGCCTCGCGGGTGGCGATGATGCAGGCTACTGCCATCCACAGAAAGGTGAATGCCAGGTAGAAGACACCCCATATTTGCCCAAAAGTTCCCAGTGTCCGCAAAGGGGTCATAAATGTTACGCAGATGAAGTCCGTCGTCCACATGAGAGGTATCCATAGGGATAATGAAGGCGAAGGCCAGAGGTACTAACACGCCTCGGAAGCTTCCCTCCCCACCAAAGGCGCGTCCGATGGTTAAGTTCAGCCAGGCAAATAGAAACCAGAGGCCTACAAACAGCGGTGGGCCAAAGAAGATCTCCCAGAAGTAATAGCTCTCTTCGCTTATGGGAAGTGTAGGCTTGACGACGGGCACAGTCCCATTTGCAGCACCGATGGCGCAGACCACTGAGTACAGGATGGCAAGGAGTAGAACCGCAGCCCATCCTTGCCCCAGGGGTTTCTCCTGTGTCAACTCCCTGAAGGTAGCCGCTGGTCGGACTATCGTCCCCCAAACGTTTCTGGCGAAGCTGTTAATCGATTTCACCTTTCAACCACTGCGGCCATACCCATGCCACCGCCGACGCACATAGTTGCCAACCCGCGATGTAGGTTTCTCCTCTTCATTTCATGGATAAGGGTTACCATAAGCCTGGCTCCAGTGCAACCTATAGGGTGCCCCAGGGAGATGCCGCTGCCGCGTACATTGGTATTATCCAGGCTCAAGTTGAGTTCCCTCATACAGGCAATCGCCTGGGCGGCGAAGGCTTCATTGAGTTCGATGACATCTATATCATTAATGGCAGTCCCCGCTTTGTTGAGAGCCTTCCTTACCGCTGGGACAGGGCCCAGCCCCATGAAAGCAGGGTCCACTCCCCCTGAGGCATAGGACTTAAGTGTTACCCACGGCTCAAGCCCCAGCTCGTTGGCCTTTTCCCTGGACATAAGCACTACCGCAGCCGCACCATCATTGATCCCCGAGGAATTGCCTGCGGTGACCGTTCCATCCGCTTTGAACGCCGGGGCAAGCTTGGACATTTTCTCCAGGCTGGTATCCATGGGGCGTTCATCGGTATCAACTATGACGGGTTCGCCTTTCCTTTGCGGAATGGTAACAGGTACGATTTCCTGCTTGAAGATGCCCTCGTTTATCGATACCATAGCTCGCTGATGGCTGAGAAGGCCTAGCTCATCCTGTTCCTGTCGGGAAATGCCATATTTTTGGGCAACGGCCTCTGCGGTATTCCCCATATGGTACCCATAGAATATCTCCCATAGTCCGTCCCAGACCATCAGGTCGATGAGCTCCCCTTTTGAAGTAACATCCATTCGGTATCCCCAGCGGGCTTTGGGTAGGATATAGGGAGCATAGCTCATATTCTCCATTCCCCCGGCGACAACAACCTCGGCTTCGCCTAGCATTATCGCCTGTGCTCCGAGAACGATCGCTTTCAATCCAGAGGCACAGACCTTGTTTACGGTATAAGCAACGGTGTCTTTAGGGAGACCGGCATAGATTGTTGACTGACGAGCGATGTTCTGCCCATGCCCCCCTTGGAGAACATTCCCCATAATTACCTCATCAACCTGGACCTGTTGCAGGGAGTCGTCCCAGTCGTAGTGAGCCTTTTCCAGTTCTGTTGCCCCTTTAATCGTATCAGGGGTGTAACTCGATAGCTCATCGCTGACTATTGGCCTGAGCCCAGCTCGACGTAATGCCTCTTTAATGACAAGAGAACCTAGCTGGACAACAGGCACGTCCCTGAGTGAGCCACCAAAAGCTCCGATAGCTGTCCTGACACCGCTGACTATGATCACCTCTTTCATGACTTAACCTCCTTAATTTGATTTTTTCTCGCGCTACTTTTTTGGCGCGCTATCTCACTTAGCTTTCTATCGCTGATGCCGAAGTAGTGGGCTATTTCATGGCGCACTGTATCTCCAATCCCTCTCACTATTTCCCTGTCTGAGCGGTATGCTATCTCGATGGGCTTCTGGAAAATGGTTATCTTGTCCGGTAAAACCATGCTCACCCCTCTGCCCCGCTTGGTCAGGGGTATTCCCTCATAGAGACCCAATAAGTCAGAGCGATGCCTGAATCCCACGCTTGCCAGCTGATCATGAGTGGGCCAATCCTCGACGACCACATCGATGTTCTCAAGCCTCTCCCGAAACTCTGGCGGCAAGCTTTCTATCGCTTCAGCCACCAACTGCTCGAAGCGCTCTCTTTCCATCACTCCTTCCCTGCTTCATAGGTTGGACAGCCGTGCCCGAGCACGCACCTATCACATCGGGGTCGCCGCGCCCGGCAAACTTCCCTGCCGTGCGCCAGCATGTTTATATGAAACTGGTAGATCGCTTCCGAGGGAACAAAGTCCTCAAGTAGCTGATGCGCAGCCTCAGGCGATACCCTGGAGTCGATTAACCTCAGGCGTTTTGAGACCCGATAGACATGGGTATCCACAGGTAGCACTGGCCTTCCTAAGGCAAAGAGTAATACACAGCTCGCTGTTTTCGGTCCCACCCCGGGCAGTGTTTGAAGCCAGGCCTTGGCTTCAGAGAGGGGGAGATGGCCAAGGAATACCAGGTCCAGAGAGCCCCGAGTCTCCAGAATATTTTGAAGAATAGCCTTTATGCGAGGCGCTTTAATCCGGCTCAGGCCAGCACATCCGATGGCGGCAGCGATCTCCTCGCTGCTGGCCTGTGCTACCCTCTGCCAACTGCCGAAGGTTGAGATGAGCCTTTCGAAGGCCCGGTTAGAGTTCACATCAGAGGTGTTTTGAGAAAGTATCGCCCCTATCAGCTCCGATAGCGGGTCAGCGTGCGGCCGCCACCGGGGAATGCCATACTCTTGCCCCAAAAGGTGGACGATCTCCTCGACTGTCATAGAGCCCTCAGATGGCAGGTATCGTTGATAAGCTTAACGGTGAATCTCCTATCCCACACCTCGAAGAGGTTGATCGCCGTGGCATCCTGTGCTATCTGCCAGAAGTGGGAATTGTCCAGGCCCAAAAGATAGCAAAGCAGCACCTTGCATACTACGCGGTGAGTTACCAGGGCCAACGTCTCATTTTGGTGCTTGGCCACCAGATCGTCAAGGGTGGCAACTACCCTGTTCTGAACGTCCTCCAGGCTCTCTCCTTCAGGAATCCTGAGTCGCTCTGGACTATAGCGCCACTGGTCGAACATCTGGGGATACTTTTCCTCTGCCTCGGTAATGGGCATGCCCTGCCATACGCCGAAGTGCATATCGTTGAGCCCCTCTAGCATCTCCACCGGGAGGCCTAAGCGAGCGGCGATAGCCTCAGCCGTAGCCATCGCCCGCTTTAAAGGGCTGGAGTAGATGGCAGCCACCTCCCATGAAGCCACCCACTCCGCAGCCGCTTTTGCCTGCCTGAACCCGACCTCGTCTAGGTCGATATCTACCCTACCCCTGAATCTTTCCTCCCTGTTCCACTCAGTCTGGCCATGTCTTATAAGGATGATACGACTCAAAGGAGCCTCCATACTAGTTACTTTAGCCCTTCCTCCCTAAGGGTGTTGACGATGTACTGAATCTCAGGGCTGCTCAATCCAAAGCGATGCAAGGTGTGACGCACTATCTCCAGCCCAGCCTCAAACTCAGGTCGCACCAACTCAGCAACGCCCAGCGTGCGAAGCGTCTCCGCCTCGCTATCGAGATGGACCCGGGCTACTACATCCAACTTGGGATTTATCCTCAAGGCATTCCTAACCGTCAGCTCTGCGGCTATAGGGTCAGGGAAGGTGATCACCAAAACCCTGGCCCTGGCCAATCCAGTCCGGGAAAGTATCTCCGGGTTGCTTGCATCCCCATAGATGCAGGGCACCTCTCGGGCGCGCAAGGTATCGATGACCCGTGGGTCGCTATCGATTACTAGATAGGAAAAACCTCTCCGCTCCAGGACCCCTACCAAACTTCGCCCCACGCGGCCATGCCCACAAATGACCACATGGCCACTAAGCTGAAGCCCACTGCTTCTCACGACTGGATCGGTCCGACTCGCCAGAAGCCTGGCGATCCCCTCCCTCTGGCCGAGCCGATAATAGAGCGCGGATGCCAGGCTCAAGGCGAAAGGCGTCAGTAATATAGTAATGACTGCGCTGGTTAAGGTCAAGTCATAGAGGTCTTTGGATATAACCCCCATCCCCAGGGCAGCGGCGGCTAATACGAAGCTGAACTCCCCTATCTGGAACAGACCGGCACCCGTAAAGAGCATTGTCTTGGCACTATAGCCAAATAGCCGTGGGACAAGGGAGCATATGATGAATTTGCCCCCGATGATGGCTACCACCACCGCACTCACCGACCCGATGTTATCGACCAGGAAGCGGGGGTCGATAAGCATGCCCAGGGAGGCGAAGAAGAGTGTAGCAAATATGTCTCGCAGGGGCACGACATCGGCGAGGGCCTGGTGGGCGTACTCGGACTCGCTTATCAGAAGTCCAGCCACGAAAGCACCAAGGGCTACCGATAGCCCAAAATAGTAGGTGACAAAGGCTACCCCAATGCCTAAGCCGAACACCGTCAGCAGGAAGAGTTCTCTGGAGCGAACTCCAGCGACCCGCCGCATAATCCACGGTAGAACCCAGAATCCTAGAACCACCATCGCTCCCAGGAAGAGCACAGCTTTAAGGGCGGCTATGCCCAGAACTGAAAGCAAACCGGCCTCCGGTTGCCCCAAAGCGGGCAGGATAACCATCATCGGCACTATAGCCAGGTCCTGCACCAGAAGAATGCCGATCATGACGCGGCCATGGGCAGTGTCAAGTTCTCCCCGCTCCATGAGGATCTTGAGCACAATCATCGTGCTGGAGAGAGCGATGAGAAAGCCGAAGAAAATGGCCTCCTGTAGCGGCCAGCGAAGCAACAGGCCCACCGACAGCCCCAGTGCCACTGTGGCTAAGATCTGAGCTATGCCTCCCAGGATGGCAACCTTGCCCATCTGCCTCAGTGTCTTCAGGGAGAACTCCATGCCCAGGGTAAACAGCAGCAGAACAACACCGATGGTAGCCAGGGTCTCGATCTGCCCTACGTCGCTAACCAGACGAAGCCCGTAGGGGCCAACGGCAATACCCCCTACAAGATAGCCCAGGATAACGGGAAGCTTGAGGCGGCGGGCAATCATGCCCCCGATCAGGGCAGCTATCAGAATGATGACCAGGTCGCCAATAAGGCCTAGCTCCTCCAACGCCTCCTCCAGGATTAATAGAAAACCGCCAGTATGATAGGCTATTCTAACACAGTGTCAAGCTACAGGATAGCCAATCATTGACATCCCTTGACCCCTCCTGTAAACTGACTTAAACCCCGGAGAAAAAACCTGTGTCAAACTCTGCTAAGATGCGTGAACAAATTACCAGCGCCCTAAAGGGGCAGGACGCTGATTATATAGAGGTTCGGATCGAGGAAAGGGAGGCCAGCCGCATCCAGTATCGCGGCCGGGCGCTGGAGGACATTGGCCGGTCTACCAGCCTGGGAGGCAACGCGCGCGCCCTGGTTAAAGGGGGTTGGGGCTTTGTCAGCTTTAACCAGCTAAACGGACTTCAGGATAAGGTAGCGCTTGCAGTGAAGCAAGCGAGGTTGGTGGGGAAGGAGGAGAGCAAGCTGGCTTCGGTGCCGCTGGTGGTGGACATGGTGGCGCCACAGATAATAAAAGATCCAACTGCTGTCTCGTTGGCTAATAAAAAACAGCTCCTCGATGGCTATAATGAGCTCATCTGGGCAACTCCAAAGATCCAGACCTCTGTGATCGGCTATGGAGATAGCAAGAAATCGGTCATTTTCGCCAACTCCGAGGGTAGCTATATCGACCAGAAAAGGGTTGACCTTACCGTTCGCATTGCGGTTATCGCTCGTGAGGATGGCGATGTGCAGCAGGTGTCACTCAGCGAGGGCTCCAGCGGCGACTTCGGCCTTATGGAGGGGCTTAATCAGAAGGTGAAGGATGCGGCCCAGCGCGCCGTAGCGCTGCTTAAAGCGCCCCAGGTCAAGGGAGGGGAGTACACTGTAGTCCTGGACCCGATTCTGGCCGGGGTTTTCGCCCACGAGGCCTTCGGCCACCTATCCGAGTCCGATTTCGTCTATGAGAACGAGCGCATGAAAGATATAATGGTTCTGGGGCGAAGGTTTGGTGACAAGCATCTTAACATCATCGATGGCGCCGCCATCCCCGGGCTTCGCGGCAGCTACAAATACGATGATGAGGGAGTGCCTGCAACAAGGACCTATCTTATTAAAGAAGGGGTTCTCGTCGGCAGGCTGCATTCGCGAGAGACGGCAGCCAAAATGGGCGAGGCTCCCACGGGCAATGCCCGCGCCATCGATTACCGCCATCCCCCCATCGTGCGCATGACCAACACACTAATCGAACCACAGAACGTCTCTTTTAATGAGATGATCGCCGACATCAAAGAGGGGGTGTATGTCAAGAACTGGTATGGGGGGATGACATCGATGGAGATGTTCACCTTCTCCGCCGGCGAGGCCTACATGATAAGAAACGGCAAGATCGAGGAGCTGCTCCGGCCGGTGGTGCTCACCGGCAATGTATTTACCACTCTGGAGAACATCGATGCCATAGGCAATGACCTGGCGATGAATGAGGGGGGTGGCTGTGGCAAAGGGGCGCAGGCCCCGCTCCCGGTATCCAATGGCAGCCCACACATCAGGATCCGCAAGTGCCTGGTGGGAGGAAGGTAGGATCGCTCCTTTTTGCGCTGGGTTCACATCCAGTTGAGGTGTGACACGAATAGATCGAATCTGAACCAGGGCAAATTGGAATAATAGTAGAAGGGGTAACATAGGTGACTAGACAATCCATCTCGAGTGCTAGGAACACCCGGCCGTGTCTGGCAAACGTTGGGGTCTCAATTCGGGTAGAAGACGATAACCCCGACCGAAGTCGCGAATTGCAGTTCGCAAAAGCTGGTATCACTTGGATACCGAAAAGGGCCTGCGTAAATGGGCCACGGAGCACCAGGATACCGTGGGAAGAAGTACCTAATATCTTTGCTAGCTAGCAATAATGAATTAAGGAGGTGTTGGCCAATGGCATTGCCAGTTCCAAATTTGAACGAATTATACGAAAAATGCATTAGGCCTACTAAAGAAGATAGAGTCACGGCTAGAACCATTTACGACTATTGCATCTCACCATTTATGGTTCATTGTGCGAAGTTTGCACCTGAGGATAAGAAAGACCCCCTGACCGAATATCAGCAATTGCTATTCGACCAAGGAGTAACGCACGAGACGCAAGTAATAGAGATCGTATACCCTGAGGCCGAGAAAATGGAATACGAAACCCCCGAAGAGGGCTTCAGAATGCTCTTGGAAGGAATGAACAAGGGAATAAGAGGCATTTGCGGTTTACCAGCATTTTATTTGCCTGAAGGGCTCATGGGAAGATTTGATGTTATAGAGAGGATAGACACGAAATCGTCAATATTCGGTCCCTACCATTATGTTGTTAAGGAGATCAAACTTGCGAAGAATATTCAGAAGCACCACCGTTACCAGGCGGCGTTTTATAACTATATGCTCGGCAAGATTCAGGGATACACACCGCCCGTGTTCTATGTAATTAATAGGGACTTTGACGAATATGAGTTTGATAACGACGAGGATGAGTTATTAGCAATACTAGATGATATTCGGGAGATATTGAAGGGGAGGGAAGTGAGCCCAACCTATGGTGCTTGCGAATGGCCGTGGGAAACGTACAACAATGAGGAATCCATAAGGCGAAGAGATATCTCTCTGGTTAGTGGCGTGGGGCCATCGTTCAAGCAGAAGCTTATTGAGGTGGGTTTATGCACTTTCGATGACCTCAGCAAAACCCAATTAGAAAACCTAGTCAAAATCAAGGGAATTGGCATGAAAACCGCAAAAAAGTTTTCACTTATTTCAAAGGCGCTCGTTTCTGAGAATCACTTGTGCATAGATGCTTGTGAGTTCCCACAAAAGCGAACGGAGATATTTTTGGATTTGGAAGGAACAGGTGAACAGATAGGGGACGAGGAACTGATAGCGATAGATTACCTCATAGGTGTGCTCACTAGGAAGGACAGAAAGGAGGAGTATACGCCTTTTATTGCCCATGAGTTAGATAAAGAAGGGGAAATGTTTCACCAGTTTGTAAAATGGCTCCAGAAACAGGATGATTTCATAATATATTATTGGCATCATTATGAGAGGACTCATCTTCAGAGGCTAGCCGAACGCTATGGACTACCAGACGAAATACGGATGCTAATATTCGAGAATATGAGAGATGTCCATAAGGACGCTGTTACTTGTTTTGCTTTTCCTACCTACGGTAACGGGCTAAAAGAAGTCGCGGGTTACATGGGATATAAATGGAAGCATCCAGATGTCAACGCCTTGGAGTCCATTGCACTATACTTCCAGTACATAGAGGATCCAGTTAGAAACGAAGATAAAATCCAGAAAGTAATAGACTATAATGAGGATGATTGCAGAGCAACCATGGTAGTCAAGGACTGGCTAAAAAGAAATGCGTCTTAAATATTTTGTGGAGAAAATTGAAACAGTGAACACAAATTTCACCTTCGTCCAGGACTCTTCGCAAACTGCAAGCTATATGTACTAGTACAACCTCCGCTTTGTTATGATGAGTTAGCGCGCAAGCAAAGCAAATCACAGCGCCGTTTACCGGCGGAGACTGAACCATGGAAGAACTACTAGAACGGGCGAAAAAGGTGGCTGATGAGGCCGAGGTCTTCTTGGTATCATCGAAGGAGACCCCTATTGGCTTTGAGGCCAACCGCCTGAAGATGCTGGAGACCCGGGAGAGCACCGCTGTCTCCCTGCGTATCGTCAAGGATGGCAGGATAGGGCTTGCCAGCACCACAAGGCTCGATGATCCCCAGGCGCTGGTGGATATGGCAGTGGAGGCCGCCCAGTTCGGCGCCGAGGCAAAGTTCGTCCTTCCCGCAGCGCAGCGCTACCCACAAATCGAGGTCTACGACCCAGAGGTCGAGACCATCGCCATCGAAGAGATGGTCGAAAAGGGCGACTCACTAATTGCCCGGGTGTTAAGCCACACCCCGGAGCTGGTTTGTGAAGCCGGGGTCGCCAGGAGCGTGGGCACGGTGAACATCCTGAACTCCCGCGGCGGCCAGGCAAGCTACCGCAAGAGCTTCTTTACCGTCGCCATTGAAGGGACGCTGATCAGGGATACGGACGTGCTTTTCGTCGGTGAGTTCGATAGCTCGTGCCAACCGATAGCGGACTTCAAGCCTTTGGCCGACTCCGTGATCGAGCAGCTGGAGCTGGCCAAGCGCACTGCCTCAGTATCCACGGGGAAGCTGCCTGTGGTTTTCACCCCTAAGGGTGTGAGAAGCGCCTTCATTACCCCGCTGGCGCTCGCCTTCAATGGCAAGATGGTGCTTGAGGGGGCATCGCCTCTGGTGGGCAAGCGGGGAGAACGACTCTTCGATGAAAGGCTCTCTTTATGGGATGATGCCACCATCCACTATCGCCCGGCGAGCCGCCCCTGCGACGATGAGGGGGTGCCCAGTCAGAGGACACCCCTTATCGAAAAGGGGGTAGTGGCTGAGTTCCTCTATGATCTGCAAACAGCTGCTATTGCCGGCAGCCGCAGCACCGGCAGCGGGAGCCGGGCCCGGGGAGGTATGCCAACACCCTCGGTGAGCGCCCTGGTGATTGAGGAGGGGGACACCGCCTTTGACGACATGATCCGTGATATGAAGGAGGGGCTGGTCATTGAGATGCTCATTGGAGCGGGGCAGGGAAATGTTTTAGGGGGTGAGTTCAGTGGCAATGTCCTCCTCGGATACAAGGTAGAGAATGGGGAGATCGTAGGCCGGGTGAAGGATACCATGGTCTCAGGCAATATCTATGATGTTTTAAAGGAGCTTGCTGCCATTGGGCGAGAGGCCAAGTGGGTTGGTGGTATGCTGCGGATCCCGGCCCTTTATTTGCCCGCTTTGGCAGTGGCCAGCAAAGGCTAAGGGTGGAGGCATCGATTTGTCTTTGCAGAGATACCTGGCTGAGATTAGCGATAGCAACAAACGGCTGGTTTCCTCAAAGCTGACCAACATTTCGAGCCTATCCCCGGAGGAGCTCAGGCTGTTTCTCGAGGCATGGGCTGGGATGGACATTGAGCGGCGGAGACAGATAATGAGTCAGCTTGTGGAGCTTGCCGAGGAGAACTGTAAGCTGAACTTCGATGACATCTTTCTTGCCTGCCTTCAAGATAGCGATGAAATAGTACGAGTGAGGTCAATAGAAGGGTTATGGGAGTGTGAACATCGATCGCTTATCGATCGCTTTATCACCCTGCTTAGGGAAGATAGCAAGGAATCGGTTCGTTCTGCTGCCGCAACAGCATTGGGCAAGTTTGCCATGCTCGCTGAGCTGGAGCAATTACGCCCTGAGGATGGAGTCAAGGTGGAGAGCGTGCTGCTTACTGCTATCGATGATGATGAGAACATGATTGAGGTGAAGCGGCGAGCCATAGAGGCGATTGCCCCCCTCAGCCGGCCGATGGTAAAGGAGATTATCCAACAGGCCTACGAGAGCGACGATGTCAGGATACGAGTCAGTGCTATCTATGCCATGGGGAGGAATAGCGATCCAGACTGGTTGCCTACGCTGGTGAGGGAGCTTGGCAGCACAGATGCTGAGATGCGCTTCGAAGCTGCAGTGGCCTGCGGGGAACTCGGAGAAGAGAGTGCTGTGCCCCATCTGATGAGGCTCATTGATGATCTTGATAGTCAGGTGCAACTCTCTGCCATAGCAGCTCTGGGAATGATCAGTGGCAGCGAGGCAGAGGCAGCATTGCGAGAATGCCTGAATCACCATAATGAGCATATCCGCCAGGTTGCGGTGGAGGCAATGGAGGAGCTGGCTTTTGACAGGGATCCCTTTTCTTTTGAATTATAGTAACTGGAGTCCGATGTGTTAAAAGGGAAAAAGGTGGTGCTTAGAGAAAAGAGATTGGAGGATGCTGCCAATGACTATAAGTGGCGGAGCGATGAGGAACTCGCCCGCCTTGATGCTGCTCCGGTCCTTGGGATACCCTATATAGATTTTTTAGAAAGCTATGCTGACGAGCTGCGCTTTCAGGGCTCGCAACGACGCCGCTTTGCTGTTGAAACCCTTGACGGTAGGCATATAGGCAATTGTATGTACTACGATATCGATGCGGATAAGGGTCAGGTAGAGTTGGGCATCATGATCGGTGATCGTGACTACTGGGATCAGGGTTATGGCACCGATGCCATCACCACCTTGGTGGGCCATATCTTTAACACCACTAGACTTGAAAGGATCTACCTCAACACCCTTGAGTGGAACATCAGGGCGCAAAGGTGCTTCGAAAAATGTGGCTTTGTTCCCGTTGGGCGATCGAAACGATACAGCCGTGACCTCGTAGTCATGGAGCTATATCAAAGTTCGTGGAGGAAGGGTGCTTCGCTTAAGGTCGATCAATCTACAAATAGGAAGCAGGAAGGATAACCCTTCCTGCTTCCTGTCGAGTCGTAGGCTTTTTACGTCTTTGATGCTTGTGGCGGTGATGGATTCACCAAGCCCGCTGCTAATGATGCGGGCACGATTTCACAAAGCTGATCCACAGTCCATAGACCCTTGGTATAGATGGACTTGACCTGCTGTGGCTCGGAGTAGAGGTGGACCTCGCCACCGGCCACGACAAAGTTACAGCCATTAATGTCAGCTGCCTCATCGGTGCACAGGAAGACTACAAAGGGGGCAATGGCCTCTGGCGCCATGGATGCTAGGTCAAACCCTAAGGGGGATTCTGGAGCAGCGGCTTGTGCTGGAGTAGGAGCGCCTATGAGAGCGCCACCGACTCCGGTTGACGCCCTCTTCTCCCAGGCAGCCATTAGCTCGGGGGTCATCGTCAGCCTCGTCGCAGCCCGGGGACGAATGGCATTACAGGTGACGCCATATCTTCCCATGTCTCGGGCCACCGTTCGGGTAAAGCCGATAATCCCCTCCTTGGCAGCGCTGTAGTTAGCCTGACCCATGTTCCCCAGACCGGCCTCTGAGGATGTTTGGACGATTCGGCCGCTCCGCTGCTGCCGCATTGCGATGCAGGCGAACTTGGTAGTGGTGAAGTGCCCCTTGAGGTGGACATTGATTACCGTGTCCCATTCTTCCTCGGTCATGTTGAAGACCATGCGGTCGCGGAGCACTCCGGCATTGTTCACCAGAATGTCGATCTTGCCAAAGGTGTCGATGGCGGTCTTGATGATCCTCTCACCGCCATCCATGGTGACCACGGTGTCGTAGTTGGCCACCGCCTCGCCACCGGCCTTCTTGATCTCGGCCACCACCTCATCGGCGGGTGACTTGTCGGCGCCGGTGCCGTCGGCTGCGCCACCGAGGTCATTGACCACCACCTTGGCCCCCTCCTGGGCCAGGAGCAGGGCCTCTCCTCGGCCGATGCCCCGACCGGCGCCTGTGACTACAGCAACCTTCCCTTTTAACCTGTCTCCCATTATTAACCTCCTATCTTTAATTTAGCCTTATTGACCGCCTGCCAATCGGTCGAACTCACTACTTTGGCGCTTGTGGCGGTGATGGATTCACCAAGCCCGCTGCCAATGATACGGGCACGATTTCACAAAGCTGATCCACAGTCCATAACCCCTTCGTGTAAATGGACTTAACCTGTTGTGGCTCAGAGAAAAGGTGGACCTCGCCACCGCACACGAGAAAGTTACAGCCATTTATATCAGCCGCCTCATCGGTGCATAGGAAGACTACGAAGGGGGAGACGGCCTCTGGTTCCAGGGATGAGAAGTCAAATACTGGAGCGGCACCTGTAGCTGGAGCAGCGGCACCTGGAGGAGCAGCCGCGATCCCGGTTTCAGCCCTCTTCTGCCAGGCGGCCTCCAGTTCGGGGGTCATCGTCATCCTGGTCGCGGCCCGGGGGCGAATGGCATTACAGGTGACGCCATATCTTCCCATGTCTCGGGCTACTGTCCTGGTAAAGCCGATAATCCCCTCCTTGGCAGCGCTGTAGTTAGCCTGACCCATGTTCCCTAATCCTGCCCGTGAGGATGTGTTTATGATCCGACCGCTCCGCTGCTGCCTCATTGCGATGCAGGCGAACTTGGTAGTGGTGAAGTGCCCCTTGAGGTGGACACTAATTATCGTGTCCCAATCTTCCTCGGTCATGTTGAAGACCATGCGGTCGCGGAGCACTCCAGCATTGTTCACTAGGATGTCTATCTTGCCAAAGGTGTCGATAGCGGTCTTGATAATCCTCTCGCCACCCTCCATAGTGGCCACCGTGTCGTAGTTAGCAACGGCCTCACCACCCTGCTTCTTGATCTCGGCCACCACCTCATCGGCGGGTGACTTATCGGTGCCGGTGCCATCGGCTGCGCCGCCGAGGTCATTGACCATCACCTTGGCTCCCTCGGCGGCAAGTGCTAAGGCATGGCATCTGCCGATCCCACGACCGGCACCCGTGACTACTGCAACTTTCCCTTTTAACCTTTCAGCCATCTTCACTACCTTTCAATCTAGCCTCTAGAAGGGAGGGTGACGGTGGCATTGCCCGGAGTTGTCTTCTCACCCTTGCTATTCTCCGCCCAGATCTCACACTCCACGATATGCTCGCCATCGGCGACATACTTATTGGTGGCCTTTCCCTTGCACACAAGGTTCTCGCCAGGGTGATCAATCCCTCTATAGCTACAGCCTAGCTTCTTGATAGAACCTTCCTCACCTATCCAGTCGGTGAGCAACTGGCCTAAGAGGCCAAACTTCAGCTTGCCATGGACGACGACATTGGGAAAGCCCTGGGCCTGGGCGAAATCCTTATCGTAATGGAGCTCATAATAGTCCCCCGATGCCCCAGCCCACTGCACTAGCTGCTTGGTTGTGGGCTGCTTCACAAGGGGTGGTATATCCATCCCGACTTCAACATCTTCGTAGTAAAGCTGCCTCGCCATGCTTGCCCTTCATTAATAGGAGATGTAGGTAGATCTACCGATTACTACCACCTCATCGTGCTGGTTTTTAAAGGTGGTCTCGATAATGGTGAAGAGCATCTTTCCCCTCTTCCCCTCTCGCTCGTTGTATTCGGCGATCTTGCCTACCGCAGTGATAGTATCGCCAAGCCTGATCGGTTTGAGGTACTCAAGCTCATCTCCTCCGGCCAGAACCCTGAAAAACGGGCTCTTCATCTGAACCCCCTTCCCTATACCAGCACGGGGGCTACAGAGGAACACTGGGGGAGCGATGATACCTCCATACTTGGTTTTTTTGGCATAATCCTCATCCTGCCATAGTGGGTTAGGGTCATCGATGGCCTCGGCGAACATCTTTATCGCGCCCGTCTCCACTTCGAAGACAGTGGGGCTTCCCTCTACCCCGATAAGGGCTTTCATCTCATCGGTTATTATCGAGCCCTCTTGGGTCAAAGCTTACCTCACTTCTTTGCCTTCTTAGAGGGGAGGATGACGGTGGCACTACCTGGGGTTGTCTTCTCCCCTTGACCGTTCTCGACCCAGATCTCGCACTCCACGACGTGCTGATCGTCCTCAACATATTTATTGGTAACCGCCCCCTTGCACCACCAAGTCTCACCCTCCGCGGGGTCCATCATGCTTGCCATCCTCCTGGGGTAGTCCATGCCCCGATACTGGCAGGAGAACTTCTTAACGTAGCCTTCGTCTCCGGCCCAAGCGCTAATCAGATGCCCCAACCAGGAGCGCTTCAGGGCACCGTGAACGATAATGCCGCCTGTACCTTGAGTTGCGGCGAAGTTGTCATCGAAGTGAAGGGGATTGAAATCCCCCGATGCTCCGGCCCATTTGACCAGCATCAGAGTCGAGGCAACCTTGGCAATTGGAGTCACCTCGCTGCCGACCTCAACGTCTTCATAATAGATTTGCTTTTCTGCCATTTCCTCCCCCTTATCTAGCGATAATCGTTGCGCGGGCTACAGCCGCCTTGTCGCCATTCTGGTTCAAATAGGTCTGCTCCATGGTTATAAAGAGCATCTTCCCCGATTTGCCCTCGCGCTCCCTGATATCGGCGACCTTACCATAGGAGGTCAGGGTGTCACCGGCGTGAATGGGGATAAAGAACTCGTAATCGACCCCGCCGTCGAGGATGCGGAACAGGCCAGCCTTAATCATTGCAGGCATGATCATACCCATCATCTGCTCAAGGCCACCCCCCTTAATCGGCCAGCCAAAAAACCCAATTGGGCACACCATCTCCCCATACCTGCTATTCTTGGCATATTCAATATCCTTGTAGAGGGGGTTGGGGTCTCCGATAGCATCGGCAAAGCGTCTTATCGCCCCCCTCTCCACCTCCATGATCGAGGGCTCGGTCATGGTCCCAATCATGGCCTTGATCTCATCCGAGATTCCCGCTTCAGTCACTTTGTTCACCTCCTTATTTTAACCTTTTACGAGTAGACATAAAAAACCAGGTGGGACAACAACATCACCCTACCTGGCACTCCTTCATACTTCTCTTGCTATAATGGACTCGGGTCATTCGGGCAAACACCCTGATCATTCTTTTTCGATTTCAGTAATATTAGGCTCAGATTGGACTCCTCTGGCTACTCTAACCCTGTAGGTGGGTGCCTCTCTTCATCCAATTTTGCAATCTCTCTTTGCTAAACACTCAGCTAGGATAGCCCCCCCTTGTGGTCTAACTAAAACACAAAAAAACTTCCCCTGGCAAAGGCAACCAAAGTTTACATTAATCCAGATGCTCCTGTCAAGCCCTTTACTAGCTTGTTTCATTCCCTTGCAATTATTGGTGGATATTGATACAATCTTACGGCAGATAGAAACGGGGTGTGGCGCAGTCCGGTTTAGCGCGCTTGCATGGGGTGCAAGAGGTCGGAGGTTCGAATCCTCTCACCCCGACCATAGATAGCGAAGTGTATCTCTCGAGTATCTGCGTGGGCACTCGCCATAGATAGCGGCCAAATCTAGCCTAACGAACATGCACAGGGGCGGGTGCGAAGATGAATGCTGCAACCTCAAACAAATTCTCACTGGCTACTATAAGGATTCAAGTACGACTTTGTGACTACTTGCCGTTGAGGCCACTGATCGCGGCCTGCGCCTCGGATTTGGTGGGCATCTCTACAAATCCGAATCCTCTCGATACGCCGCTGGATCTGTCGGTGATGATTTTGGCGGAAGTAACCTCCCCGAACTCTGTAAAAGCCTCCCGCAATTCCTCTTCGGCGAGCTCGTGTAACAGACTGCCGTAGTAGATATTTGATTTAACCCTCTTTTTAGCTCTTATTCTTTTAGATTAATACCGGAATTTCGCCTAACGTTTCCAGCATATACGACGTTGCGACCGAAGGAGGCATTGTCCTGAAGGGCAAGGGGGCGCAAGCCCGAAGCGTATTTGCTATGCTAGGCCAGGCAATTTATGTAGATGCTGCCCTTTCATATTCTTCCAATAAAGTCTCAATAAGCTCTTTAACAGGGCTGATTTTATCTGGCCTAAAGGCGTTAGCTCCCGCAAAAGCAAATCCTTTTTCAAGGTTTCCCTTTTTGGCATTGGTTAATGCAAGAGCGATGCAGTATGGCGCATTTTTAAAATCACAGGTTCTCAGACACTTCCAGGGGCACTTAAAAGGTTTTTTAACTCCCGATGACACCTCTTCAAGAAACCTATTCTGTATAGCTCTTCCCGGTAATCCAACGGGACTGTCGATTATGATAAGATCCTCTTTTTTGCACTTTACATATGCCTCCTTAAATTCCGTGGAAGCATCACACTCGTGACTTGCAACAAACCTGGTTGCCATCTGCACTCCCTGAGCCCCTAACTGGATAAATTTATGAATATCAGCGCCTGTATATATGCCTCCTGCAGCGATTACTGGAATGCTTTTATCAAAATGCTGCTCATAGGGCTTTATCATGGAGATCACCTCCGGCAGTATCTTTTCCAATGTGTAGTCAGGATCATCGATCTGCTCCTTTTTGAAGCCGAGGTGTCCACCAGCTAATGGACCCTCAACAACTACAGCATCAGGTACATGATTGTAGTTTCTTCCCCAATATTGAAATATGATTTTAGCCGCTCTTGCAGAAGATACTATAGGAACAACCTTGGTGGCGGCTTTTCTTGACCCATCCGGCGACGATATTTTATGATTCCTTAGTGGAAGTCCTGCGCCAAGAAAAACTAAATCTGCGCCTTCATCCACTGCAACCTGTACAAGATCATGATAATCTGAAAGGGCTACCAGTATGTTTACACCAATAACGCCCGTTGTCATCTCCCTTGCCTTTTTTATTTCTCTGCGCAAGGCTCTTCTGTTTGCTTCCTTGAAATTTTTATTAAAATCAGGCTCAAGCATACCAATCCCAGTAGCAGCAATAACTCCAATACCACCCTCATTTGCAACAGCCGAGGCTAAACTTGATAAAGAAATGCCAACGCCCATTCCTCCCTGAACAATGGCTAGGTTAGCTTCCAAATCACCTATTCGCAGTTTTGGCATCTTTTTAAAACTCATATATTAAACTCCTTCAATCAG